>Ga0209777_10002933_pt1 | contig 21715 bp, 28 predicted proteins | sample FrelakmetHBP12HB_FD_187147 | JGI IMG/M metagenome (GOLD analysis project Ga0209777, IMG submission 187147) | Freshwater lake sediment microbial communities from the University of Notre Dame, USA, for methane emissions studies -HBP12 HB (SPAdes)... | ecosystem: Environmental > Aquatic >...
TGTTTTATTTTTTCGTATGGATTAGATACCATCATCAGGAATAGTCGTATTACTAGATGATCCAATAGATGTGGGGGCATCAGTAATAATAGTCTTCTTATATACTTGCTTCTTTTCTATTTTATTCTTTCCAAAAATTGATTCTCCGCTCCAGGTATTATCTGGCCAGTCTTTATCATGCAACTTAATCCAGTTGTCGGCAGATAACGTATCCACGACTTTATTGTATTTGGCTATCGCCGCAGTTGCTTTCACCGTATTTAATTGGGAGTTATCGTGATAATATTTGTTCCAGGCATTTGTGTATTCTATTCCACATTTCTCCAACTTTGTAGGAATTGCAACTCTTACCGGTCTGAAATTTCGAAATCTCACTGCACGTTCGCTTTTTTCTTTATTTTTAAGAATGTATTCGACACGAACTTCCCACGATACACATAATGGCTCCATTAACATGTCGTGATGACAACACCATGCCCATTTTGCGTTTGATACAGATTTCCATGCTGCTTTGCAGTTCTCCAATTCTTTTTTAATTGTTCCTAGTTTCATATTTTCTCGGATTTTAATTCTGCCACAGAATAACAGTACTAGCAATTGTAGTCAACTTATTATACTTGCAACGATGCTATTGTTTTCTGCATATCTTGCTTGTCTCTGAAGAGGAAGAACCAGCTATTGCTCTTTGTAAGGAAATATCCAGATTTCTCCGAGATTTTCTTAGCAATATAATCATATACTTTCTCTCTTCGTCCTTCATCATAATCTTTGAACTTTATGCCCCGTGGAGAGTGTCTCTTGATAAAAGTATATAAAACGCTCTGGATATATTTCAATACTTCTATTGGCTTATAAGAATTGGTCAACCCATACTCAAAGTCATTTAATTCTTGGGAGTATTTTTTAGGGTCTCCGCCATCCAATTTCGGTCTCTTTACAAATTGCGAATGGGTTCTAATAAAAACAAAATTATAGAAGCCACTCAACGTTTTCGAAGAAGTAATTTCTATATCGAACGTATCGTCGCCAATTGTTATTGTCTTACGAAAATGAGAAACATCTGGCGAATCAAAATCATACTTATCATTTTCTTCAGGATCGAGGATTTCGACGTAGTAATCATTTTCTACTTGCTCTTGTATTTCCTCGTAATCGGCATTAGAAATATAGAACTTGCCTATTTTTTTGCAATACCACTCTTTAATTATACTTTTGGTGATATTACTCACGCTATTTAGGCTTTTTTATTGGCAAATTGGAAGCTGGTACATTCGTACTTATCATTTTTGAAGTATAATTTCGCAATGCCGCCATTGTTAATCGATAAAGTCCCATTAGGTATATCCCGATTTACTTTTAGTACTTCTGCTATATATGCAACAGGAAATGCCAATGATACATCTAATTTGTTCTTAACTGGGTCAGTTGTAGGAGTGATGCGAATGCGGTTTGAGTTGGATGTGACATATCCAAGAACCACTTCAAAGATTCCTTTTTTATTCATTCCTACCGAGAATGAATCTACATCTTTCAAGGCTGAACGAGCTTTTAAGAACTTCTCCAGGAATTCATCGGTTAATGGTACTATAACATGATAATCCGGGATGTCTTGTAATGATTTAGCAACCGGATCAATGGATGTGGGGTCTGCGCAAGTGCAATAACTTTCACAATTCTCGTCAGATATTGTAAATCCAAGAATACGATCTCCTTGTTTGTTGATGGAAACATCAATATCATCACCAAATGGCGTCATCATGCTTTTAACCTTCTCGGTATCTCCAATACAAATAATAAGGTCTTCATTGCCGAAGTCGGTGAAATCATGCATGATTACATCAATAATAAAAGACCTATTATCAGCAGCGGCTCTAGTATGAAGAGTTTTGTCTGCGGGAATATATTTCCACTTTGTCTTGTTAATCTCTCCGCCTAAAGCGTAGCGCCGAATAAATGTCTCTAAAATTACCTTTTTCATGATTTATGTGTAGTATAACATGGTTTGGGGGACAGTCAATTTTTTATATCGGTAGTCAAATCCACGTCCACTGCCGGTGTTCCGTTTGTAACATTGTACTTATTTTTTTCTCACACATTCGCAAGTCGTCAGCATGATTTCTCGAACAAATATCCATTAATTCCCATTTATTGCTTCCATTTTGTATCATCCAATTATGGATTTTGATTGCTGCATCTATCACGTCTTGCGGCACGTCTATTTCGTGGTTTTTTGCAATTTCGTATATCATAGTTGTATATATCAAAACTCTTCCGTAAAATCAAATGTTTTAGAAGCCAAAATGCCTCCTCTATTTGGGTATGACCATTTTACCGCATTCCATATTTCCGACAATTTACTTTTAAGTTCCCGCTCATACATCTTCTTTCTATCAATATGCTCGGCAATGAAATCTAAAATCTGGTCTGGATCAGTATCATCATCCTTAAATGCCAAGGCTTCGATATTAAAATTATTGGGCAATAAATATACCCACTTTATCTTCTCACTATGAGAGATTTTCTCGTATTGCCGATTCAATTTCCACACTTTCAATAAATCGTTATATCCTAATGCCGCTTTGACCTGAGCAGGAGTTCGATTAACGAATTGAAATAACTGGCGATTGGAGGGATTGTAATTATATTCACCATCCCGAGAGACAAACTTAACTGATGTGGTTTTTGCAAGATCAGAAACAGGACGACTTTCAATGGTTTCCTCAAATTGCATAATACGTTCATCCAGTACTTCTTTAGGAATATCCCGAAGCAAGGAATCGAGCACATTACCAACAAACTTTCGGAAAGCAGCAGGGAAACTTGAACGAACAGCATCAATGCCTTTAACTTCCAATTTGCCTTCGCTGCCATCTTTAGACTTGATTGGGGTTTTCTTCTCCATATCAAAAACCTTGAGCAGAGCATATCTCTTCTTAACTACCCACAAGGCTTTTCTGGCAATAACATCGGGAACAATTTTAATACAATTATATTCTGGGGCTATATTAAAAATACGAGGCACCATGTACTCGTAGAACTTATTAATTCTAGTTGCTACTTGCTGAACCCATTCAACAGTAAACTCGACCATTTTTTGTTCGGGAATATTTGATAATTGAGCGATGGGTAATGAAGAAAAAAATACACTGTCAGTATCGATATACTTCACGAAATCTTGTGTTGGGGGAACTACTTTTACGTCATTGAACTTTGTGAGATACATATCATTCACCAATTTCTCGGCAGAACGAATAATTTCTTGACCTGATAAAGTTACGGCCTCCGCATTCGCTTTATTATAAAATCGCCACACAGGCAACCCAATGCACCCATAGACGGAATTCGAAAAGATTTTTTGCCTCTTTTGTCTTCGATCATAAAACTGTTCCTTTTCCTTATTACCTTCTTTCCCATATTTAATTGCCAGTGCTCTATATTCTTTTCGTTCTTTAATCCATTCATTGAGAATTGTGGGTATAACGCCCCGCACATCTTGACGATAAATTGCACCGTTCGAACCTATGCCAAATGTATAATTCGCAATCATTTTCTTAAAATCTGCGGCAGAATAAGATTGATCTCCAATGCGTACCACTGGTATTTCACCTTTTCCAAACGCTATAGCATCCCATCCCTCGATTTCCCCAATCCTCGTTTCGGGACTTATATTTAATGATGTGATAGTACTGGGATACAGAGCCGAAATATCAGCAGAACACACCCAATCATACAATCCAGGAATGGGTTCTTTCACGAATGCTCCCGCAAATCCTTCTTCACCCTCTTTTTCCATTTCTTCATACATCTCACGTCCACCAAGAGGCTTATTCGGCGCAACAATTCCCTTGGAATGAAGATAAGAAAGCATTGCACCATCAATCCAACGGGAACTCATCTGGAACCACTCGTATTTTACAAATCCCTTATGACATACCGAACGAGCCAGATAAATAAAATCATACTTTTTATCCAATTCCACTACTACTTTAACATCTACCAGGTTATATTCGGCATATCTATGAATATCGGTTTTATACAAATTGGTTAAACTACCCTTATAGGTTAGTTTCTGAATCTTTAATTCTTCATCCTTGGCAACATTGGCAAGAGACCACGAAGGTTTCATTTCACCAACGAACTTCTTGTAGAGTTCTTGATAATCCAAGCATGAGATGCCAGCAATGACCATGCGGCTATTAAACTTATTTTGATATACAATCCCAACCGGAGAGAGCCGATAGGCTGTTTGTTTTCCGAGAACAGCACGAATACGATTAAACAGATATGGAAGATCAAATCGATTGGACGACCATCCAGTTACAATGGATGGACGAATCTCTTCCCAGGTAGTCAGGAAAACATCCAACAAACTATCTTCGTTACTGAATGAACGAGTTTCTAGTTCGGGTGTGTTATTACTCGTAATTTTGCCTTCGGGGTCAAGAACATAAGAATAGTATTTATTTCCCGTCTGGTCATACAAGGCAATGGCAGTAATTGTCTTATCGCCTTTGGTGACATCCGGAAATCCTCCAGTACTATCTACCTCAATATCAATTACTACAATATTGGCATTTTTTGAGATTTCATCATCATTCGGATAGCGGTCCAACAAGAACTTTGTTTCCAGCGGCACATCTGATTCGAATAATTCAGGATCGGCTTCATTAAAACTCGTTACTCTATCCAATTTATCGCCATAAAGAGAAATGTATTTTCCGGTCGGACTTCTTCTGTATGCATACTTTACAATACTTATAGGGAAGGTCTCGTGCCCTTTAATATCATCCCAACAATGGATAATCCCATTCTTTTTATCTATGAATACGTCTTGATAAGCCATGTAAAATTATAGTCCGATAATAGCCACATTATGCCACAATTGCACGAGAATGGCAACTTATTATAACGAGAACGTGTGGAATGATATGCCTAAACATATTTATTGCTGTGATTAAACTCAAAGAAATGATGCGAGGGTACGATGCTGGTCAGGCAATTCTAACCAACGATCCAGTCGAATTGCATTTTGCCGAACCATGTCAACTACCCACGACCCTAAAGGGTCGGGGCTTGTAAGACCCTGACACTTGCCAAGGATTTACATACATTCGGCGTATTGACTGACGCCTGCCCATAAGTCAGATTTGTGGTCTGTGATACGGGAAGTCTGGATACTTTTGCAATGTTAATTGCTGCATTAATATCCGCATCGTATATCAATCCGTTCTTCGAGTAAAATCTACAACCTCGTCTTTCACCTTCAACCTTCCCTGTTACAGAATCGGTTTTAGAAGTGTTGTACGGGCAAACTAACACAACATGCTTTCCCATGTTGGTTGCCTTATAGGTTATTACTCTGCGAAGTTCATATAATGGAACTTGTGATATACTATGCTTATTCTGGTATGGATTTTTCTTTCGTTTTATAGATTTGAGATTTTCTAAACAAATTGTATCGGCTTCTGTATTAAGAATGAGATTAGCAATTAAGTGAGTCTGGTTTTTATTTTGATGACGTTCTTTCCTCCTGAGAGAATATCTTAATTTTCTACGAGCACTTTTTGTCCCACGAGATTTTAATGCGTCTTTTTGATGTCTTAATCTTCGTTTTCTTTCATTGAAACATTTGTCGATAATCAATTTTCCTTCACTTGTGGCAGCACTTCGTCTAACGCCTAAATCAACTCCCAATGCCAATCTCTGTTTTACTTTTTCTTGTTTATTCTCAAAAGATAAAGCAATATAGATACTTCCGTTATGTTCATAGATAAGCGGGTCTTTATATGAATATTTCTCAAGTAGTTCCTTTAATCGGGGATATACCACGAACTTATAGGTTTGCCTCTTTCCTGTGGTAGTAATACGAATAGAGAACTTATCCGGGATAGAATAAAGTCGTTTATCCAGTCGCATTGAGAGATTTTTCTTTACGATTGGTTTAGAAATCTTATGTTTGTTGGATTTAACAGACCTATATCCAGCCAATACATCATGTTCTGCTCTAATAATGACTTGGGCAGGAATTTCTGGATTTGACTTGCGGGCATTCTTATAGACTTTGGAATGGAGGATTACAAGGGATTTAGTTTTTTCCGTAAATTGTTCTTTGGAGGCGATATTATATACTAATTGCTCCATTTGGAGGAGTTTCCTTAGTTCTTCGGTATTTCCGAGCAATTTTGTATTATATGTAATCATCATATATAAGTATCATAGTTTTTGGAAAAAGTCAAGTTTTTTATGAAATAGATGAGAAATAATTAATGGCGGGCATTCCTCCCACACTCTAAAGAGAGTGGGTTTCCTGCCCGCACCGAGATGACACTCGGGGCATTCTACAAAAAACAAGTCCCCATCTCGATTAACCGCATGAAGATGTTGATTTTGCTTATAGCCTTTTACCTCGGCAACAATGTCGAGTGGTTTTGCTTCTTGTTCACCCATTGAATTATTTTCAGTAATCATATATTTCTTTGTTGCAATCTCCGCATCTATTTTAGCAAGGCGAGACAACCTTTACCCCACGCACGAATGCCCGATGTTCTACTACTACGGACCTCGTATCCGTCCAGTAGGACGGGAGAAAATATGGCTCAAACGCCACCATGTAAATATGTGTAATGCCAAGAGTTCGAAGTTGACTAATTGCTAGTTGCTTGTTCTCGGATGTTTTAAGTTGTGATGACCTAGCCCATAGGTTCAATCTCGTATTTTTAACACAATAAGCCCGCCCATTTTCGATAAAACATGGCTTATCAACCCATTTAAATCCGGCATCAATAATTTCATATGGAGATAAAATCATATATGGGTCGGAAATACCAGGATAATGCCCATATTTCATTTGGCCATGCAATTCTGGCTTGGAATTAATATCAAATGCTTTAATAAGACTGCCCACGAAAGGCAGAACGGCAAGATTTACAAAGAAAGTTCTTCTATTCATGCGCAAAGAATACCACATATCAAAACACCACGCAACTTATTATATTTGCGAAAAATCTGGCGGAGACTCTATATATTGAGAAAGGAGTTCATTATGCCCGAAACAAAGACGAAACCACAACAAGTTCAGCAATCAATTACACCAGACCCCGATCTGGAGGCGCTAAGAGAAATAACAGAGAAGATATGGGAACCGAAAACCATTAGCAGGTTTGTGTGTTATATAACGGATAAAGACAAAAATCAAATTATCCCACCATACTTAATCAAGGAAATCACACGACCCAGTGCAATCTTGAAACATGATCGTTGGGTATGGAACCCAATCCGAATCAAAGTATATGATCCAATCGTACCAACTACGGCACAAATATTTTATAATTATATAACTCAAGGTCATGCCAAAAAATTCGATATTACCATTAATGTATTGGGGCCGGTTGGAGATTCCGTAGAAAAGTGGGAAATCAAGAATGCCAAAATAGTCGAGGTTGACTTCGGTACTCTTGATTGGTGTGACGGGAAGTCAAATGAAAAATCAAAAATTGATGTTATAAATGTAGTGCACCATTATAAGGGATCGCCTCCACTCGCAATTGCGGCCACGATCAAATATAATTCTGCAACATTATTGTACTAAGAAAAAAGGAGTTAATATGCCAAAAACAAAAAAGAAAACACAAGTTCATAAGAGATCAATAACTACAAACGATGCGGTGAAAAAAATGATGACTCATACGTGGGAACCAAAACTCGATAGCAGGTTTTTGTGCCACATGACAGGAAAAGACGGAAATCCAGTCATTCCTGTATTCTTAATTAAAGAAGTCACGAGGCCAAGTATATCAGTGAAAAATAACTTACAAATGTGGAATCCACTCCAGATTAAAATGTATGATCCGGAATCGCCAAGTGCAGCGAAATTATTATATGATTATGCCAAAGCGGGCATGGGCGAATTTGATATTATTATTGATGTGCTAAATCCTACTGGAAACTCAATAGAAAAATGGGAAATTAAAAATGCTAAAATAACCGATATTGATTTTGGTACTCTCAAATGGTCTTCACGAGAACCAGTCGAAATTACAGCCACGATCAAATATAGTTCTGCAACATTATTGTACTAAGACGCCCCGTACCCGTCCATCAATCACAAAGAATTGAACGGCATTTGTCAATGCGTCTGCTTTGTTTTGCAAGGCAATAATAGAATCTCGTTCAACTGAACTAATAGTACGAATTGTGGAAACGATGTCGGTATCAAGATGTCCTGTGATAGCTTTATTTCCTTTCTTGGCAATATCTATTCGACTTCTATCTCCACGTACTCGCAGCATTCCATCCAGTACATAGACAAGACTTCTATTATCACTGATATGGAAGAGAAACTTACCTGTTTCCATTTGGTACATTGCCAGCGGCGAACTAATTGAAAAACTTGAATTAGTATCTTGAATTGGATATAATACCACAAAAGTACCCCGATTAAGTTCCAGACTAATATTGTGAGACCCAAATACTGCCGGTCTAGGAATATCTCCCAGGTTCTTAACTTCCTGGTCAAATACACTAATACTTAAAATTGAATTAGTCTCCGCCAAAACAATTAAACCACCACTAAAGTAAAAAGTGGTCTGAAGTAGCGGATGCAATTCAATAATCGCTGTACTCACCATCCGGGATTCACCGGCAGACATCTGATTAGTCGATGCTATACCTCCTTGTGTTATTAACTGATACTCAACAGGCTTATCAACGCAAAATACTCCGTTGGTAAAGTCGGCTCCCAAAAGACTTATCGTAAATAGTAAAATTGCAATTAAAATGGCTCTCATCATTATTATAAATAGACCGACCTTGTTCTTTATGCTAAAATCGCCCACAATGAGAAAGAAAACCGTATCATATTCTCAATTCTCAACTTGGTGGTGCTGCCCTCAGCGTTGGAGACTTGATTACATCGAAAACTTGAAGACATTTGAGGATAGTATTCATATGTCCTTCGGAACTGCCATTCACGAAGCCATTCAACTTTTTCTCACTACTCTCTACAATAAAACCGAAGAAGAAGCCGAGGCCATTGATCTAATTCCTATTTTTATTGCCGCCTTTCAACGTGAAGTAACCAGAAAACATATTCCTCATACCCAAATCGAGTTCAATGAGTTTGTTGAAGACGGTAAAAGTATATTAAAAGAGTTTACCGACCCCGGAATACGAAAGTTTCATTTCCCAAAAAACAAGTACGACTTGCTCGGCATCGAAAAAAAATTTCTTCTGGATGTCGTCAATAATGTCACCCTCGATACTCGCCTCGATATTGTACTAAAAGAAAAACAATCTGGCGATATTCGTATTGTTGACTTAAAAACATCTACTAATGAATGGTCAGCATATCAACGAGCAGATTTTACTAAAACCAGCCAACTTCTCCTCTACAAAGCAGCATATAGCAAAGCCAATAATATTCCTCTCGGCAAAATACACGTCGAATTTATTATCCTTAAACGTAAACTATATGAAAATGCCAAGTACAACCAATCTCGTATTCAAGTATTTAAACCTCCGGCATTCCAAGATAATGTAATGCAAGTCCTCAAAGAGTTTCGACATTTCGTTGAATATAGTTTCACTTCAGAAGGCCAACATAATACCACGGCTCGATATCCTAAAATCCCCGGTAAAAATCAAAATAATTGCCGCTTCTGTGCCTATGGCAAAAATGGCAAGTGCAACAAAATTGCGGAATCCCCAATTAAAATAATCAACTAAAAAGTCCGTTTTTCTTTCGGCTCCATAGTTATATGTCGACTATGCATCTATGTTGATGCATTAGTACTTACAATATATATGACAAAAAATAAAGTTGCAACGACAATTAAAATCCCACCGGATTTATACGATTATTTCAAAGTACTCGGAATAAGACACCGACTACATCTTCAAGGTCTCATCGAAAGAACTGTGTTCCGCTATGTTTATGATGAGAAATATCGTGAAGAAATGAATAATTTCGCTATTCCTCATACCACAGAACCACTGCCACCCTTCGATGCCCCATCTGTTGTTCCTCCAGATACTGCTAAATCTATTCTAACACCAGTTCCAACCAGTCAATAGTAGTCCCGAAATATAAATAAGATTTTTCTTACTTTCGTAAGATTGGTCTCTATTTATTGTTATGATGAAGAAAAAATCTGATAAATGGTCAGTACAAATATCCGTTCCAACGGCGGGTGCTTTAAAGACATATTGCGATAACAATGGATTCAAGATGAATTGGTTTGTCGAACAAGCAATCCATCTTTGCATTAGCGGTTCGTTAATATTGTCTTGTGTTCGGGCATCTGTTTTGAGTTCTGGATCGTTTGGAAAATAATAAAAATGTTATATGAATAAAAAGAAAAAGATACTATGGATAGGGGATGACATCCGGTTTTCCTCGGGAATTAGTGTTTCGAGCCGACAATTAATTTTGTCGACCGTACATAAATATGATTATTTCTGTTTGGGTGGAGCAATAGCACATCCAGAAAAGGGCCATATATTTGATTTGTCTCAATCCACCAATGAGATAGCAAAAATAAAAGATGCTTACGTTAAAGTAATGCCAGTCGATGGGTATTCTGATGAGCAAACTTTATTTCAAGTTATGGCACTTGAAAAACCAGATGCAATTTGTTTTCAAACAGACCCAAGATTTTGGGGATGGTTGTGGGCATTGGAGAAACAAATACGAAATAATATTCCTCTCTGCTACTGGGCTTTGTGGGACAACCTCAACTACCCGATGTACAACAAACCATTTTATTTGTCTAATGATGCGATCTTTGCTATTAGCAAACAGAGCAACAATATTCATAAGTGGGTGTTAGGACCAGAAAACTGTATGACAATCAACGATAAGGGTCCGTTGAATGATAAAGTATTACTTCATTATGTGCCGCATGGTATTGATCCTGAGACATTCAAGCCGATTCCCAGAGATGACAAAACTTTGATTGAGTTTCGGAAGCGGGTATTTTCTGGTAAGGATTACAAGTTTGTTATTTTTTACAATAGTCGCAATGTACAGCGTAAGCGGACCAGTAATATTATTTTGGCTTACCGCCAATTTTGTGATAATCTATCAAAAGAAGAAGCAGCCAAGTGTGTTTTAATTTTACACACCGAAATTATGCAGGATGCTGGCACTAATTTACTTGCTGTCAAAGAAGCATTCTGTCCCAACAATAACATTATTTATTCACCCGGAAGATTATCTCCGCAAGAGATGTGTATGCTTTACAATATAGCAGACGTGACGGTTAATGCTTCTAGTTCCGAGGGATTTGGATTGTCGGTAGCAGAGAGTATAATGTGTGGTACTCCTGTTACAGTAACAGTTACTGGAGGATTACAGGATCAGATAGGTCAAGTTACTGATGATGGGAAGCCAGTTGAGTTTGATGCGGATTTTGGTTCCAATAATATTGGACGATATAAGAAGCATGGAATATGGGCATATCCAGTATGGCCGGTGACTCGTTTGGTGCAGGGCAGCATTCCTACTCCATATATTTTTGATGATCTTGCCAGGTGGGAAGATTTTGCGGATGGATTCATGTATTGGTATTTGATGGATAGCAAGAAGCGTGAAGCCTGTGGAGCAGAGGGGCGCAGGTGGGCATTAAATGAGGGGGGGATCAATTCTGAAAATATGGGAAGAGCATTTATTGAAGGGATGGAGTATGTTTTTGCGAATTGGCAGAAGCCAAAGAGATTTGGAATGTACACGGTTAAGGATTATGCTGGCAATTTGATGATTGATGGTCATTTGGGGTTTCCTATACCGAAAATCGATAAAGAAACCATACAAAAGAAAATTGAAGGTTTAGCAATATAAAAACTTGCCTAATGTTAGCAATTCGGTTATACTTTGGGGCAAAATAGAAAAAGATATAAATTATGACAGCAAAAGAAGCAAAACAAAATGTAGATTTGTATAATGCAGCGTATAAACCACCAACGGCGGCGACAATATTAAATGATTTATATTGGCTAATTAAATCTAGATCAGAAAACGGATGTAATTTTATAATGTGGGCGTTTTCGGAATCTAAAATTCCTCGGCCTACTATAGATGCAATTTTGAAGATTCTCCGTGATAATGGTTATACGGTAAGAGACACATGCACTGGGTATGAAATTAGTTGGGAATAACAAAAAATAGAAAAATATGAATATACTACAAATTAAAAGTGGAACCAAACAAGAAATCGTGGAATATGTTCGTTCTAAAGTTAGCCGGATTATTATGGATATAACCACATCTGCGGGTGGTTCGCCAGAAACGTTTTCTCCAGGAGATTTTAAGGAGGGAGAACTTGTGGAAATAGAAAGCAATCCTATTGAGCACCAAATCGACGAGTGGATTAAACAGGGAAGTCCTCTTGTTGTAGTATCGCTGGCTGGATGGCATGGGGTGGGAACCTATCAAGAACAATTTTTGGTTGCCGATTATGCCAATGTTAAGGTTGATATGGAAATAGAAAGATTGGATAACCCAGAATTGAACCGACGTTCGCTTAAATATAAAAACTGGATAATTCAAGTTTAAACTGGATGGTAATAAATCAAGGCAAAAACAACTGAAAACTTAAAGCAATATGAATAGAAAAACTTTTCTCACATCAGTAGCAGTCAGTTTGGGAGCATTAGTATCTTTTCTCTCATTTCGAAATATATTTCTTGGTAAAAGACAAAAAGTTTCCGATGGATATATTGATCTGAGGGATAAAAGTGGCAAAGAAATCTGTGATGGTGACATAATTATCCACGATCTTTTTTCCGATTCCCGCCGTTGGAATGAATCTGTTCCAACGAATTTTCAAATAACATCGGTTTCCACCAACAACGGAATAGTTTATTGCTTCCAACTCTATGGTGAATCTCCGATTCATAATAAATGGAAAAGTGAAGATATAAAAATAATCGGAAATATTCATACTCATGTTGGAGAGATATGCCCGGCGATAAAATATGAGTGATAAATTCGATCCTTATAATTTTGACTATAAGGCATATATGTTAGAGACTTATAATCTAACAGAAATGCCTACTAAATATTATCGGGGAGAGTATCGATGTGATGATGTATTTTTGAATGCGCAGGATGCGGTGTGGGTAGAACGGAAGGGAAAAGAACTTGGAGATTATAGAGTAAGCAGTTTTGTTTATAGATTATTTTCTTATGCCGAGGATAATGATACAACATATTATTTGCTGGAGAAAGATAGACCATTTATTGCAATGGAATACTCTTTTACTCGTATAACTACTCCTATTAAAGGCATTGAGAATAAACATATCTGGAACTTTAAGGGGGATAAAGGACTGGCTAGAAACTTTTTTGATGATTATATATTAAAGCTGGAGCCTGTAATCATTTCTGATGCGGCACAAACCGAAAAAGGATTTAATTTTTGGAAGTATCTTTTCGAGGAGCACGTCAAACATAAAAAGACACACAAGATGTATGTAATTGACATCAACAATGAAAATGTAGGAGCACCGATTGAAGACGAAAAACAGATGGAATCATTTTATGCAGACACCAACACCGGAAAATATAGATTTGTATTAGAGAAAAATAACCGACAAAAAATAATTATGGTTACAATTAACGTTAAAAATACTGCTGGAATATCTTTACCGAAGCAGGCCACCAGTTTATCGGCGGGATATGATATAATTACTATATCCGATCCCAAGATAGTCGGTGAGAAGTTAGATGATAAGTTCTTTCTTCCGGACGAACCTAAAGTAGAGTGGTGGAAACATATCTCTTATATTGAATATGAGACTGGGTTATTTATTTCTCCCTCCGACAAAATCATACACACATTGATTTATCCTCGCAGCAGTATAAGTTCAAAGACAAACTTAGTACTGGCAAACTCTGTAGGACTTTTGGATGCTGATTATCGTGGGCATTTGTTATGTAGATTTCGTTATATATGGCAGCCATATGATCTGGCCTGGTTAAATGTAAAAGATCATTCCGATGCCAATGCTCCTTATGTATCAATGACTTTGGGACAAATAAATCCAGAGAAAATATATAAAAAAGGAGACGCCATTGCTCAACTCGTATTTTCTCCTACAACAAATGTCAATTTTCAGTTTGTAGATGAACTGGATCAAACGACTCGTGGAGAGGGTGGGTTTGGGTCAACTGACAAGTCACAATCGCAACCATCAACGATGCCACAAGACCCAAACAAACCTGGAGGGCACATTATTGAACTCTATAATAAGGCTGGCGGCATTCCGATTAAAAAGAGATATATCGATCAAGTAAGAGAGCGTGATAATCCTATATCTTCCAGACCTCCATCGGGTCAACCTATACCTCAAAAAAGTGGAATAAGAGAAAGAATATGAAAAAGATAATTACAGAAAAAGCACTAGAAGAAGCTCAATATTTCTGTGATAAGCATCCTGATAAAGAATGCTTCTCCGAAGTCAAAACTACCAGTTGGTATGGCAGCAAATTCGATATGACAGGCATTGAGTTCCATCTATGCGACGAATGTCTGGAAGAACTCTATAAAGAGTTTCAAGAGAAATATGGTGTTAAACCGAAAGATATAGAAATATGATAATAAAGACAAATAAAGAACAAGTATTCATTCGAGTTATGGCTAAAACCAAGAAAAAGTTTCTCAAAAAACTTGCTGCCTATGAAAACGTAACTCTCCATCATATAATTTTAAAAGAAGATAGCGAGAGATGGGATAGTGAGCGATCAGAAATTGTTCCGCCAAAAATGTACGGAGCATTATTGTCTTACGACAAAGAATAAGGAACAAAAATATGAGTAAAATAACAAAATTGCCAGATGGTTCTGCCTTTTGGGTCACTACTGTCATGTCTAAAAAAGAAGCCATGAAACTTCCTCTAAAGAAACGTCCACTTTGTTTCCGCATTTCTTCTGAAATGTATCACGCAGTTTTTGCGAGTATTGGTCAAGCTTCTTTGTGCTGGATTCCTGCGCCAAGCAAGGAAGTATTTGATTCTGAGAGAGCATCAAATCTTGCCGTGGAGTTATGCTTCAAAATTGCCGACGAAATAGAAAAAGAGAAAGAGAAAAAGTAACATGAAAACAAAAGAAATACTTTGTGGAACGAAAAGAGAATTGGTAGAACATTTCTATAATATAGTAAAAGATACCGAGAAAATGCGCAGTGAGAAAAATCTTCTATATTCCAAAGACGGAATCGAAGGACAGTTGGATGCTATAGATAAAGATAGAAAAGGAATCGGGATAATTTTTTATATGACAATAAAAGAAGAAACTGGAGCAGAACTCCATATGGAACTAAATAGTTCTTATGTTCATATAGATGCACCAGCTTTTGTAGATGAAAAAACAATGCCGACGGATATTAAAATATGAAATCAAAAAAACAAACAAAAAACGAAATCGCAACTAAATGGGAACGCACCGGATTACTAAAACATCTTCGACCTCCCAACAAAGTTAAATGTGCCGGTTTATTGGAAGATGTTGCAACTCTTCTTATCAAGAAAGCAAATGGAGGAAAGGATGTGTCGCCAAAATCAGAAATGATTGCTGGCACCCTTCTTCCAATTGTAAGAGTGCTTTATGGGAAAAAGTCCACAATTAAATCTATGCCAACTGCCCAATGGTTATATGATGATTATATCAAGTTTATAGATTCGGGTCATAATCCACTTGATGACAACATTCCCGTCGTTGGTTATGATCCAGAAAAGAAATGTGTAGATTTGTATGTCAAAGATGTAATTGGGCGTTTGAAATAACAACAAAGAGAATTAAGGAACAAAATATGGGCAAACCTTTATGTGTTTTTGAGGCTCCTCTAATGACCCGGAGCGGATATGGAGACTGGGCAATGACTCTGGTAAAGAGTTTGCTTCGGCATAATAAGTATGACATACATATTATACCTACAATATGGGGAGCATGTTCGAAAAGAAATCTTGATGCCGAAATGAACGATCCCGAAGGGAGAGAAGTTCTAAATAGAGTTCTGAGAGGTCCGTTGGCTCGACAACCAGACATTTATATGAAAGTTTCCATACCAAATGAACTGGTTCCACATGGGAAATATAATATAATACTTACCGCAGGAATCGAAAGCTCTGTTCCGGCAGCACCATGGATAGAGGGAATTAATCGTGCTAATTTATGTATTGTAACCTCTCAACATGTCAAGGATGTCTTTACCGGGGCAACTTATACTAAAAAACTGCCTAATGGAACTACAGAGCCACTGAAGATGAAAACTCCCTGTGAGATTCTTTTTTGGGGAGCCGACACTCGTTATTATCATAAAACTCAAGAGAAAGTGCCCTCTCTTGAAGAAGTTATGGCTGCTGTCAAAGAATCCTTCTCGTTCTTATTTGTAGGGCAATGGACCGCAGGCAATATGCGAGCAGACCGCAAGGCTATTGGATTTCTTATCAAAACATTTCTGGAAACCTTTGCTGGTATTGATAATCCTCCTGCTCTTATTCTTAAAACCAGCGGTGCACAACTCAATACCATGGATAGATATGATTGTATCAACAAAGTAACTGAAGTTACCAACCTGGTAAAAGGATCAATGCCCAATGCAAAACTTCCTAATGTCTATCTTCTTCATGGAGAATTGACTGATGTTGAAATGAATGCATTATATAATCATGAAAAGGTTAAGGCGCATGTTAGTTTCGTACACGGAGAGGGATTTTCCGCTCCGGCATTATTACAAACATTAACAGGGAAGCCTACAATTTATCCTCATTGGAGCGGTCATTTGGACTTTCTCAATCCAAATTATGCTACATTTTTCCCAGGTAAATTAGTACCAATTCCCGACGAAGCCCTTAATGATTGGTTTATCAAGGAAGCCCAATGGTTTGATGTGGATTATGCCGAGGCGGGGAAAATGATGAAAAATGTTTTCTATAATTATGATGGATATACCGAAAATGCCGAGAGACTTAGGGTTGAGAATATGGAGAAATTCTCGATTACGGCAATGGATAAGGTATTTCATGCTTTATTAGATAAGTATGTTCCGCAGTTTGCCGTTGAAGAAACTATTAAACTCCCGAAATTGAAGAGGATTTCTCTTCCCACAGTCAAACCAGTCAACGTTCCAGAAACAAGTAATCCTGTAACAGCATCAAATGTAGTAATACCTGCAAGTGGATGTACTCCACAAAATTCACAATCGATTCCCGAGACTTCGGTTAAACCGACCATTGACAAGGTAAAATGATCCATGGTAAACATTTCATATCTTGTTACATGTCACAATGAAGATCGGACTCTTGCCAATCTTCTTGGGCAACTTTCTCGGTTTGCCGGGGATAGAGATGAAATTGTTATATTAGACGATTTTTCGGATAATCCAAAGACGCAGCAAATACTTTCCGACTATTCCAAAAAGGACAATGTTAGATTGTATCAACATGCACTTGATAAAAACTATGGAGGTCATAAGAATGCTGGTATTGCTCTCTGTAAAAGCGAGTGGATATTTCAGATCGACGGAGACGAATTACCTTCGGAGACTCTCTTACTTAATATTAAAGCCATCATCGAAGAAAATCCAGATACAGAGTTATTTGTTATTCCTCGAATAAACAATTTTCGGGGAGTTACGCCAGAACACGCTAAAATGTGGGGATGGAGATTGACGCCATGTTTGTTCTGTCAAAATCGTCCGATAGTCAACTGGCCCGATTATCAAGGTCGGCTTCATAAAAATATTCCAGATAGAATTAAATGGGACCGGCGATTACATGAGAAATTAGAAGGTTTTAAGAAGTTTACTTCTTTGCCTGCCGATGAAGAATTGGCATTGTATCATGATAAAACTATTGAGGTTCAACTTGCTACCAATAAACGTTATAATGAATGGTTCACTCAAGCCGAAAATCGAGGACACGGAGGATTTAATAGATGAACATTATTATTCCGTTGGGAGGAACCGGAGAGCGTTTTCGCCGACAAGACTATCATACTCCAAAATGTCTAATTCCCGTTCTCGGGAAAGAAATCATCATGTGGGTATTAGAAAGTTTTAAGTTAAATGAAAACGATCATATTACAATCATTTATAACAACGAATTGGAAAACTTCCATTTTGAGGACCGAATTCGAAAGAAAGTCAATAATCACTTCAACTTCGTCAGAATTCCATTCCAAACAAGCGGCCCCGTCGAAACAATTCTCTATGGACTGGATAAACTACCCGAAGAACTGATGGATGAACAACTTGTTATTCATGATGGAGATTCATTCGTCAATGAAAATATCCTCAAAAATATAGTTCCAGGCGAGACCCAAATTTTCTACACTATTGACAAAAATCCCACCCCCAACTTTTCTTACCTTAAGTTGAATGAACATGGCGAAGTCGTCGAAATTGGGGAAAAGAAGAAAATCTCCGACAATGCCAGTATCGGATGCTATGTGTTTGACAATGCTCACACTTTTGTTCGATATGGAAAATTGCTGGCAAACAATATATCAGAACCTTATATTTCTGATCTGTATAATCAAATGCTTGCTGACGGAGTAACTATTAACTCCACCAAAGTCTCCCGTGAAAATTTCGTATGCCTCGGAACCCCCGAACAAATTATAGAATTTGCGTTAAGTCATGAAACTAAACCACTCAGGTTTTGCTTTGACCTGGACAATACGTTAGTTACTTTCCCAAAAATACCAAATGATTATACCAGTGTAGAACCCATTGAAAAAAACATCAAATTCCTATGTCATTTGAAATCTAAAGGCCACACAATTATCATTTATAGTTCCAGGCGTATGTTGACGCACAGTGGAAATGTGGGGAAAATTGTTCGAGACATTGGCAAAATTACCCTCGATACCTTAGAAAAATTCGGCATTCCATATGACGAACTCTACTTTGGAAAACCCTATGCCAATTTCTATTTTGATGATTTAGGAGTGAATTCATTTGATAATTTGGAAAAACACACAGGATTCTATATCAACAACATTGATCCACGAGGATTTAACACCATCCAGATTAAAGATACGACCATAATCAAGACATCGAAGAAAGACCTCGACGGAGAGATTTATTTTTACCATCACGTCCCTGAAAACCTCAAGGGATATTTCCCACAATTTATTCAAACTAAAAACGGATGTTTAGAGATTGAAAAAATTGATGGTATTCTCTATACTAATATTTATTGCCATAATCTGTTTAATACCAATCACATGGATATGTTGTTTGCGGCGATGGAAACATTTCATCAAACTCCAGTAAAAAATGACGAGAGACACTCATCGATTTACACAAACTACGCCAGCAAACTCGCTGCAAGGTTTAATTCCTATGACTATACGAGATTCCACAATTCAAACGTGTTATTTGACAAGATTCATCAACGTCTAATTCAGTACGAAACCCACAACCGGGGTATTAAAGCGGTAATTCACGGTGATATGGTGTTCTCCAATATATTCCTAGTCAGAGGCAATAGTCTCAAGTTTATTGATATGCGAGGGAGGATGGGGACCGAACTTTCCATCTATGGCGATCAGTTCTACGATTATGCTAAAGTATATCAATCTCTCGTCGGATACGATTTTATCTTGAACAATATCACCCCACCATTTGCTTACATTCAGAAAAGTGTGAACTACTTTGAAAAACATTTTTCGGAAAAATTTGGGGATGAACAATTGGAATATTTAAAATACTTGACCAGTAGCCTATTATTTAGTTTGATTCCGCTGCATGACAATAGAAAATGCTATGATTACTACAATCTGATAGAATACTTAATATGACATTTGAAGAATCAATGCTAAAATGTAATACGGAAATGCAGTCTCCTGCTGAGTGGGAGATACTAGAAAAAGCATATAATGATTATTATCTGAATTATAAAGGAGATCGTACTCCGAGGATACCCAAGATAATACATCAGATTTGGTTAGGAAGTCCTTACCCCGATAAATACAAGGCTCTCACGGATATATGGAAAGCAAAACATCCAGACTGGACATTTCTTTTATGGACTGAGAAAGAAATTGAAGAGTTTGGGCTTATCAACAAGGACTTATACAATAAGATGGTTAATCCAAGTGCTAAGTCAGATGTGGTGCGATATGAAGTTGCTTATAGTTATGGCGGGATTTATGTAGATACTGATTTTTATTGTTGCCGCAGTCTTAATGATTTGCTCTACCTCGATTTTTTCTGTGGTATGGTTGGTTCCTACGGAGGAAAGGCCGTCCTTAAAACCAGTGTTGCTCCGTCCATATTTGGGTGTTCACAAGGAAACGAGATGATTAGTCAAATCATTCGGGATATTGGTAAAATAACGGTAGTTCCCCGCAGTATTCCTGAAATTATGGGAATTACTGGTCCTGATATGTTTTCACGAAAAATAGTCGAAAATTTGGATAAAACGCCATGCTCGGTAATATTTCCTCCGAGTTATTTCTTTTCATTCCCATCTTTACGGCGTGAAGCAATTCGTCCAATGTCTTTGGCAGAGACAGAAAATGTTTTGAGTAATTATATGTATCCCGAAACTTATGCTATGCACTTATGGTACTGTAGCTGGCAAAAACAAGAATTATTATGATAGACGAACTCTTGAAAAGCATTCCGGAAAAAGGATATTCGGGGGATATGAACACCACGTCAAGAAGGTTCAAGAAAGACTTATATGAGTTCTTTAATAAACCAGAATTCAAACACAAAGTTGCTCTTGAAATCGGGTGTTATTTTTGTCATACAAGTGTTGTCTTGAGTTACATATTTGATACGGTATATGCATTGCAAGAAGTAGATCGACCCGAGGCCAAGGAGTTTGCACTTAGTCAAGGTCGTCAGAACATTGTTCTCGTTATTCACGACATGTACGGTGGGCAGGATATTCCTATTGAAAGGGCGGATGTCATACTAATTGATGCTATGCATACCTATGATGCCGTGAAGAGTGATGTTCGGAGTGCTCTTAAACTAAAGTCAGATAGGAAAAAGTATTTTGTATTTGATGATTATGGTGCGGGACCGGATGTTAAAACAGCCATCGACGAAATGTGTAATTCGGGATCGCTTGTTAAAGTAATGACAATAGGATATAAAAAAGGCGAGCCATGGGGATTAATCCCATATCCTTTACTTGACGATGAAGGCATAATTTGTAGGGAAATATAACACGGATAATTATTATGACATTTATACGAGGAGACTTATTCGCCGAGATAGCAGATTTCTGCTATACGGACATGAACAATGATGGGGACTATGAGAAAATTCCACATACATTTTCGCCAGAAGCCATTGAAAGTTTCAATGGCATTCCACTGGTCTATACTTCTGGTGCTAACATCCCAAAGGTGATTCCACTGCTCGCTGCCTTAAAGAAGAAACTTGTATTCATCGCCCATAGCAGCGAGAAGGGCATCACGCCCGAATTGTATGCTCAAATGCCTCCTAACATCATTAGGTGGTTTTCCCCGAATATTCAAGTCGTCGGGGAGCGCATAGAATCTATCCCGCTGGGAATAGAAACTCTCCAACGGTTTGAGTTCCATCACGTCCGCAAAGAGGAAAAGATGTTAGAAAAACTCAAGGAAGAAAAGACTCTTAAGAACTTGGTGTATATGTGCCACAGTTCGCATCAGGCCAATGTCGCAGACCGAGAAGAGGCGTATAAGGTACTTGGAAACAAGCCATATGTAACATCT
>Ga0209777_10002934_pt1 | contig 21710 bp, 18 predicted proteins | sample FrelakmetHBP12HB_FD_187147 | JGI IMG/M metagenome (GOLD analysis project Ga0209777, IMG submission 187147) | Freshwater lake sediment microbial communities from the University of Notre Dame, USA, for methane emissions studies -HBP12 HB (SPAdes)... | ecosystem: Environmental > Aquatic >...
AAGTCAACCCAATTAATCTAAAAACACCGGTGTGGTTGTTTGTGACAGAAATATTTCTTGTCAATTTACAAACAATATCCTGCCCAGCCTTAGTAAAATCAACATGAGAAATTAATAGTGTGCTCGTAGTATGTACTTGTTTAACAAGGGCTATAGCAGGAACAGCAACCACTTCATGTGTAATATTAGTTGAATATGAAGAATTATTATCTTTATAAATATCATAAGATAAATCTAACTTAATATTTCCAGAATAAGCTGTAGTCATGTCATAAATTAATGTGAAAATAATATTTTTAGTTAGAGAAAAAGTTTTTGGAAAATTAAATTGAAAATAACAGCTGGTAGAAACATCAGGATCAAAACCTAAAGCACATGTAACGTCATCTACTAATATATTGTAAACCATATCAGTATCATCACTGTCAAAAAACTCAATCTGATATGACATTTTGTACCTCCTATTACTGGTGTACAGTACAACCAATCAGCCTAAAGATACCTGTGTGATTATTTGTAACAGTCACATCTCTTGTCAGTTTACACACAATCTCATCACCTATCTCAGCAAAGTCAGTGTGATTAATTTTTAATTGTTCTGTTATATAAATTTGTTTCGTCTGTGGAATTGGTGTCGATGCATTTATTGTTTCAGTATCACTATTAGTAGCAAGTAATACTCGATTATCCCCATAAACCCAATAGTCTAAATTTAATTTAACATTACCTAGATAAGCTGTTGTCATGTCGTAGATAAATGTAAAAAAGATATCTTTATTTAAATCAAAAAATTCAGGAAGATTAAATTGAAAATAACAACTAGATGGAACATCTGGATCAAAACCAACAGCACTCGCAGAATCATCTAATAATATATTATAAACCATGTTAATATTATCACTATCAAAAAATTCAATTTGTAATGAAGGTTCTGAACTAACTGAAGAACCTGAACAAAGACCAACATTAGTAGAAGTACCTACGGCCCAAACGCCATGCCCAAAAAACCAATGTAATAGTGGCCCTGAAGAACTATCTACCCTCATAGCTATCGGTAAATACCACCCATCACTAGTATCTAATTTAGGGATGTGTGTCTGCTCTACAAATAAGTTTCCATTTGTAACAGTAAGTTGAGGAGATGCCACAAAACCAGTCCCCGTCCCATCTCTATTTATAAGAGCATAAATGAGACTCCCATCATTATTAAAGGTTAAAGTCTCCCCAACAGGAATTGAATATGTAAAAACCGCTTGAGTGATATTATTAATAACCTTTATATCTAATCCAGTAGTGTCATAAGTTAAAGAAGTACCATCATAAGTAAAAGGATTTTTACTATGAAAAATTACTGTATGCTGTGCTAAAGAATCAGAAATATTTAAGCCATAAACAAAACCATCAATATTGTAAGAACTTAATGAAGTGATATCTTGAATTTTATTTAAAATAGTACCAGCTAAGGATTTAGTTACACCACTCACATTTGCAATAATGTTAGGGCCTACCTTAACCGCAATATTTAAAGTCTTAAAAGAACTATTTTGATATATTTTAAAATCAGACAGTGTTCCATTAGCTTTTAATTCTATGGCAATATTAGCATCATTTTGATTTAATATATTTAAGTTTCTGACGTTATATCCCTCCCCACTAAAAATAACTAAAGAGGAAGAAGGTCTGGACACATTGTTGATGATAAAGGCATTTGGGTCTGAATTTATTGTAACCCCCTTAACCGTGATCTCCTGGGGGGTTGAGAGTGTAATGCTACCCAATATATAAACTCTTTGATTGTCTCCTGCTGAATTTATAATAGAAGCAAAGTTAGTGTCTGACGATTTAATATAAATGTCATATCTGTCTTTTATAGAGTATATTTTTTCGTACATCTTTACTCCATCTAGCTAAAATTATTTGAATTTATACACAACACTTATAAAAAAGATCACACACATCTCTCATTTAGATAGAATATTAGTAAAAAAACTTGTATTATTTAAAAAGAATGAAAATAGCTTTAATATTTAAAGAAGATTCTAAAGAATATACAGAGATTCCTAAAATTTTAGGAGATTCTTGTACTGTTTTTAAAGATATTTTAGACTTTGATAAAAATAAAGAAAACTATGATTGTGTCTATTCACCAGACCCTAAAGAACTTCTTAAAATACAGAACAAAATACCATATTTTTATGATATCTCAGCAAAAACAGTTATAGGAGAAATGGACTATGCCTCATTCTTCAAATTCTACTCTCAAATAAGTGGCTCCCTAGCTACCTTCACAAGTGATAAAAAGCTTAATAAGAACGCTTGCTGGATGAACTTAAATAGCTATTGGGTGAATAAAAGTGCTGACACAGATATAATCTTTAAATTTAAGAAGTTTGTAACTCCTAAACTGAATGTAGGTTATATCTTTCAAGATCCAGAAAGTTTTGAGATAATTAAAAAAGTAATATATGCAAAAAAAGATAGCTGGCTCTTTCATGTATACTATCCTTTTGAGATTGATGACTCCTTAAAGAATAAGGGAGTCTTCTTTTATAGTGGCGACTTATCTAAGGCCAAAGAAGATATTTTATCCAAAGTACATGTAAATATAGATTTTGATCTTAATCTAAGCAATATGTCTGATACCTTCCCTTCTGAAATTGGAAAAGATACCTTATTATCTGGAACAATTCTGATAAGTTCTAATCCTCAAGGAAATAACACACATATCTTATTTGATAAGTTTAACTATTTTAAATTAGATTTCATCGACGCTAATACAATCTTGGATACCCTAAGATATATCGATAAAAGAAGAGAGAAACTCGAGGTTATGGCAAAGGCGGGGGCTGAAGTAGTTAAAAAATACTTTGATTATAAAAGGATTGCTCAACAGAAAGTTGATATAATTAAGAGTTTACTCTAGGTTTTCATCATCCTCTTAATATTCTTCATCTTCAAATTCAGATTCTTCAGATTCACCTTCTGCATATTCTGGTATTGTTATTGTCTCCTCATATTCAAAATCTTGAAATGAAAGAAGACCTTTTTTAACTAATTCTTCACAAATATTTTTAGCAATATCATTTCTTGGGGTTATTTCAATCCAATGTGTGTCTGCATGAATATTAAGAGGACAACTCAAAAGTGCTTCAGAAATTTCTTTTAAAGTTTCAGATGCTGACCAAAGATTTTTAGCATATTCTATACAAGCTTTAGAAAAATTATTATTATTTGCATCAAGTTCTCTACGAAAATCGTCCCCTCTTTTATAAAGAAGTAAAACAGGAGTGTACACTCTTTCAATCATAAATTAATCCTTTTCTTAAATATAAATATAGGTTCAGATTTATATCCTCCCCCAACTGAAGATAAAACCATATCATATTTTTTAATTAAATCATATTTTTCAGAAGCTAAAATTAAAAAGTCATCAACTAAATTAGGATATGATTGAACGTTATTAATGTTTATAATTAAGTATCCTGAGTCTTTAATTGAAATATAACAATTATCCAAGGTAGCCTTTAAAAAACCATTTAACCATAGTTCTTTAGTTGGAAACTTTATATAACTCTGAGTTTCCTCTAAACTATAATGTTCAGTATTAAAATAGGGAGGCGACGTGAAACAAAGATCTACTTTTTCTTTTGAAATAAAGGTCTCACTACCACATTTATGTAATTCAATTTCTTTATTTAAGTATCCAAAATCTTCTTTTATTTTTTCTAAGCCACTAAATGTTTCAGAACTTGGGTCTAATCCTATATATTTTTTTAATTTTTTAGAGGCTAATGCTCCTAAAAGGCGACCCCCAAATCCGGCAGACATGTCTAAGGCTACACCACCATCAGGCAAAAAAGAATCGTAGATATATTTAGCTACTGTAGGTCTAAAATTAGAAACACCCTGTGACCCTGAAAATGTCTTAAGAGCTTCTCTAATTCTAGAATTTGTTATTTTGGCCCTCTTTTTTAATCTTTTTGTCAAACATTTTTTAAATAGTTGATCCTCATTAAATAACTCTAGGGGGGATCTTTTATAATTACACCTTATATTAAAGGCGTGAGGAAAATAACACCAAGCAAGATCTAAACCGTGCATGACCTGTTTTAGAGAGCCTTCTTTTAAAAAATTAGAATAATTAAATTCTTTTACTTTGTTAAAAGAACATATTTTTTCTTCAGCATTTAAATTAAAATAAGGAAAACCTTTAATTCTGTAGTAGTTAAAAACTTTATTTATTAACCTATCTTTTTCAATATCTGAAAAAGTGTCCCAGCAAGAAAGATCTACATTTAAGATAGAAAGATCCTTTTCTTCTTCTAACTCAGAAACCTTATCATCTTTAATAAATTTATAATAAAAAATAGGAAGAACATAAGGTTTTATTAAATTTTGAAATATTAAAGCATTTTCCTTGGTAATAATAACCCTTCCATCTTTATTAAGATAGGTGTTTATTCCTAATTTATTTTTAAAATAATTTTGAATTAATTTTAAGTCAGCTTTATTGAAACTTTCAGTACAAAGTTCAAAACCATTAGAATTGTAACTAGTCCCATCATCCATGAACCAAAAAGCCAAACCACGAGCATTTATTCTTTCAAGAGTATGGGGGTTTACATACTTTAGGGGGTTATAAAATAAATTATAATATTCTTCAAATATCCTGGTAGCTTTTGTTTTGAAACTAACTGATATTCTAAATTTTTTATCTCTTTTACAAAAATAGTTTGTTTTTTTGACATCCTCTGAATTAATAAAGTTTTTTAAAATGGAATGCTTATATCTTGAGTATTCTTCTTGTTTTTGGCCATGATCCTCTTTAAATCGGAAGACTCCATGATGCCTCTCTAGATGACCATCTCCTAGTAATGACCCCAAAAGTAATTGTTCTTGAATATCTGTAAACCTGTTTAAAAGTTCTCCTTTATCAGAATATAAGTCCCCCTTATCTAACCTATACCTAATTAAGATAAGCTTAATAGCAGTTTCAGTAGTTCTGAATAATTTAGCTAACTCCGGAATGCTCTTTTTTTCACTAAGGTAGTATTCTAAAAGAGACCTATTAACAGTCAATCCTGATTCTTTTCTTAGTTGTACTTCATATTTTTTTAATAAATAATATAGATTAGAAACAGATTTATTTAATTTTTCAGAAATAACCTTAACTGGCAGTCTTTCTACTAAATAATATTTTTCTAAATCTTCTTTAGCTACAACTTCCCAATTTCTTTTTCCTTTTTCAATATTAAACTTTTCTTTTGCATGTCTCAAACCTGAGATGGACATATCTAAAGTTTTAACAAATTCCTTATCCAGCACACCTTCTTTTTTAGCTTGCTTATAAGCATCTAAATCAAACTTAATCTTTCTAAAAGATATTTTAAATTCGTGTAGCTTTTGGGATACAGCTGATCTTGATATCCCTGTCTCCTTGACTACATCTTCTAGCGTTTTGCCAAGATCTGCACACGCTTTAAGATAGTTGGGGGTTAAGGTGCTATCTATTTTTTCTGCGCTATTTTTTTCTTTGAGGGTAAAAGAGATGTTAAACTCTCTGCATTTTCTTTGAAGAGTGCTCTTTGATATTTTCAATTGCTTGGCAGCTTCAATCATGGAGAGGTGTTTTAGGGACTCAAGATCTTCTTTTTTCATCAGCAACAATCCTCACTAAAATTGGAATAAAGCCAAGCATTAAAAATAGACTCATCTTTTTCTAAAAGATATTTAGGTAACTCTTCTTTCAAATGAGCATAAGGTTCATTTTTGTTAAAAAGCCTTTTATACTGTGTTGCAGGTATTCCTTCTATTTTTTCTAATTCATAAAAACTTAAAAACTTTCCATGAGTTAGACATATTTTTCGATAATTTATCATTTTTTCTATAGCTGTTTGATACTTTAAGTTTATGGGAATTTCTGCTACTTTAAGAAAGTCATTCCATGTACCAAAATATTTTTCAACAGTGGATGTGCTGTAAGGAAAAAGTTCAGGGTGTTCATTTAAAAAAGCACGATTAGTTTTATAACCTAACTTATAAATTTCTTTTATTTTTTCAACACAACTATTATAATCAAGTTTTAAGAAATTTCTTTTTTTATTTTTAGAATAAACTGTCTTTAATGCCTCAACATCCTCAATGTTAATAAGATTGTCTGAATCTTTTTGAAAAATTAAAAGCGTCTCATACACAAATTTATGAATATTTGAACTTTTATCAAAAACTCTTCCCGTTGGGATTTTATAAAAATCTATTAATCCAAATTTACTATAACAACACTTTAAAATGTCTGAAATCATCTTTTTTTCAATGACAAGAGCATAAATTCCCTCGGATTCTAATAGATTATAAAAATTATTTATAGATTTTTGTAAAAAAGAAGTTAACCAAAGGCTATAACTAGTATACCTACTTATACTTTGATCATGATTATCTTTTTCATAAATTTCTTTATCAAAATAAGGGGGGCAGGATAAAACTAAACCTACTTTATTAAAATAATTTTCAGGTAAATAATCTTCTGAACAATTTTTAACAAAAATTACTTTTTTTTCTGGGGATACCCTACTAGCTAAAGAAATAGAAGAATTAATGTTTTTTATGTTTGGATCTAAGCAAATTATTTCTTTTACCCCAGAAATAAGACCCCCTAGTAATTTCCCCCCATACCCAGCATCAGGCAAATATAAAATTTTATTTTTTCCAAAAGTCTCACAAATAAATTTAGAAACTGTTGGTTTAAAATTAGCTACAGTTTTAAAATTTAAATCCACTCCTGTTCGCATTGATGCTGGGGAAACCCCGCTGCTATACAAAAATCTATTTCTTATGAGTTTTTTAAGTTCTAAGTCATCTTCCCATAATTCAATAGGACTTTTATTTTTTTCTTTAATCCTAGCTTCATAAATATGATTCATAAAATTTTTACAAATATTCAAACCCTGTGTTTTAAATTGAAGAGTTTTATTGTTTTCTTCAATAACTACTTTTTTTAATTCAGATATTTTTTGGTTAAGTTTTTCTTCAGACATTTTTATATAAGGAAAACCATATTTACGATAATAATCAAAAACGTCTTTTTCCCATTTTTGCTTAGCAGCATCATCCAAAACATTATATTGCCTTGTTTTATATTTATGGATGTCATCGTAGAATCCGTCAAAAGCTCTTACATTATACTCTTTAATTAAATCAGGACTTATTTCGTCATAGCACTCTTTTGGTACTTTATAAATCATATCTGGAGTTAAAACTTGTTTAATTATGTCAAACAGTCTTCTTTTATTTTTTATTTTTAAAAAAGACATTTTAGGCATAGAAGGATATATTATTTTTTCAATATCCAGATTTTCTTTATCATTTATAAAGGATATAAACTCATCTAAATTATTTTTGAAAGCAGTACAAATTCGAGGTGAATTATCTTTTAATTCGCCATCTCCAAAATACCAATAAGCCAAAATTTCTGAATTCCAATTATTTTTAAGAAATTCTAATGGGATTTCTTTAACTCCATCTGGATAATAAATATCCCTTAATTTTTTAAAATAATCAGTTGATGTGGTTTTAAATCCTATCTCATCCCTACCCTTATCAGGGTTTTTAGTAATACTTATTTTAATTGAAAAGGGTTTTAATTTAGTATAAAGATACTTAGCATATAAATCCTGATTAACTGAATGAGATTCTTTATAAAAAGCATGTAGAGAACTAGATTGAGCAATATGTCCATCTCCTAGAAGACTGCCAAAAATAATGTTTTTTTGAGAAGGTGTCAATTCTGGAAGATTTTTTATTCTTTGTACCGTTTTTAATGTTATATCTCTTCGTTTAATTTCATTTTTTATTTTAAGCGTTGAACAAAAAAACAATTTAGAAAGTTTTTCTAATGTATTTGAATAATATAACTTTTTAAATTCTTCATTTGAGATATCTTCTATGTTTCCATTGTTGTTGGGAAGTTTATCTAAAATTCTTTTAAATTGTGATTTTGTTTTTATTCCAAAACTTTTTCTTAAATAAGAAATGGCTACATCAGAGCATTTAAATTGTTGAGCAATCTTTTGATCACTTATATTTTGTTCTTCATAAAGTTTTATAAGTTCTTCTTTAGAGATACCAGATAATTTAGACATCTTAGTTCCTTTTTTAAGTATATCTAATAATACTTAAAAAAAGTTAATAAAGCAACTAAAATATTAAAAAAATGATGTTTTAACCGCTGACGATCCAAAGGCCTGAACGATAGGGTTTTGTATTTTTGTTAATTTTATACAAATAAAAAGGGATACTATTAAAGTATCCCTTTTTATTTAAAATTAATTAAATAATTCTAATTACTTATCGAGCAATTACCATTCTTGAAAGCCCACCAGGATTATGTGCACCTATCCCCAAATTTTCAAAAATTGAAAATCCTATGGTTCTTGCTTTGGGATCATCTGCAGATAATACAGTAAGTTCTGTTCTAACGGGTATGCGTCCGAAAAATTCTGCTTCAGCGCAGACATAGGCATTGCCTACTGGGATTTTTCTTGAAACGATAATTTGAGCACCCCATAGATAGGCCATCAAACCAGTTTTCAATAAAGAAGCTTGGGTCTCAATGTCGAGAACATCGCGCCCCCACTTACGGATATCTGTGTAATCTTTAGGATTCATGAAAATTCTAGCAACTCTAAGATCGTGTCTTTCAACATCAGCAAAAGCGTCAGCAAAGAAAGAAGCTGTGATAGGAGCAGCAACACTGATATCTGGATTAGAAATTCCATCATCAGCAGCATTTCCAGCTACAGCGTCCATAATTGCGAATACTCTTCCGTCTTCTTCAGCTTGAATTTCAGCTTTAGCAAGATCTTGTGATCTTTCGATAAGGTCAAAACGTCTTTCTTTCACTTGTGTTAATGGAATAACTGGGTTAGAACTAATTTCGAATAGTGGGAACATAACCCTTTTAGGCTTTTGAATAGCAAGAATGTTTTCGCCTTCTTCTCCAATAACATATGCAGTTGCTTTTACGTCTTTGTCATAAATTGGGAGCGCCCCATCGGGTAACTGCTCGACCAAAAATGCTCTACGTCCTACTGACGTATAGTCTCTACGGAAACGTAGTGGTTGAATCATTGATGCTGCAAGTTTTTGTCTTCCAGCTGCCGTTTTGATGTATTCGGAAATTACTTTTTCCTTTACTTCATTACTGGCGGGTTTAGCATTGTTCATAAATCCTCCATTAAAAAATTATTATTAAACTTTATTAATACCATTTCCCTTATGGGCAGTATTAAAATCATACTCTCAAATTAAATCTCATCATTGGATCTGAAGATGTTGGAGATTTAGTAATAATACCAACAACAACAGCACCAACAACAGCAGTTACAGCATTTCCACCAGTATGAATCAAACCCTCAGCAACAGTTAAAAAACCATTAACTGAACAATAAAGAGGTTTTCCAAATTGGTATTGAGTCATAATGCTGGCACCATCTAGGTTAGCTGTTTCATAAACACCAACTTCATAAGTTCCTAAACAATTAACATAAACACCTTTTTCAGAAGCAGCAGCAGAAGAAGATTCAAAAGCATTTCCTGCTAAATCGTTTACGAATAAACCAACGATTGCATCTGTTGGACCATTACCAGCACCTAATACTGCTTCACCGTGAACGGCAGCAACAGATCCTGCTAAGCATCCTAATTTAGTTACATCAGCAGTTGTTGTATTAGCTGCAACCTGTGCAGGTGTACTTGCATGATTAACTTTTGTAAATGCGGCACTTTCTAATCCTTCAATAGAGTTACGAACTCCCAAATAAAGAATCTTCAAAATTCCGCCACCTTGTGCTAAAAATCCTGTACTAGCCATAATTCCTCCTAATTTTAATTATTAAATTTTAAAAATCACCATTTTCCCTATGGGACAGTGATTTGTTTTCTCTTAAATTACCAAATATTAATACATTATCGAGTTTTAAAGGCACCAAGTAGGTGCCTTTAAAACAAATTTATAAAAACTATTCTTTCATCCACAAATCAGAAAGTTTTTCAATTTCGCTAAATTCTCTAGAAGCAGTTACATTTTTAAGAGATTGGATTTTAGCTTCTTTCTTTTCTTCTTCTTTTTCTTCTTCTTTTTCAGCTTTAAACAATTGAGCTAAAACAGCAATGTCTTCTTGAGAAGCCATTACGTCACCAATTTCGTCAAAAGAAACATCAAGAGAAGCTTCTTTTTCTTCAACTTTTTCTTCTTCTTTCTTTTCTTCTTTAGTAGCTTCTTTCTTTTCTTCTTTTACTTCTTCCTTAACTTCTTCTTTCTTTTCTTCAACTTTAGGAGCAGCCGCTTCTTTCTTTTCTTCTTTTACTTCTTCCTTAATTTCTTCTTTCTTTTCTTCTTTAGCAGCTTCTTTCTTTTCTTCTTTTACTTCTTCCTTAACTTCTTCTTTCTTTTCTTCACATTTTTCAGCAGCTTTTTTTTCTTCTTCTTTCTTTTCTTCTTCTTTTTCTTCTTCTGCTAAAACTTGTAGAACGGCTTCAACAATAGAAGCAATCTTTTTATCTTCTTCCTCTTCTTCTTCTTTTTCTTCTGCTTTAGGAGCAGTAGCTTCTTTCTTTTCTTCTTTTACTTCTTCTTTCTTTTCTTCTTTTTCTTCAGCAATAACTTCCATAACAGCATCAACGATTTTAGCAACTCGTGCTTCGCTAACGATTTCATCAAATTCCCTCATTCTACGAAGAGTAGAAAGAACTGATTTGTTACTCATAGTCATGAAATCAACAGCTTGTCTTTCGATAGCATCTGCTGGAGCATCTGGAAGAATAGTTTCAGCAAGTTTAAGACATCTCAAAGCTTTTGCTTCAAGTTCTTTTGCTTCAAGAACCATCGATGCATAAGTATTAGCACCTTTAGTTTTCATTTTTGCATGGCCAGTATCTTCACGGCCTTTAGCATTTTCTTCATCCCATGGGTGATCCATGTTTACGCCTTCAGCCCATGATTCTGGATTACCAGTTTCGTATTTTGATACGTCTGGGTTCTTGTGTGGGGCATCCATAGTTGTTGGGCAATCATTTAGGCCCATAGCATTTTTAGTCAATCTTGTTCTCATTAAAACCTCCTATAAATATTAAGTGTTCAAATTCTTTAGTACATTTTTTATATACTTAATCGAATCTTTTTTATCTAGATTCCCAAAATTCTCTTTTAAATTACTATATATTTTTTCTGCACTTTTTAAGTTACTTTTTCTAATAAGATTATTTAGGTTTGATTCATTCTCAGAAAGAAAAAGGAGAGTATCCTTGTATTGATTTAAAACATTTTTACTGATTTTAGAAAATTTATAGCTTTTAGAGCCTACTTCTTCTAAAGTTTGAGAAACTTTGTCTATTCTCCAAACTAAATTAATGGCCCAGGGTTCATCAATTTCTTCTATGTATTGGGCAATTCTATCTAATTCAGCAATAATATGTTTCAATCACTTTCTCCTAAACAACCTTTTCATTCGTTGACGATGCTTCAGCACCATCTTATTTCTCTTTCTCCATTTTTTATTATACAGTTTTATTTTACTTTTATTCTTTAAATATCTTTGTCTATTTTTTCTTCTTTGGAGGGGGTTTGTTATCCTTTTTTTCTTTTTAAAAAAAATTGGAGAATAACCCTCTTTATTAATATTCTCCATATTCCGGCACCTTAAAAAATATCAATTATAAGTTTCTTAAGATTTAGCCTTTCCTCAATAGAAAGTTCTTTTCCTAATTTACTTTCAATAGCCTTAGCTATTCTTCTAAACGTCGGATAATCCTTTATATTAAGGGAGTCTATAATCTTAAATACGTCCTTATTAATAGAATATCGATTACTTAACATGGCTATTTTAAGAACAGCTGTTTTATTATAACCAATCTCATATAGAGATCTTAAGCCACATTTCTTAACAATTTCACAGGCTTTTCTAATATTTGCATATTCATTTTTTAGTTTACTTTGGATAATTGAGTCATTTAGGTTCACATTGTCTAAACCTTGATTCATAGGGGTACCTAATTCAATACCCAAATCTTGAAGTAATTCTTTTTTAATTTGATCTTTTAACGTTTTTTTAATTTCTTCTTTTAATTCATTATATGGTTTCTTTGATTCTTCTTCTATTTTTATATCCTCTGCTGGAACCTCTTCTTCAACAGGAGCCTCTTCTTTTTCCATTTCCTTGATATCTTCTGGAAGTGGTTCTGTTTTATCTTCTTCTAGATTTGGTTCTTCTGTAGGATCTTTATCTGTAGGAGTTTCCTCTTCCGCAGGTTTTTCATCTTCCAAGGGTTCTCTTTTTACAGGAGCCTCTGGCTTTACTTCAACTTCATCTAAATTTGGAGGATCAATAGGAGCCTCCTCACCCTCAGGAAGTTTAGGATCTTTCATCTCAACGGGATCAAACTTTTCTTTCTTTTCTTCAGTTATATCTTCTTCAGGTGTTAAATTATCTTCTTCCACTTCAGTTTTAGCTTTTTTATTAAGAGTATCTGTGACTCTATCAACAACAGCAAAAGCAGCCATTACTCTAGAAGCAGTATGCCTTAGTTCTTCAGATTTAAAGTTTATTACGGGTTCATATTTTTCAATAAAAGCAGCTTTATCTACAGAAGCAACTTCTACCTCATTTCTCATCACGGCACCCTTAAACGCAGGGGTCTCTACCCAAGAACCTTCTATAAATTTATTAGACATAGGGTAAATCACATGGCCACATAACTCGGCTATTACTCTTTTTTTACTGTCATGCTCACTTATAAAAGTATTTCTTTTAAAAAACTTAATATGGGTACACAACTCTGTCTCATCTGTAGCCACTCGACCACACTGGGTGCATATAGTAAAAGCAACAACTGAGCCCATGCTTAAAGTAGTTAATTTACCTGTTCTAATCTTATCTACTAAATCTTTATGTTTTTTATTTGTAGCTACAAGAATATCGACAAATAATGATTTACCCTCATCTACTTCTCTTATAACTGCATCTAATATTTTACCTTTAGATAAGGTGGGATCTTGAACATGCTCTAGGTAATTTTCAGCACCAATAAAACTTTTATAAGATACTTTTAAAAGCTCTCGGGCCCAAGCATCCCCATTGGCGTTCATATATTTAGAGGTATCAGGACTAATAAAATAGTCTTTTTTACCAGCAACCTCAGGAAATTCTTTTTTAGTTTTATCTGACCCAAAATGAACTTCTTTTGGAGCCTCTTCAACATCAACAGATGCTACGATAGTACAATGTGTAAGCAAGTAGTCATCTGGATTAAAATCTGAAATTATTTTTTTATATTCAACAACACGATTAGCAGCAGTTCTAACGCTGCCTCTGTTTCCTACCCAAGAATCTATACTTACTTCGGGATTTTCAATTTTTAATGAAGCCTTTTTTATAAATGCCATTAAAAATTATCCTTGTTGCTGTTTTAATTCTTTTACTCTTTGAGCCACAGACCCAACAACAGCAGCATAGTCTGGTTTTTTGGTTAGAGCTGTTAAAATTTCTTCAACTCTATTAAAGTTCTCAATAGCTATTTTAGCATTGTCATAGTCTTGTTCTGAAGTTTCATTCCCAAGAGAATATGATAATTTAAATCCAAAATCACTATTTCCAGAAAGATTTAAATTAGCTGTTTTGTATTCTCCACCAACAAAAAGATCTGAGGATCTTTTTACTTCAAAAGAATCATTAAAGATTTTAGAAAGAGTTTCTTCAACGATAGCCTTATTATCAAACTCTGCTGTGAGAAATTTAAAAGCATCTGCTTTAGACACACCTTCGTTATATAAGGCAGATGCTTTTAAAATAACTGGATTTACATTTTCATGTAAAAAATCTTCTAAAACTTTATAATGTTTCAAAGATTCTGCTTTTTGCTTACCTCTTTCATTATAGTATGTTGGATAAGCTTTGTCTTGATTCACAACAGGAGGTTCAAAGAAAGGATTTATTTTTATAAGTTCCCAAGGATCTTCCAGGCCTATTCCGCTTGGCCATTGAACTTCTACTTTATTAGTTGATGGTATCACCGAAGTGACAACACCAACATAAGGAGTCTTTATATTATCTGTGATAACTTTTTTTACAACGTCACCCCTAGAAAAGTTTAGGGGATTGACCTGCATTGGATAAAGATCCGTAGAAATTATATTCATGCCTCAATCCTTGAAGAATAAATTATGAAAAATTATTTGCTAAGACTTGCCATTATGTTTTTAATGGTATTTCTTAAATTTTTAGCAACTTCACCTTCATTATAGTTATCTGATGGTTGCTTTTTCTTTGCGCCAGCGCCAGCAATTTCAGCAGGTTCTTTTCTTTCAAGAACTTCTTTATGGTCGTCGCCTTTAAATTCTTTCATGTATTTATTTTCATCTGCGTCACCTTCAATGGTTCCCGTTCCACCGAAAGTATTCATATACTTTTCGTCAGAATCTTGGGCCCATGCTCCGGTTCCTACGCCATTAGCTTCTTTCTCAACTGAAGCCTGTTTTTCACTTTGAAAAGCAGATACTTCAACTAGATCAGAAAGTCTGTCTAATCTGAAAGCTAGGTGTTTCTTCATTTCTGGTGCGATTCCTTCTAATGCTTCAATTTCATTAGCTAAGGCATCAAGATGCGCTGTAAAAGTCTTTGCTTCTTTAGTTGTTTTAAACATATTACCTCCATTAGCAGTTTTTTTATTTTCTAAAAATTGTTGTATTTTATTTTCTAAATTATCTTTCAAGTCATTATATAGTTTTGTTCCAAAACTATTAAATGATTCTTCTAATTTTTCTTCTTCTTCATCAAATTGTCTTTTAGTCATTTCATTTTTATTATCTTTAAATGCTTTTTCAAAATGTTTAATTGTATATGCTGAAACCCATCCTTTTAATTTAGATGAATTAACTGGAAAATCACCTAAAGATGACTCCAATTCAACAGCTAGGTGCATTGCTAACTTATATTCTCTATTTACTAAATCATTGATATCCTTATATGAATCAACTTCTTTATCATTTTCTAGTTCAATAATTTTATTATCTACTAATTTATAAATAGTTTTCATTATTTATTCCCCTTCTGAGCAGATTCACTTAAAATTTTATATAAAAAGTTATAAATGTTGCTGTCTATCTTAGATTGAAATTGACTATTATTATATGTGTAAATTGCTGTTTGAAGAGCAGCGTTTAATGCTGTATCTGGTACTTTTTTAAAAAGATCTTGATCAATTAAAGATGAAGCATAAGAAACTATGTTTGTAAGATCTTCTTTAGTGATGTCTCGAACATCGGTATAGTCCCACCTTTCAGGTCGATCACTCTTTGGACCATATAAATCTTGTGGTTGCTTTACGCCATTTTCAAGAACTACTTTAGTGTGAAAATAACCCTCAGCAGAATTTAAAAAAGAAAGAACGACTCTCTTTGCTCTATCCATATAGTTTTCCTACAATAAACAAAACCTAAATTCTCTAGGAATTGTTAAATATTAGTTAATTATTCCAAAAATACGCTTATTATACTTTCCATGCGTCAATTGTATAACTTAGTTTAAAACCCTTCTCTTTCACAAAGTTAGAAGTCTCTAAGATACTATCAAATGTTCCCATATCGTTCCAAAAACCATTAATTTGATAGGAATTACAAGTTCCCTCTTTAACATAAAGCATATTCAAATCAGTCACCTCAAGTTCACCTCGAGCTGAAGGTTTCAAAGTTTCTATCTTATTAAATAGTGTTTGATCATAAAAATATAATCCAGTAACAGCTAAATTTGTCTTAGGATTTTTAGGTTTTTCGACAATATTGGTAACTCTATCCCCCTCTAATTCAGCCACGCCATATCTCTCTGGATCTGGCACAGGCTTAATAAAAAGGGAGCACCCTCTGTCCTGCTTTTCAAAAGCTTCGACATATGATGTGATATCATCTTCAAAAAAGTTATCCCCCAAGACTACCGCACATTTATCATGTACTGAATTCTTAGCCCTATAGATGGCATCACTAATCCCTTTAGGGTCTTGTTGGTGTACATAAGTTAAACTAGTACAATTGAACTCACGGCCATCCCCCAAAACCGAAACGATGTTTCCATTATACCTACCACCTAAAACACAGACAATGTCAGTAATCCCTGCTTTTACTAATGTATTTAGGGGGTATTCTAATACTAATCTATCATAAACAATAGCTAAACTTTTATTATTGACCCTTTTTGAGTAGAGCCCCAGTCGTTTTCCATCTCCGCCACAAATTAGGATACCAATCATAAATTCTCCTTATATATATTTTCTTTTTATATTTAAAAAACTGGCTTTTATTGAAATTGAACACCAAGAACGATTTGGTAGTTTTTCTAAAAGATATTCTTTTGTACTATCTGCATAAAGTTCTTCTAAAATAGTTAATTCTTTTTCATTCCAGCGTTCTATTTTTTTTATATTTAATTTATTTGCTTTACCGGAGATAGCTCGCCATGTTTTATTTTTTATTTTTTCTAAAAGATATTCTTTACTTTCAACTGGATACATCTTTTTTAATAGCTCTTTATCCTCTTCTGACCATAGATAATCCTGTTTTTCTCTAACTAATCTTAAAAAAGACATTCTATTCTTAATTGAATAATTTGTTCTATTAAGTAATATTAAATTTATATTTTTGTTATTATAATTTTCTTTTAGTTTTAAATCTTCTTCTAAAGTCCAGGGTAAGTTTTTCTTTTTAACATTTAAATCATTAAAAATTTCTGAAATCTTATAATTACCATAAACTCTTTTTAAAAGAGTTGGAGTTCTTGGATAAAAGTTTTTAAATTCTACAATATTAGGATATTTTTTATATATCTCTACAAAAGATAAAAATTTATTTTTTAATCTTTCTTTATCTATTTTTTTTAATTGTTCTTGATTTATAACTTTTATAGAATTAACTGATCCATAAATCCGAATTATTAGCTTATTACTAATTCCTATTTTTTTACAGAAGTCAGATACTGATATTCTTGTGTCACTATCTTCATCTTCATAGAATTTTAAAAATTTATCATTAATTTCTTTTTTAGTTAAGGGATAAAAGTTACTATCCAACACAATTTTATTTCCGAAAAGTTTCATTAACTTATTATAAAATTTCTCATTTACATATATTATATTTTTATCTGGATACTGGTTTTTAAATCTTAAGAATTTATCATTTCGTTCATATCCTTTAATCTCGTAATACTTATCTTTACTTTTTATATAAAAATCAGGTGTATAGGTGTCTTCTTCATTTAATTTAAAAGTTTCTTTTTCATAGTCATATGGTAATTTAAGATAATTTAAAATCCTTGCAAAATTTGCTTCCCAAGAAGATCTTACTGAATGACCTAGATCTACACGAAAACCAGCTTTACTGTGTGTGGCGGGCTTTCCATACATAGGATTATTTTTTCCTTTTGATTTACCATTTTTAATTTGAGTTAATCTTCCTTTTTCCATAGCCGCTTTAATTTTAGGGTTTTCTTTTGTTAAACCCTTATTCCATCGGATACAAGATTTTCTATTTTTTATAGATTCTTTAAACTTTTCAGAAACTATATGACTTTCAGAAAGTCCTCTTAAGGGGATGTTATTTTTTAATAATCTAAGACTTATTGCTTTACTAGAAACTCCTAAAAAAATGGCTATATCTTTTAAACAACTACCTTTAGAATACATTTCTTTAATTACATTAATATCTAAATTAAATCTTAACTTTTGAACACTCATTAAATAATCACGCTTTAATTACCATTTCTTATGTTGTAAAATTGCTTTGATCTTTTCTTTTTCTTGATCTGAAAGAGTTGGGGCCCCTTGTTCAGGAGACGACTTTTTTTCTACTTCTTCAGCTTGCTCAAGATATGTATCTGCCTGATCTAAAATTTCTTTAACTACAGGGTTGTCTTCAACGGTTGTTTTTTTCCAATATGGTGAATTTACTTCATCATGAAAGGTGTCAATTAGCTCACTTAAGACATTTAAAGATTGAGCCAGTAAAGACCTCACATCTTTAATGGAAAGGACATACCCCTTTCCGCCCAGGCACCCGTCTGGAGAAATTTCAGAAGATTTACATGAAATAAAAGCGTTATTTGCTTTTGATAAAAGCATAAAAGATTCTGCCAAATTCTTATAGGTAGTGGCTACGGACCTAATGCCTTTTTCTTTAAATTTGAAACCTTCTAATCCTTCACGGGTCAAAGGTTCTTCTGCCTTTTTAGCAGTAATTAATCTTCTTGCTACTTTTTTAGCAATTTCTAATTCATCTGATTCATTTGATACTTTCATATCATTTTCCTCAAGTTTTTTATCTTTTTTATCTAAAGGATCTACTAAAGTTTTATGTTTCCTTCTAAGATCATACCTAGGTGGTTTTTCTTGTGGGGATGTATATTCATTATCCCCATTTGGATTGTATTTTCGTCTGTCTGATTCTTTAATAGACATTAAACTTCTTCCTTAAATAAATAAATAAAGCACATAAAAAATAATATATTAGTAAAAAAGTTATTTAAATCTTGATTCCTCGGTTTCCTCTTTCCCCTCTTCTGCCCAGGCTAACTTCATATAACCTGCTACTTTTTTAGCTAGATCTGTATTTGTAGCTATTTGGTCTGCAAGCGGTTGGGCCAAAGCATTTAAAATATCGTTAAATCTACTATCATTTACAGTTAATAGGTCTTTTTCAAGTTCCGTTTTAGTTGTATTTGGATCCAATCCAAGTAAATCTAAAATGAAAGATAATGGAATAGAACCTTTTTGATATAAATCAAATAATTGTGAGAAGATGGCATCATTATCTCTAATAGCTAATCTTGTGAAGGAAAGTTTTGGATAAAGTAACTTCTTATTTCCAAACTTATCATATTCCCAGAAACCTTTTTTCAAAGCAACTGGCTTAAAGATATGATTTTCAACAAAATCCTGAATTATTTCTCTAAAAAGCATATATTGAGTATTGATGATTTCTAAGGAAATTCTTTCTCCCCCGAAAGATGATTCACCGGTTAATAGTCCAATAGTTACTCCTAACCCAGCTGATAACTTCTTCTCTAACTCTGCATACTCATCAGATAAATGAAGGATACGAGCATCACTTCCCATTTCTTGCCAGTTAATTTCATAGTTGGCAATAATTGAATAGTCTGGGTCAACAATGGCAGCATCTACTTGATCTCTTAAAAATTCTAGGTCATCAAAAGAGGCTTTAGGTGCTGTGACTACCCGCATAGGTGTCATGTGTCTTGAAGCAATCTGAGATTGGGCTTGACGATACTTGTCCATCAATAATAAAGATCTTAAACAGCAATCTAGAATAGAAGACCCTGCCTCCTCATACTCCCCTGTTTTTCTTAAAATTTCTACTAAATGTGATCCCTTATATGGGTTCGTTTCAAAAGGTGGTGGAGAGCCGGTGTCTAAGCTTGCTTTAATATCAACAGGCATATCTCTTATAATCTCATCAACATCTGCACCCATATTTGGGTTTCCAGCCATCTGTCTAATTATATTTTTAGTGTCTGCAGGTATTAATAATTCTGCTTTAATTTTATCTGTAAATTGCCACCTTGTGATCTTGACCATATCAGGAGGAAGTATTTGAAGACGCTCCCATCCTTGATACTCTGGACATTTATTATCAAACTTGTCTCTTAATTTTAAAGCACCCTCAGGTTTCTGTAGATCATCATCTATATTAAAGAGGGGATCATCCTTAGCTCCGGACTCATCTCCATCTTCTAAGAAGATATAGCAACAACCCATTAAGTTATACTCATGGGATAGAGCTAGTAGTTTCTTAAAAAGTTTAATTCTATCGCACATGTTTTCAAAAAAAGTTAAGATATATTGAGACTTTTCATTATCTTCACATTTTGGTGGTTGCAATCTAATTTTGGATAGAGGCAACTCACTATGTAAATCGATAGCTCTTCTGACCATTTCATTAAATGAATAAAAGAAACGATACCAAGCACGTCTTTCTTTAAGGTTCTGTGGTAATTCAAGAAAGTCTTTAGATAGGACGGGTGAATAAAAATCTGAAAATTGGGCTTCTGTTGTCCCACTTGGGTTAGCTCCTGCCGACTTTGAAAAACCTTTTCCTGACGAGGTTGTCGCATATTTTTTATTAGTTGAAAAAGAATGATTTTTGTTCATATGTTACTCTCCAAACTTTTAAAATCTTTAGCCTCAAAGTCTTTTTCTGTTAAATTCATGTCGGTGTCTAAAAATTTTAAATGAGCATAAGCCTGTCTCAAATAATCCATATCCTGTTTAAAACTATTTACTTCCACAAAACTCTGATCTTTCATTTTACTTTTAAGTATATTTTCAATCTTTATTATATTGTTTTGAGTCTGCTTTATAAGTTCTTTTATTTCGATTTCATCTTCTTTTTTATCTTTAAATCCCTCAAGTTTTAAAGAAAATATACATTTTTGGGCTGAATTTGTTTTATCTACCCCCCTTTTGATGAATATAAGTTTATTATTAATTTTCTTTGTGTTTAGTTGATATAGCCAATGCATTATATTTTGAATAATTAATATGTTTTTTTTCAAAATATCTTTTTTTGAAGAGAGTTCTGCTCTTAAATCAACCATTTTTTTTAACCCAAGCATTTCTTCTTAAATTTCTTACAGATCTTCTATTATCTGTAATGTTGTGTATTCTAGATTTCATTAATTGATAATGATTGGCATCTCGCACATATCCAAACCTATTATTACTTAAAGACATACTTCCTGTTGCTCCACCTTTAAGTGCTTCAGTTGCCAACCACACACTTCTCATTAAAGCATCTGACCTATCATCATGTTGGCCCTTTAATTTAGGAGATTCTACAGAGATAACATTTTTAGAATGTTGTACCACCTGTAGCCTTAATAACTCCTGAATCAGGTCACTATCATTATACTCAGCAGTTTTATTATTATAAAGTCTAAGTTTTTTATCTATACAAAGCATCATAAAGTTTTGATACAGATCAGAATTAAACTGACGAGTATGATAGGCTAATTCAAACTGGTGTAACCCACGTTTAGCTAAATTTTGAGTAACCAGCATCCCATTATGTTGGTCAACCATTCCTTTTACTATAAAAAATTTATTACATATCTCAGCAATCCAATCTGCCAGTAATTCAAAATCTAAGACTTCTAATTTTTCATAAGGATGTATTCCCGCACTTCTAGAGTCTACATAATCAATTTCTATTTTATTTATATTATCCCCAGTTTCCTCATCTTTTACAGTTACTATATGGGATACTGCAATAGAAGTCCCATCTTCTTTAAAACCTATATCCAATCCCATAAAATGTGGAATTCTAGCAGTACCCGCTGTTTTTTCTTTTAAATCTGGAACAATTATTCTTCTTAAATATTCTTCTGGCATCCAAGAAGACACCCTATCCGAAAAGTTCCCCCCAAACTCACATTCATAAGTGATGGGGTTATTATGATATCTTCCTTTCAGATAGGTGGAATCTAGGGTGTTATTAATTTCCCAAGAGGGCGCTTGAATCATTAAAAGGTTAGAATCACCAGTTAGAGACTTGTTATATAAATCCCATAGCATCCCTGACTTATTCAAGGGGGATGAAATATTAATAATTTTACCGTCACCCTTAAAGGTTGCCACGGAGGGGGTAACGGCTTCATACA
>Ga0209777_10002935_pt1 | contig 21700 bp, 17 predicted proteins | sample FrelakmetHBP12HB_FD_187147 | JGI IMG/M metagenome (GOLD analysis project Ga0209777, IMG submission 187147) | Freshwater lake sediment microbial communities from the University of Notre Dame, USA, for methane emissions studies -HBP12 HB (SPAdes)... | ecosystem: Environmental > Aquatic >...
GCCCGCAGGGATAAGAGGCAGAAGTTCACCGCACTGCTGCACCACGTAACGACCGCTTTGCTTCGGGACAGCTACTACTCGCTCAAGAGGAAGGCTGCGCCCGGGGTGGACGGGGTGCCGTGGGAGCGGTATGGCTAGGGACTGGAGGAGCGGCTAGGATCGGTCACGGTCAGGACCCTTCCCTAGCTGTCATAACCGTAGCTCCAGGTCCGCCAAACGTCCGTCCCGTCTGGTCGCTTGTCACGGACCGAATCGGAAAGCAGGTTGCCCGTAGTGGCCGAATCGTAGCCAAGGTTGTGCGCCTCGAAAACGCTTCCCGCACCGTCCTTGGCCGTCCGCGAGCTAGCGAGCCCGAGCACGCGGGCCGCGGTAAGCTCCATATAACCGTCGGGATCGGGCTGCGCGGGCGGGGTCTCGCTTGCCGCTGCAGTCGGCGACCCGTGCCGAAGCAACCCGTTCCAGACAAAGCAACCCGAGAACCCGTGTCGGGTCCGTTTCCATTTTCCCGCTTGCCTTCCCGCTACCAACCCGACTCCGCCGGTCTGCATTTCTATCAGCGCCGCGCAGACCGTTCGCAGCTTCCGCCGAGCAATATCTGCTTTCTTCGCAACGCCCTCGCCGCCTGACTGGCTCGCCGCGTACCGCCACTCCGATATCCTGCCGGGTGGAGGCGGACTGAGGCTCGGCGCGCCCGGACTTCGTGTCCGTGCCGCTAGCGCTGCTCGCGGAACGAAACACGCATGCCCCCTTCGCGGCCATCCCCGGACATGAAATGGGCGTGCGCGTGAAACTTTCTTCGGAACCGCCCAAGGAGCCACAAAAAAAATGCGTGCGGAGCACGGATGGCCAGCAATTCTCGGAAGATCCCTCCAAGACAGACTCTCAGGCCGCCTGGTCACGCCGGCTGGTGCACCTCGGCCGCGGCCACATGGCCAACACTGCCGGACGAACCCAATTTCCAGAGACGAACCCGCGGCGCAGCCCGGCCTCTCGAGCCGCATGCAGCCCTGCAAAACGAACCCAGTCCCGAAAACGGACACTCGGCTCGACGAGCCAGGGCACTGGTCGCACCTCGCTCCGCAAAGAGATGCCAACACTGCCGGACGAACCCGATTCCCAGGGACGACTCTACCCCCGTGCGGGTTTGGGGCGGACCAGCGTGAAGACCAGCACCGTCGCGACCACCGGAATCAGGCTCGCGCCGATCAGCACCGGCGCGAAGGAGTAGCGGTCCGTCACCCTGCCGATCAGGAACGTCGAAACGATGGTGCCCAGGCCGGCGCCGCAGCCGCTCATGCCGCTGACCGTGGCCACCGCCTTGTTGCCGTAAAGATCGGCCGGGAAGGTGAGGGCCATGGTGGACCAGGCCGCATAGGAAAAGGTCGCGATCGCGAACAGCGCGATGATCGCGGCGAAGTGGTTAACGGCAATCGTCGGGATGAGCAGCGTCATCCCGACGCCGCCCAGCAGCACGACGGCCTTCCGCGCCCGGAGCACCGGCCAGCCGCGGCTGATCAGCCAGCTCGAAAACCCGCCTCCCGCGAAGTTACCGAGGTCCGCCGCCACGAACGGCACCCAAAAGCCGAGGAGCGTATCTTCGATCTTCAGCCCCTTCGAAACGAGATAGATGGCGAACCAGTCCGTGATGAAAAACCAGACGGGGTCGGTGAGGGAGCGCCCGAGCACAATGCCCCAGGTTTCCCTGCGGCGGAGAAGGTTGAACCAGGAGGATTCGCCGGCGCGCTCCGCTTCGGCGCCGCGCCCCGCGAGGATCTCGGCGCGCTCCTCGGCGCTGAGGCGAGGGTGCGTCTCGGGCGGGTAATAGCACGCGCGCCACAGGATGAGCCAGAACAGCCCGAGCAGCCCGGTGATCACAAAAGCCGGCCGCCAGCTTCCGAATGTGTGATAGAGCCACACCACCAGGACCGGCGCAACCGCGCCTCCCACGGCCGAGCCGCTGTCGAAGATCGCTACCGCAATCCCACGCTGCGATTTCGGGAACCACTCGGAGACCGTCTTCGCGGCCCCGGGCCAGTTTGCGGCCTCGCCCGCGCCCAGCAGGAATCGCATGCAAGCGAAGCTCTTCAGCCCTGTAGCCAGGGAGGTGAGCATCGCCATAACCGAGTACCAGGCCACGGCGATCGAAAGGCCGCGCTTGGTCCCAAGCCGGTCGAGCACGCGCCCGGCTATGAGCTGAAAGATCGTGTACGCGGCACGGAAGCCGATAATGATTACGGCGAAGTCGGTGTTGGTCCAGGTGAACTGCGTTTTGAGATAGGGCGCGAGAACGCTCAGCGTCTGCCGGTCGATGTAGTTGATGACCGTGGAACCGAACAGCAGCGCGGCGATCCACCAGCGGAACGCAATGAGCCTCTGCCCGCCGGGAGCGGGCGAGACGACGGGACCCGGCTGTCCGGCTGCTTCGGGCACGTGGTTGCGATCATAGCAGACGCCGGCCCCGTGATGCGTTCCGCGGGGACTGCTAGGGTTCGTCCTCTGCCCTCGCAACGCAGTTGCAACTCGCCTCCGCGGAGGGCAGTGCGTTACGTTGATGGGGATGGTGGGCAAGGCGACGGAACAACGCGAGAAGAACTGGGCGGCCTCAAGCTCGGTGATTGCGGCCGTCGGCCTCACCACGTTCAAGATCATCGTCGGCCTCGCCACCCGCAGCTTGGGCATCCTCGCCGAGGCTGCGCACTCGGGCCTGGACCTCGTCGCCGCGCTGATGACCTTCTTCGCCGTTCGCATCTCGGGCAAGCCGGCCGATCAGCGGCACCTCTACGGGCACGGCAAGGTGGAGAGCCTCTCCGCGCTCTTCGAGACGGTGCTGCTGCTGGTGACCTGCGGCTGGATCATCTGGGGCGCGGCGGACCGTCTGGTGGAGCACAAGATCGAGATCGAGGTCACGTTCTGGTCCTTCGCAGTGATGACGACGTCGATCGTGGTGGACGTGTCGCGCTCGCGCATGCTCTACCGGACCGCGAGGAAGTACCGCAGCGAGGCCCTCGAAGCCGACGCGCTCCACTTCAGCACAGACATTTGGAGCTCGGCCGTTGTCATCGTAGGTCTCATCGCCGTGAAACTGAGCGAATGGGTTCCGGCGTGGGCATTCCTGCGCTACGCCGACGCGGTGGCTGCCATCATTGTGGCGGTCATCGTAGTCCAGGTCAGCGTGAAGCTCGGCATTCGCACCGTGATGGCGCTCATCGATACGGCGCCCCCGGGCGTGGAGCAGCGGGTGATTGCTGCGGTGGAGGCGCTCGACGGCGTCAGCGATTGCCACAACGTCCGCGTGCGCTATTCGGGGCCGCGGCCGTTCGTGGACGTGCACGTCGTCGTGGATGGCGAGCAGACGCTGCGCGAGGCGCACGAGCTGACCGAGCGCATCGAGCGCGTTATCGAGGAAGCCCTCCCCGGCGCGGACGTGACGGTGCACCCCGAGCCACGCACCGCGCCGCCCGGGCCGGTGTAACGCGGTGTGGCCAGATCGATCTGTCCCAAGCGTCATTTGCGGGCGGACAGATCTGTCTGTCGCACACCACCGCGCGCCGTAGCGGCTCATTGGTAAGTCAACAAGCTACAATGAATCCCATGAGGGGAATTGCGCTGTTTCTGGCTCTTGCACTGTTGCCGCTCGCCGCGCAGGATTGGGCTCGTGCTCTTGTCGAGAAATCCCCGCGCCACCGCGAGTGGGTCACCGTCAAGCACGACGGCCGTTCGGTTGAGACCTTCATCGTCTACCCGGAGTCGAAGACAAAGACGCCCGTGGTGTTGGTTATCCACGAGATCTTCGGGCTGACGGACTGGGCGGAGAATGTAGCGGACGAGTTCGCCGCGGCCGGCTACATCGCCATCACGCCCGACCTGCTTTCGGGCATGGCGCCGGGCGGCGGCCGCACGCCGGACTTTCCCGCGGGCGCCGTGGGGCCGGCCATCGGCAAGCTGAGCCCGGACCAGATCACGGCCGACCTGAACGCAGCCGCCGATTACGGGCTCAAGCTTTCGGCCGCCACGAAGAAGCTTTTCGTTGCCGGGTTCTGCTGGGGCGGCGGCCAGACGTTCCGGTTCGCCACGAACCGGCCCGACATCCCGGCGGCGCTCGTCTTCTACGGCCCACCGCCGGAGAAGGACGCGATGAGCCGCATCCGCGCGAAGGTTTACGGCTTCTATGGTGAAAACGACGCCCGGATCGACGCCGCCATTCCGGACACTGCGGAGGCGATGAAGGCCGCGGGCAAGGCTTACGAGCCGGTCGTTTATCAGGGCGCCGGGCACGGCTTCATGCGCACGGGCGAGGCCCCCGACGCCAGCCCGGCGAACGCCAAGGCGCGGAGCGACGCCTGGGAGCGGATCAAAGCGATCCTCCAGGCGCAGTAGGGTCACACGGCAATTCGAAAGCAAAAAGCGTAGCCGCGCGCCAAGCGCTACTATGGCGGGCGGCGAGGCAGCGAATGTTGGGGCAATTGGTTTCGCACTACCACATCACGGAGCAGTTGGGCAGCGGCGGAATGGGCGTGGTGTACGCCGCCGAGGACATCAAGCTCCTGCGCCGCGTCGCTCTGAAGTTCTTTCCGGAAGCCTGGGTCCGCAGCCCGCAAGCCCTGGAACGCTTCGAGCGCGAGGGCCGGGCGGCGGCGGGGCTGAACCACCCTAACATCTGCACCATCTTTGAGACCGGCGAGCACGAGGGGCAGCCGTTCATCGCGATGGAGTTGCTCGAAGGCGGCACGCTCAAGGACCGGCTCGCCGGGAAGCAGCTCAAGCTGGCGGAGGTCGTGGAGCGCGGAGTTCAGATCGCCGCCGGCCTCGACGCCGCGCACTTGAGCGGCATCATCCATCGCGACATCAAGCCCGGGAACATCTTCGTGACCCGGGGCGGTATCGTCAAGATCGTTGACTTCGGCTTGGCGAGGCCGACGCGGCACCGGGTGGCCGAAGGTACGACGGCAACGGGCGGCGGCGCGGGGGCGGCGGAGACGGAACTGGTGACGAGCCCGGGGTCGGCGGTGGGTACCGTGGCGTACATGTCTCCCGAGCAGGCGCTCGGAGAGGACCTCGATACCCGGACTGACCTGTTCAGCTTCGGGGCGGTGCTCTACGAAATGGCCACGGGCCGGAGCCCCTTCCCGGGCAACACGCCGGCAAAGGTGTTCGACGGGATCCTGCGAGAGAATCCGCCGCCCCCGTCGCACGTGAATCCGGAAATGCCGCTGGAACTGGATCGCATCATTCTCAAGGCTCTCGAGAAAGACCGTGAGATGCGTTACCAGTACGCGGCGGAGATTCGCACTGACCTGAAGCGCCTGCGCCGCGAATCGCAGGCGGGCGCTCCAGCCGGACAGAAGAGCGACAGCGCACCGGTGGGAACCGCCGCCCGCGCGCCGGTCCAGGCGTCGTGGAAACGGGCGGGTTGGGTGGCCGCCGCGGTGGCAGTCGTGGCGGGTGTGATCGCCTTCATCTACAGGCCACCCGTGCCGCCGCCCTCCGTCAACGGCACGGTGCAGTTGACCAGCGACGGAACGATGAAGTTCAACCCGGTGATGGCGGTTCCGCAGCGTATCGTGACCGATGGTTCGCGGCTCTATTTCCGTGCGCTGTTGCCTGCCGGAGGTTTCACGCTGCAGCAAGTATCGGTGGAGGGCGGACCGGCTGTGCCGGTACCCTCGGCGGAACCCCTCTATATCGTGCTCGACATGTCCCCCGTGCGGCCGCAACTACTCGTATCGGGACCGCCGGCCTCGGACTCGGGCGCCTCCTTGTGGGTGTTGCCGCTCCCCGGCGGAGAGTCGCGCCGGCTTGGCAGCGTGCAGGTGTCGGACGCAGCGATTTCACCCGGCGGGGAAGAGATTCTCTATTTCTCCGGCGGATCCTTTTATCGCGCCAAATCCGATCTCACCAGCGCAAGAAGAATCCTCGATCTCAAGGGACTGAAAGGCTGGCCCGCATGGGGCCGCTGGTCGCCCGACGGCAAGCTCATCCGGTTCACGCAGTTGGACGAGGTCACAAGTCAAGGCGAGATCTGGGAGATGACCAGCGAGGGGAGCGGCCTGCATCCCCTGCTCCGGGGGTGGAAGGGCCGGTCGAGCGAGTGCTGCGGCTCGTGGACGCCCGACGGCCGGTATTACGTGTTTCAGTCCACGGTAAACCGTTCGCCCAGCCTGTGGGCGATCCGGGAGAAGGTTGCGTGGTGGCAGCGTGCAAGCCGTGAACCGGTGCGGCTGACCTATGGACAACTGAACGCGGAAGGCCCGACGCCGAGCCTCGACGGAAAGAAGATTTACTTCACGGGCACGATGCCGCGGTCGGAGGTGCTCCGGTACGACCGCCCGTTGGGGCAGTTCGTGCCATTCCTGGCCGGTTTATCGGCCGAGGGAATCACCTTCTCGGCGGACGGAAAGCGGCTGGCGTACGTGAGCTTGCCGGAGGGCACCCTGTGGCGCGCGAAGGCCGATGGCGGCGCGCGGACGCAACTGACCTTTCCGCCCATGGCTATGCTGCTGCCGCGTTGGTCGCCGGACGGCCGGCGCATCGCGTTCAACGCACAGGTGCCCGGCAAGCCGTTCAAGATTTACGTGATGGCCGCCGAAGGCGGCACGCCCGAGCAGTTGATTCCGGGCAACGGCTCGGAACTGGATGTGGGCTGGGCTCCGGATGGTAACTCTTTGGTATTCGACAGGGAGAGGCCGCAGGATGGCGGGGGGCCGGAGGACTCCATCAAGATCCTGGACCTCCGTACGCGCCAGGTGCGGACGTTGCCCGGCTCGGCCCGGCTCTATTCGCCGCGCTGGTCGCCGGACGGGCGGTTTATCGTGGCCACTACGGCGGACTTAACGACGCTGCGCCTCTTCGATGTGGCCGGCGGGCACTGGAGCGACTTGGCGACGAAGTGCGTCTCGTACCCCAACTGGTCACGGGACAGCAACTACATCTACTTCATGGACTGTGAAACGGCCGATCGGGACGCTCTTGGAAACCGTCCGGTGGAGGGCCAGCGGCCACCCGACCTCTCGTTTTACAGGGTGCGCGTGAGCGACCGTAAGCTGGAGCGCGTCGCGAACATGGGCGGCTTCGGGCGGCTCACCTTCGGTCGCTTCGGTGGCTGGACCGGCTTGGGACCGGAAGACTCGCCGCTGGCGGGCCGCGACATCAGCGTGCAGGAAATCTACGCGCTCGAGTGGGACACGCCGTAGCCCGGAGGATGCGTGTTCGGCGCCCGGGCAGTCACTCCTTCATCAGCGCCACGGCTGCGCGGCCGCGCCCGTTCAGAGGCAGCGCGATGGCGCCGCCGGCAACGCTGAGCGGTTCGAGCGGCCTCTCGAGGAGGTCCATCCTGCGGGCGCTCTTGTAGCCTTTCACGCTCACGGTTGCGGGCCCGGAGCGGCCGCCCACCTCGCGCAGGCGGAGCACAGTGGCTCCCGAGCTTGGATCATCAGCGGGCTTCAGTGCGGTGGCGATGGCGCGCCGCGGATCGAGAGAGAGCGCGGTTGCCGGAGCCGGAACGGAGCCGGCGAAGGAGAGCGGCGGTGAGGCCACGTCCGCGCTCCATGCGACGGCCTCGGCTTCCGAGTAGGGGCCTGCATGGGCATATAAGGAATAGCGGAACTGAAATTCCGTTACGCCGCCTTGGTCGTGAGCGACCTCTTTGAAGTTCTGGTCGTCGCCGAGCGCTTCGAACGTGAGCGAAGCGAGGTCCTGCCGCAAGGCATACGCGTCGAGCGGCGCGATGGTCACGCCGGGTCCGTTCGGGGCGCTCGCGTCAACGAAGCCCTGCACGGCGAAGCGGCGCGCATCCGCGCCGGGCAGCAGGTCGCCTTCGGGCTGCGGACTCGGGCGGATGACCGCGCCGGTGGCATCGATATTCAGCGTGGAGGCGGGGCGCGCGATGGGAAACACCTGGACGAGACGTTCCTCGCGCGCGGAGCGCTGCTTTTTGATGCGGTAGTCGAAGTCCACGCGGTCGAGCTCGGCGTAGACCGTAACGTACGAGACAACCGACGCTCCCGCGACGGTGCCGCTGATCTTCAAACGGGCGAGCACGGGTCCGGATGCGGCGACTTCGGTGCGAACGCCCTCGAGCCGGTGCTCGATGCCATCGTGGTAAATGGTCTCGCCGATGGTATAGCCGGAACCAGGGACGAGCACCTCGGTGCGCGTCGGCTTGTGAATCAGGCTCGATATGCCGCCGGTCCGGGCATCGATCCTGACCTTGTATAACGGGCTCTCGAGCTCGAGTGGCGCTGCGCGCAGCGTGCCGCGCTTGCCCCCGGCGGCAGCCGGACCGGAGGGCACGGCGGCGAAGCTGTAGCCTTCGGTCCGTGGCAGCGCGACGTAGAGCGCCCGCCCATCTGGTTCCTCGACGACCTGCGCGCCGCGGACGGTTCCGGAGCTCGCCTCGACTCGGGCCAAAGCTCTCCTGGGGAAGCTCAGCCCGTTGAAGAACGCGAACCCGCGGCCGTTCGGTTGCGCACCCGCGCCGTTCCACGCTTCGCTCTCGAGTTCACGGCTGAGAGCCGCGAAGTCTTCGCTCCACTTGCGGCGAAGGCCTGTGTTCACCGCCTGGTTCGCGGGATCCGTTCCGTTCCAGGCATGATCGGCGAGCATGGTCCAGTTCCACTCGGCGCGCTCGCGCAACGCGCGCGTCTTCGTGACTGCCGCCTCGTTGCCCGAAACGGCAAGGAGCGCCTCGGCCGCGAGGTAATGCCGTTCGGTTTCGCGCATCGCGGCGGCGTACTTGGCGAGCGACACCGGCCAGAGATCCCAGGAATGACCGAAGCAGCCGTGGATGCGCGTGAGGAACGGCGAGCGGCGTTCGGCCTCGTCCACCGCGGCGGTGAACTGCGGCAGGACCGCGTTGACGAGCACCGGATGCGGGCCGGGCTGCGCATTGAACTCGGCGATTTGCGATGCGAACCGGTGCGCGCCTGCGGCGCTCTTCGAGGAGATGTCGCCGTGGGTTCCGCTGGCGAGGACCGCGCGCAGCGGGTATCCCGCGAGGTCGCGGTAGTGCGGCCACCACTCGCGCAGAAACGCGGCCTGGTCTTTGAGAATCGCGGCGCCCTGAACGTAGTTCGCTTTCTTCGAGGCGGACGAATCCATGACCACACGAACGCGCCCGCCGTCCGGCCCTTCGAACTCGAAGAGCGGCGGGTTGGTGAGCTTCCCGAACGTGGTGTCGTACTCCAGAAACGGAACCAGGAGCCACCGCACGCCGCAGCCCGCGAGCAGCGACGCCGAGCCCCACGGCAGCGCGGGCTCTTCGATGTGCTCGGCCACATCGAGAGGCAGGCCCCACTCGCGCTCCATTCGTCGCGCCGGGTACAGAGTGCGGACGAAGCTCTCGGCGCTCTGAAACGCCCACAGCGAGTTGTTCAGGAACGGGCTGATGTAGACGCGGCCTTCCTTCACGCGCCGGATGAGTTCTTCGCGCCGTGCGGGGTAGCGTTCGAACAGGCAGAAGGCTTCCTGCGTGACCGAAAGATTGTAGCGGTCGCGATTCTCCGGCTTGTCTCCATCCGTGCGCGCCATCTCGTCCAGGTGGGCGTGAACCAGGTCCGCGACCGCCTGCCTGGTCTGCTCTTCGGTCAGCCCCCAGGTGTAGTCGGAGCACGAATCGTTCGTTATGTAAAAGGTCCACTGGGCGGGGCCGGCGGCGGTCTGGCCCGGCATCTTAACTGCAGTGAGAATGAGCAGTAGGAGGAGGGAGGCGAAGACCCGGTTCTGCATTCGAACAATGTACCGCGGCGCGGGCCGTCGCCGGCGGCAAACGGAGTAAGACCGGGTTTCGGTTTGCCTGCATCCCACGCGCGCGCACGGGAGAAGAACTCGGGCCGCGCGTCAAGCGCCTTCCGGCTGCGTGAGGCCCGCTATTTGACGAGCTGCTGCAGCGCCAGGAAAGTGACGCGCTTCTCGGCCTCCGTTTGCGCGAGCGGCGAGTAGTAATACCAGAAGGACGCATGTACCTCGGCTTGCGTGCCCGCGGCGATGGGGAACTTGAACGTCTCGCGCCGCTTCTCGTCAGGCGCAAGTCGCGTGTCTGAGATCTGCTTTGCGGCGCTCAAAAAGCCCAGGTGCTCGCGGTCGATCTCCTTCCCGTTCTGGTCGGCGATGGTCCGCTTGTACACGCGCTGCTCCTTGAAGTGGGCGCCGCTGAACGCGTCGGCGCGGACTTCGAGAACGATCTGCCGCAGCGGCGAGCCGGTAGGCACGTAGTGCCCGGCGGCCGTGTTCGCCACATCGACGAAGACCAGCAGCTCGTTGCCCTTGTGTTCGCAGGTGAGCCGGCCGCGCACCGTCGACGCAAGCTGATCGATGGAATGGCTGCCGGGCATCTGGTGCAGGTTGACGCGCGCTTCTTTCGTCTCGAGAATGCGCGGGTCCACCACCTGGCCGGCCACTTTGTACATGTGGCACCCCTGGCAGGCCTTCGCGTCCTTGCCTTCTTTTCCGTAGCGGCTGTTCGTCCACTCGCTGTAAGTGGTGAGGACGCTGAAACCGAGCGAATTGCGGTACTCGTGGCAGGGGGCGCAAATCGCGGAAGACGTATGCATCGGCGAGTACATCATGCCGTGAGGCGCGGCGCTGTTGTTCTCGAGCGGACCGCTCTTCACCATGCTGAAGACCACCTTCGCCTTGGGGTTGAGGCCGTCCATGCTGACGTCCTGCACCGAGTGGCAATAGTCGCACGTGACGCCTTCCCAGCTCACCTTGCGAGACAGCCGGAAGTCTCCCACGCGAACCGCGATCGGGGAGTGGCACCCGAGGCAGATCTTGCGGGCTTCGGCGCCCGAGACGGACTCGGCCAGTTCGAGCGCATCCTGGAAGATACGGCTCTCCATCGCCTTGGCGTGCGCGGAGCTCTTCCAGGCCTCGTGGATCGCGCGGTGGCAGCGGCCGCAAGCTTCGGCGCTTGCGGGCGGGTCGAGGCCGGGGACCGCGGCGGCCGCGGTTGCCCCAGTCAGGGCGAGAACGGTGAGAGCGGCCCAGTTACGCATGGTTCACCTCTTACTGACTTCGGCGGCGGGCGGCTTTGCGCGCTCCATGGAGCGCACCATCATCCACAGCCCCGCGATGGTGACTGCGATGGCGGCGAGCGCCGCCAGTAATCCCAGCCGCCGGTAGTCCCGCTCTTTGAGGGCGTCCTCGCCGGCGCGGCGGGTTTCGGCCGCAATGGCCAATCCTTCCCCCGCAGCCTTCTCGACCGCGACAGCGCGGAAGGTGTGCACGGCCACCCGTGTTTTGACGAATGCCTCGCGCGCGTCGTGCTCGCGGAGCAAGGCCTCCGAGACCTCCATGCCGGAGCGGCGGGCCCGGGCGAGCAGGGCATCGGACGCGGCGAGGGTGGAGTCAAGACGCTGGATGGCCGCGGCCATCGCCGCCGCGCTCTTGCCGCCCGGGGACTCCGGGTCGTGGCAGTTTGCGCAGACGGCTTCAGAACCGGCGAGCATGGCCGCCGAAGGCTGCCGCACGGCATGGTTGCTGTGACACACCACGCATCCGCCGAGCGAAGCGAACGGGGTCTGGTGCGGGCTCGTGCGGAAAACGTCCTCGAGCATCGCGTGGCAGGTTCCGCACACATTCGCGACCGCGGCCACCTGCGGCGGTGTGGCGCCATGGTTCCCGTGGCACGAGGCGCAGCTCGGCGCGGAGAGGTCGCCGCGTTTGGAGAGCGCCTCCCAGTGCACGCTCTCGCGGTATTCGGCGAGCTGGTTGGTGGCGATCTTGTACTTCGCCATGCGCGCCGCGTCGGCGTGGCAGCGGCCGCACGTGTCGGGAAGCCGCAGCGGATGCACGGGCGAAAGGGCGTCGCGCACGGTCCGGATGTCGTGGACACTGTGACAGTCGATGCAGGTCGCCGCCGCCGGGTCGCCCGAAGCGATGCGCTTCCCATGCACGCTGGTCAGGTATTGCGCGTATTGATCAACGCGCTGGCGCGGGTTGTACCGGCGCATGAGCGCGGCATCGCTGTGGCAGCGCGCACACAGCTGCGGGATAGCCGTGCGGGCGATGTGGCCGCGGAAGCCCTTCGCCGGGCTCATCGCGGCTTCCATGTCGGAGGCGGTGCGGTCGCCCCCGTGGCAATCCGCGCAGGAGAACCCCTGATTGCCGTGAATGTCGGCGCTGAACAGCGCGGCCGGCTTCTGGAGGTTGCCGGCGAGCGCGGAGTGGCACTCGATGCAGGTGTCCGCGGCCAGCGCGGCGGGGACCAGGGCGAAGAACAAAGCGGCGCGGGTCATTTGAAGTACCCCAGCAGAGAGAAGGTGGCCAGATAGGCGATCAGAAGAACGCCGACGCCCGTCACCAGGCGCGTGCGCTCGACCCCCTCGCGGTTCACCGCCCAGAACGGCAGGAGTACCCACCATGCCACCAGCAGCCCGAAGCCCACCAGCCCGAGCAACTCGCCTTCGACCACCCACACGTGGCTCGGGATCAGCTTGAGCGTGTAGAAGGGCGCCAGGAAATACCACTCAGGGCGGATGCCCGCGGGTGCGGCGGCGAACGGGTCGGCCTTGTCGCCGAGTTCCCACGGGAAGATCGCAGCGAGACAGCCGAGCACGCCGAGGGCGCCGTACCACGCCATCAGCTCCCGGAGGAAGAAGTTCGGGAAGAAGGGCATGCGGGGGACGCCCCCAGCGCCGCCGGGATAGCGTTTCTCGATCCAGGGCGGGGAACTGATGCCGAACTTCTGGACCAGCGTGAGGTGCAGCAGGAGGAGCGCGCTGGTGAGCGCGGGCAGCACGGCCACGTGGAAACCGAAGAAGCGGGTGAGCGTGCCGCCGCCCACATCCTCGCCGCCGCGCAGGAAGCGCGCGACGGCCGCGCCGATTCCCGGGACGCTGGCGGCCATATCCGTGCCCACCTTAGTGGCGAAGTAGGAGATGGTATTCCACGGCAGCAGGTAGCCGCTGAACCCGAAGCCGAGGGCGAGGCCGAGCAGGGCGATGCCGCTGAGCCAGGTGACCTCGCGCGGGCGGCGCCAGGCCCGCAGGAACACCACGCTGAACATATGGATAAAGGCAGCCAGGATCATCAGGTTCGCCGACCAACTGTGGATGGAGCGTATGAGCCATCCGAAGCGGACCCGGGTGACGATGAACTGCACGCTCTCGTAGGCTTCCGAGGCGGTGGGACGGTAATACAGCAGGAGGAGAATCCCGGTAGCCACCTGGATTCCGAACAAGAATAGGGTGATCCCACCGAAGTAGTACCAAATCGTGCCCGAGTGAACCGGAACGGTTTTGTGGGCGACGAACTCGGAAATGGAGCGCAGGTCGAGGCGCTCCTCAAACCAGGAATAGGTTCGCCCGAGCCGGGATGGCTTCGGGCTGTCGGTTCGCAACAAAAGCATCCTCCCGAGGCTCTGGAAACGCCCAAAGAGGCGTTTCGCGTCTGCGAGCGGTGTGGTTCGACCGCTACGTTGTGCTGCCGCGCTTTCCGGCTCAAGACCGGCGGGAGATAACGACCTCCTCGCCGCGGAGGCGGACGGCGAATTCTTCGAGCGGTTTGGGCGGCGGCCCGGAAGCCACGGCGCCATTCAAGTCGTAGAGGCCGTTATGGCAGGCGCACCAGATCTGCCGCCGCTGCTCCTGGTACTGCACGGTGCAGTTCAGGTGCGTACAGACAGCAGAGAAGGCTTTCCACTCGGAGTCGCTGACCCTGATGAGAAGCACGGGCCGGCTCCCGAACCTGACGATGCGGCCGCTGTTGGGCTTGAGGTCCTGGACCTTTCCGGCCGCTACTTCATCGACTGCGGCCTCCGGAGTCGCCGGTGGGTTGATGTACTGCACCACCGGATAGAGGAAAGAGGCGAGGGATGCGGCAATACCACCTCCCAGAAGCCATCGGAGGAAGCCCCGGCGTTCGCCAACCATAAGATCCTATGTTCCGGAATGTACTGCTGAAAAAGTTTACTGTCAAGTGCAAGTTTCTGGTGTCTTGCGGGCCAATCATGGCGTTTTGCCGCAGCCATGTGTCAAATGCCCCAAGAAAGGTGGGTCAGTCTGAGCAGTGCGAAAGTTCTCGATCCGCGATTCGGCGCGCGACCAGGCACAACACCGACCGTGGTACTCAACAATATCACTGTGAGAAACGCAACAGCGAGTCAAGTCTATGAATCCGCGATGGAAACATGGTTTCGTCTGCGCAGAGACATTGCTATATACAACAGTACGGCCTTCGGGCTCGGAGATGGTGTGAAAAACGCAACGCATACATCCTCTGTGTTATAAGTTACTTACCAGGATTGCAACACAAACGGTCCGGTGCGGCTGTCCGGATGCACTATTCCGTCATGGAGGAAGAAAATGGTAGCGCTACTGGTTCTCGCAACTTTCGTGATTTTCATTGGCGTGGATGTCCTGCTACACCGGGAGAAATACCGCTTCCAGGTGGCTTCACCGCAGACCTCGCGGGCAGCCGCTGCTGCCGCCCCCGTGGTGGCGGGGGTGACGCTTCCCGAAGGACTCGCCTATCATCCGGGCCATACCTGGGCGGTGGATGCCGGCAACGGACGCATCCGGGTCGGCATTGATGAGTTCGCCGCCCGCCTGCTCGGACGCGTTGACAGAATTGACGTTCCGCAGCGCGGGCGCTGGTTCCGGCAGGGTGAGAAGGGCTGGACCGTGAAGACGGATCGGGGCGAAGCGGCAATGCTTGCTCCCGCCGAGGGAGAGATTGTCGCCGTCAACGACAAAGCCGTCTCGAACCCCGAAATGGTGGCCCGGGACCCGTACGGGGCCGGCTGGCTGCTCGAGATCTTCTCGCCTGACGTCCAGGTGAGCTTCCGCAACCTGCTGAGCGGTGCCTTCGCCCGCCGCTGGATGGAGGAGACAGTGGTCGAGTTTCGCCAGGCGATCACTCCCGGCGCGCTGGCCACCGCTCTTGATGGCGGACGTCTGGCTCCGCAATTGGGCAGTGAATTGCCAGCGGAGAAGTGGCGAGAAGTGACCCGGCAGTTCTTCCGGTCCTGATCGCCGGAGCAGGAATGCGGGCAATTCTCTTCGACAGCACGAAGTGTATCGGCTGCGGCTCCTGTGCGATGGCGTGCAGGGAGAAAAACCGGTTGCCGGAGACTTCCGGGACGGACCTCTCCGATAAGCAGTTCACCGTCGTCAAGAAAATCGCCGTGAAGGACGGCGAAGTCAATTACCGGCGGTTGTGCATGCACTGCCGGCAGCCGGCCTGTGCATCGGTCTGCCCCGTGGGAGCCTTGCGCAAGACCGCCAACGGTCCCGTGGTCTACGACGCCAGCATATGCCTGGGGTGCCGCTACTGCATTCAGGCGTGCCCGTTCAGCGTGCCGCGCTATGAGTGGAACGCACTGGCGCCGCGAGTGCGGAAGTGCGATTTCTGTGACGACCGCCTGGCCGCCGGCAAGGTCAACGCCTGCGCCGAGGTGTGCCCGACCGGCGCCACCCTGGCCGGCGATCGCGACGAACTTCTGAAAGAAGCGCGGGCACGGCTGGCAGGCGAGCCCTCCAAGTACGTCCAGAAGATTTATGGCGAGAAAGAGGTGGGCGGGACCTCGGTCCTGATGCTCTCTTCCGTCCCATTCTCCCAATTCGGTCTGCCCGAGAACCTTCCCGCCGAACCGTTGCCCGACCTCACCTTTCAGGTGCTCTCGAAGATTCCGCCACTGGTGGGCGTGGGCGCCTGTCTGTTGATGGGACTGTGGTGGCTGACCGAGCGCCGGCAGGCAGTGGCGCGCGCCGAGGCCAACATGTATGCCGAGGGTGGGAGGTCGGCAGACGAGGCGGCCGGCCATGACTGAGCTTCGTTCCATCTTCTGGCGCGTTGTGGCTCTCGCCATCCTGGCCGCCGGGGCGTGGGCCGTCTTCGTCCGCTTCACGCAGGGCCTGGGTCAGGCCACGAACCTCAGCGACAAGTACCCGTGGGGCCTCTGGATCGGCTTCGACATCCTGTGCGGCGTCGGGCTGGCGGCCGGCGGTTTCGCCATTACCACGGCCGTGTACATTCTGCACCTGGAGCGATTGCGCCCGATCGTGCGGCCCACCATCCTGACCGCCTTTCTCGGCTACATGCTGGTCATCGCGGCCCTCATGGTGGACCTGGGGCGGCCATGGAATATCTGGCGTGCGGTCTTCTGGTGGAACCCGCACTCGGTGATGTTCGAGGTGGCCTGGTGCGTGATGCTCTACTCGACGGTGCTGGCTTTGGAGTTCTCACCCATTCTGTTCGAGCGCCTCAAATGGCATCGCGCCACGAAGATGGTGAAGGCCGTCATCGTGCCGCTGGTCGGGCTCGGCTTCCTGCTCTCGACGCTGCACCAGTCCTCGCTCGGAAGCTTGTACCTCATCCTGCCGACCAGGCTGCACCCGCTGTGGTATTCGCCGATCCTGCCCGTGCTGTTCTGGTTGTCGGCGATATCGGTCGGCCTGGCGATGGTGATCTTCGAGGGCGGGCTGAGTGCGCGGGCGTTCGGCAGGGCACTGGAATTCGACATCCTGCAAAGCGTCGCCAAGGGTATGGGGTTTCTGTTGGGGATCTTCCTCGCGGTGCGCTTCCTAGATCTGGGCTGGCGTGGTTCGCTAAGCTACGCGTTCCGGTTTTCCGGGCCGGGATCCTACGAGGCGGCCATGTTCTGGCTGGAAGTGGCGCTGATGGGACTGCCGATCCTGCTGGTCGCCGTGCCGCGCATTCGCGCCACGCCTCAGGCCCTGTTCGCCTGTGCCGCAATGGTCGTCGGCGGGTTCCTCGTCAACCGTCTGAACGTCTCGACCACGGGCCTGGAAGCCTCGAGCGGCGTTCGTTACCTGCCCTCCTGGATGGAGATTGCCGTTACCTTATCGATTGTCGTGCTAGGCATGGGCGCGTTCCGCCTGGCGGCCCGCCACATGCCCGTATTTCAAGGACACCACAAGGAGCGGCCGCGTCTGACGGCTTATGCAGAGCCTTAGCGCGAAGCTGATCGCGGGCCTGGTGGCGAGCCTGGCTGCGGTGCTGCTGTGGCTGGGCCTGGCCAACCTGCGGGTGCTGCGCGAAAACCTGGAAACGACGGCGGTCATGGCCGAACAGCGGCTGGCCGGCGTCATCTTTCAGTCCACCCGCACGAGCATGCTGAAGAACGACCGGCAGCAGTTGCTCGAGATCATCAGCTCGATCGGCGCGCAGCCGGGCGTCAAGAAGGTCCGTATTTTCTCCAAGCTGGGCCGGATTCAGGTCTCGACGGCGGCCGGGGAGGCGGGCGCGCTGGTGGACAAGCGGGCCGACGCGTGCCTGGCCTGTCACTCCTCTTCGAAAACGCTTGAGAAGCCGAACACGCGCGATACATTCCGCATTTACCGCATGGGTGAGGAACGCGTGATCGGCCTGGTGCGGCCGATTGAGAACGAGGCCGCCTGTTCGAACGCCGCCTGCCATGCCCATCCGCCGCAACAGCGCATTCTCGGCGTACTCGACGTGGTGCTCTCTCTCGATTCGGTGGACCGCGCCCTGGCCGCACACGAACGCCGGATGCAGGCGCAGGTGATCCTCTCGGCCGCGCTCATGCTGGCCATCTCGGGCGGCCTCGTGTGGTTCCTCGTCCGGCGGCCCATCAAGCGGCTGACCGCCGGCGTCAGACGCCTGGCGGCCAAAGACCTGAGCTTCCGCTTCGGGTTCCGCCGGCGCGACGAGATCGGCGAGTTGGCGCAGGCCTTCGACTACATGGCCGGCGAGCTCGAGACGCTGAACCGCACCCTCGAAGACCGGATCCGGCGGAAGACCCAGCAACTCGAGGCGGCGCAGGAGAAACTGATCCACTCGGAGAAACTGGCGTCGCTCGGCCAGCTCTCGGCGGCGGTGGCGCACGAGATCAACAACCCGCTGGCCGGCATCTTCACCTACGCGCGGCTGCTCGAAAAGAAACTGCCGCCCGACAAGCCGATCATCGACTGGATCAGGACGATCCAGCACGAAAGCCGCCGCTGCGGCGACATCGTGAGCAACCTGCTGGTGTTCGCGCGCAAGCACAACACGGAGATGGCCCGCGCCGAGGTGAAGACGATCGTGGATCGGACACGGGCCGTCGTGGGCCACAACCTCCAGATGCAGGGCATCAAGCTCGCCTGTGAAGTGGAGCAGGTTCCCCAGGTATGGTGCGACGCGTCGCAGATCCAGCAGGTCCTCACGGCCATTATCATGAACGCGGTGGACGCCATGGCCAGCCAGCCGGAGAAGCAGGGCAACCTGCGGATCCGCGCGGCGCTCACGCCGGAGAACCGCGTGAACATCGCCGTCACCAACGACGGGCCGCCTATCCCCAAGGATGTTCTGCCGCACATTTTTGAACCGTTCTTCAGCACCAAGAACAAGGCGTCTGGAGTAGGATTGGGGCTCGCTGTTGCTTACGGCATCGTCAAGCGGCACGGTGGAGAGATTCAGGTGGACACCGGCGCCGAGACCACGTTTCACGTGATCCTGCCGCTCGGGGACACGGGCGACGGAGAGCGCCAGGATACGGAGAATCTGGATGTCGGAACAGAGACTGTCGATACTCATCGTCGATGACGAACAGGTCGTCCGGGACTCGCTGGTTCATTGGTTCGGCGAGGAAGGGTACGAAGTGGAATCTTCGGACAACGCGAGCGACGCGCTGACCAAGCTCGCCGCGCGGGAGTTCGACCTCGTAATCGCCGACATCCGGATGCCCGGCATGGACGGCATCGAGCTGCTCGAGAAAGTCAAGAGCGAGCAGATGGACACCAGCGTGATCCTGATGACCGGCTATGCCTCGGTGGAGACCGCGGTGCGGGCACTGAAGCACGGCGCCTTCGACTACATCACCAAGCCGTTCGATCCGGACGAGCTTTCGGTTGTGGCGCGCAACGCGCTCGAGCAGCACCGGTTGAAGAGGGAGAACCGGATCCTGCGGCAGCAGATCACCGAGTCAACTCATTCCATCACGGAGCTGATCGGGCAGAGCGAGGCCATGCGCAGGGTTCGCGAGCAGATCGAGACGGTGGCGGGCGTGGACTCCACCGTGTTGGTGGAAGGCGAGAGCGGCACGGGCAAGGAGCTCGTCGCGCGGGCCGTTCACCGCCTGAGCCCGCGGCGCTACAACCCGATGGTGGTGGTGCACTGCGGCGCGCTCACCGAGACGCTGATCGAAAGCGAGCTCTTCGGCCACGAGAAGGGCGCCTTCACCGGCGCGCAGTACCGGAAAAAGGGAAAGTTCGAGGCGGCCATGGGCGGCACGGTCTTTCTCGATGAGATCGCCGACATCAGCCTGAAGACGCAGACGGACCTGCTGCGCGTACTCCAGGAGCGGGAGATCGTACGAGTCGGCGGCACGCAGCCCATCCACGTGGACTTCCGCGTGATCGCCGCGACGAACCGCAACCTGGCCGAGCTGGTGAAGGAGGGACGGTTCCGCTCCGACCTGTTCTACCGGCTCAACGTGTTCAGCATTCACCTTCCGCCCTTGCGCGAGAGGCACGGCGATGTGCCCCTCCTGGCCACGTACTTCCTGGACAAGTACACCAGACAGATGAACCGGAAATTCACGGGCTTCGACCGTGCGGCGATGGACCTTCTGATCGGCCATCACTGGCCGGGCAATGTACGGGAACTGGAGAACATCGTCGAGCGGGCCGTCGTTGTAGGCCACGAGCCGCTGGTGAGATCGCATGACCTCGCGCTCACGCGGCCCGCCGAGGGCGCCGAAGATCTGAGCATCGACGGCCTCGAGCGGCGGCACATCGTGCGCGTACTCGACGACTTCGCCTGGAACCAGACCCAGGCCGCGAAAGCGCTGGGAATCGACCGGGTAACGCTTTATCACAAGATCAGGCGATATGGCCTGAAACCGCCGGTCAAGGCGGCGCGGGCATAGCAGGACTCCGGTAGACGGAACGGGCGGGCGGCCTGGAGGGGTCGCCTCCGCCGGGCGGTTCCGAACGGGCAACGAAGGCGGCGAGGGACCTGAGCAGGGCGATGAGGGCGGTATCTCGTAACGGCGGACCGGCGGGGCAGACGCTCCGCTCCGAGCTTACGCTGGTCCGCGTCGGCAACTTCGACCCCGACCTGTTCGATGAACTGGCCGAGGCAACCGGCATCCGGACCGGCGCCCCGCGCGTCGATCCTTCGGTAGCGTTCAATCCGTCGCGGGGGCAGTACGATTCCACCCGGCTCGTGGCCGAGTTGCGCGCGCGCTACCCGGAAACGCGGGTTGTGGGCGCCGCCGCCTGTGATCTCTTCATCCCAGTGCTCACGTTCGTCTTCGGCGAAGCGGAGATGCCGGGACGCGCAGCCATCTTCTCTACCCACCGGCTGCGCGAAGAATTCTACGGCCTGCCGCCCGACCATGACCTGCTGCTGTCCCGCGCCGTGCGCGAGTTGTGGCACGAGGTCGGCCACCTGTTCGGCCTCACGCATTGCTGGGACTGGAGCTGCGTCATGAGCTCGTCGCATTCAGTGGAGCGCGTGGACGCCAAGGGCGACTGGTACTGCGCGGAGTGCGAGGGGCGGGTGGCCGCGCAGGCTGCCGGCGCGTAGGACGCCGGGCGGCGCGCGACGGTTTCTGGTATCAAAGCTCTTATGGCATTCAGTTGGTGCGGGCCGGCCCTTGCCGGTGCGCTGCTCATCGCAGGAAGTGCGCGAGGCGAGGACATGGTGAGGGTCGGACTGGTTCAGATGAACGCAAGACTGCTCGACAAAGAGTACAACCTCGAGCAGGCCGGGCAGGGTATCCGCAAAGCGGCCGCTCTCGGCGCGCAGGTCGTGTGCCTCCCGGAAGTCGCAGTGCAGGGTTATCCACGCGTCTCGCTTCCGGAGGGCCGGAGCGTGGACGACCCGAAGCTGGTTGAGGAGCGCGCGCGAATTCTGGCTGCCGCCGAGCCGGTGCCCGGACCTGCCACGGAACGGATGGCGCGGCTGGCGCGCGAGCTGGGTATCTGGATCGTCTTCGGCATGGACGAGAACCGGGGCGGGAAGCTTTTCAACTCGGCGATCCTGATGAGCCCTTCGGGGGCGATCGAGGGCTTGTACAGCAAGGTCCATTTGCAGAACTGGATGGTGGCTTCCGGTGTGAATCACGGCAGCGAGTATCCCGTGTGGGACGTGGAGATCGGCGGGGTCAAAACGAAGGTCGGCATCGTGATCTGTTACGACATCCAGCACCCGGAGTCCGTAGGCGAGCTGATGCTGGGCGGCGCGGAGATCGTGTTCGTGCCGTACTGCACGAGCGACTTCTCCCGCGCGCCGCTCATCCACTTGTTCGAGACGCGCGCGCTCGAGAACCGCGTGTTCCTGGTGCGGGTGAACTACGGGCGGCCGCGGAACTCGGGCACCAGCTCCATCATCGATTTCGAGGGCGCAACCATGCGGCAGTTGGACCGTGAACCAGGTGTTCTGGTGGGTGACCTCGATCTGGCCGCGTTACGGAGGGCCCGCGCGGCATGGGGCGAGGTGTATGGTTCGCGCTACCGCCGTCCGGAAACCTATAAGCGCATCCGCGAGGGCAAGTAGCGCAAGCAGCGTTGAGCTTTCGGCATTCGGCTTTCAGCACCCCTGACGCGGCGCAAGGCCGCGAATCATTGAACCAGAAAACGTCCCCACGGTCGAACGAAGAATCAATGACTTGTGCGCCGGGATAAACCGGCATGTCGTAGGGGATGAAAGAGCCCTACAGGAAAGGAGTAGCGAACCATCCTGACCCCGAGTTTTGCGGCGGGTATCGTGAGGTGACCGTCGAAGCGTAAACAGG
>Ga0209777_10002936_pt1 | contig 21692 bp, 31 predicted proteins | sample FrelakmetHBP12HB_FD_187147 | JGI IMG/M metagenome (GOLD analysis project Ga0209777, IMG submission 187147) | Freshwater lake sediment microbial communities from the University of Notre Dame, USA, for methane emissions studies -HBP12 HB (SPAdes)... | ecosystem: Environmental > Aquatic >...
CTGGTGGTGGATAATACTGTGGGCGATTGGTTTGTTCATAGCACTATTTTCTCTGGCACTGACAAACAATCTTCCGCATTTCATCGATTAGTCTCAAGTCTCACAAGTCTCATGGTTTTTTTTGAGACTAATAGTTTCGTTGACCCCCTGCTTTTCTTTATATAGGATAACAACAATAGTTCATCAATGAAAGCGAATTTTATCGAGTGCAAAGACGTCGAATCCGCCAATCAGGTATCTCTCGATGATTACGTATTCATGGAGCGGATGAGCGAGAAGCTCGGACTATACGTATTCAAGATTCGAGAGCGCCAACGGAAATGATGTGCGATAAGTGATATTGAGCATCATAAAAGGAAGAGACCGCATATATATAACGCATGGGTAAGAGCTTTATTCAAGCACATGACGAAGACTTAGACTTCGTGATGGACAGCTATCAATCAGGCTTCAGCCCTATTGTTTTTAATGAGGATTTCAAGGCTCGCTCTGCGGTGATGAAGAAGATCGCCAAGAGACGGGCGCCACGAACATTGCCTATTTTGGAACAGATAGAGAACATCGTTTCTAAGGTTCAAAACGGGAAGATGAAGGAAAAGACCGGGATGCAGAAGCTTTTGGAACTATCAGAGCAGCACGGTCATCCGGATCTTCATGAAGGGATACTTCAAAAAGTGGGCATGATCAACGGGGCCTCAGAGTTCAAGCCATTGGCAGCATTCGCAAAGACACAGAAGGGAGAGCACCCGATGGCGCAATTTATGAATACTGAGGAATCCGAGGAGATGACGGTAAAGGTGAAGCCACGATCAGTCATGGGAGACTACATCGCACTCCACGGAAAGCTTCCGAAGAAGGAACTCCCGGTATCGATGCGTGGGAAGATCCGTCCAGGCGAGATCTGGATAAGAAGGGACGTTTACAACAACCCTGAACGAAGGGAAAGGATCCTTGGTCTTCATGAGCAATTTGAGATCGACCTGATGGTCAGCAAAGGGATGAGCTACACGAAAGCACACAAGAAAGCAGAGAAGCACGAGAAAGAGGGTTGGGATCCGATGACGGAAGATCACCCGCTCGCAGGCCTATTCAACAACAAGAAAGAGAAGCCTATGATACCAGCCGGATTCCTGAGGCAGACCAAGGCCAAGGGGAAGAAGAAACAGAAGGGCTGGGATCCGAGCAGCGATCAGGCGCACCCTCTCTCTTCCCTGTTCAAAGAAGAAAAGAAAGGAAGGAAGAAATAATGCCAGAGACAAAGAAATTCAAAAAGATGAAGCGGAACATGATTAAGGAGTACGGGAAGAAGAAAGGGACCCGTATCGCCCATGCGACCGCTGCAAAGAGAGGCTGGAGACATTAATGCCGGGGTTTGACATCATCCAAGCAGCCGCAGGAGCCGGGCAAAGGGCGTTACAAGCCGGCGGGCAGGTCGTAGGGGGACTGCAGCAAGCTGGCGGAGCCATAGTTGGCGCCGGACAAGCGGCATACGGAGGGATCTCGCAATTGGCTACGATGGTCCAATCCGCAATACTTGGTGGTCAGATCAAACAGGCAGCGCCACAACAGGTGGCACCGCAAACACCGACATCGACAGAAGAGCAGATCGGAGCTCAATATGCGGCACAGCACGCAGGGGATCCGATGAATACCGTGAGATCGATCCTTGGTGGAGCGCTTGAATTCAAAATGTTTGAGCAGCTTCCTGACATCAAGACAGGAACGATAAGCAGGAAGCAATATCTGGAGAATTTGGCAGCGGAGCAAGCATACGAAAAACAGCCAACAAAGATCCTAACATCACCATTGGCGATCTTTGGCTATGAGGCCGTGGCGACCTACGGGGTCTCAAGCATGCTTTCAGATCTGTTTGGATTGAGCATGAAAGCTTTAGGACCGGCTGAAGAGGGTGGTCGTGGAGGAAAGGCGATAGCAGAAGCAGTTCCATTGATAGGTGGAAGGACAGTACCTCAAGTGGCCCTGGCTGCAGGAGGGGCTGGATTGACAGCATACGGAGGATACCAGAGCGCGCAAACAGTTATAGCGAAAGGAGCGACACCTGCTGCCGCAGATGAAGCAGTGAAGCAAATATTCTTTTGGACGATGGGAGCACGTGGAGCAATGCACACAGAGATGTTCCCATTGGTATCAGAATTCAAAATTAGAAGTTTAAGACCGGAGATCATACCGATCGCCGAAGAGCCTTCGGTCATGGAGCCGTTGAGGGCGGGGGAGATCATCCAGCACCCTGTTGGAGAGATCCCAGAACGATATGTACGTCCAAGAGCACCAGGATACGTGACAGAGACTGGAAGGACAGTGACGCACGTAACACCTGCTCCATGGAGAGGAATGCTTGAGATGGTATTAGGACGACCGACGACATTGCGAGAAGTCTATGTTTCAACTGGAGAAGAGCCGCAGATCTATTTCGCAAAGGAGCCAAGTGTGAAAGCCTGGTCGTTTTTCGGGGAATCGGAACGAGTGGAAATGCCATACAAGAGCGGACCAAGGGCAATAAGCTGGGAAGCGCAATTGGAACGACCAGTGAGCCCGGGTGAAGCAGGAACGACAAAAGCAGTGACGACCGGACCTGCTGGATACCGATTTGAATATGTGAAAGAGAACGTAGGGACGATGAAAGTCTCGTTGAAGGCAAAGCCGATGTCAACAGAGATGCAGTTCCTATCAGCGCCAGGGGCAAAGATAGAGCTGACTGGAAGTCCGATGGATAGACTTCAAGCGTTGTTCTTCGGAACGAATGTAAGACAAGCATACGTCTCTCCAAGGACTGGAAAATTGATACCTGTCTTGAAAGTGGGGCCAGAGGGTGGAGAAGTAACGCCAGTGGCTGAAATGGCAAAGACAACATCATTGTTCGCAGAAGAATCATCAGAAGGGTTGGCAAGGGCATCTCCAGCAGCACCAGGATCGACAAGTCTGCTCGGGAGCAGAGCAGCGCCAAGAGCTCCGATCTCAAGAGGGATGGAACGAGGAGTCGAACGTGGGGCAGAAAGGACAGTGACAAGGACGACGGTTCGTGGAGCAGAACGGGGAGCTGAACGAACAATAACAAGACCTGTTGAAGGAACATATCCAACATTGCCATCGACGCAGAAGCCTGAAGTGATCATGCCGAAGTACTATCAGGTCCGTGGGAACGTCGAATATTACGATGAACTGAAGAAAGCGTGGGGTGACATCTTCGGAGAGAAACTCACGCCTGAATTGAAGAGAGCATCAGCACCGGCATTGGCGGCGCTGTTCGGGAATTATGGTCCAATGGCAAAATATCTGTCGGAGAGAAGCACATGATGAAAGAAGGAACATTGAGCTATGCGATCGTCTACATTTTGGTCTTCATCATCACAGTATTCGTTTTCTTGATGGGCATCCCGTTCATGCTATCGGCAAATCATGCATTTTATCAGACGGGGACGGTGATGATGGATCAAGGGCTCCAATATGCGAAGCAGATCCACAACAAGACGGTGCAGAACACGATGGTGAATATCTTCACAAAGGACAAGGCAGCCTTCGTCACAGGAGAACCGATACTGGGAAAGTTCGCGCAGTACGGATGGCTCTTCGTGATCATCGTCATCACGTTCGTCGTCCTGGTCCTTGCAAGGCGTGCGGAACAAATGAATCAGAACATGGGGTTGATATAACATGAGAGGCGGATACCCAATAATCTTCATCGTGGCATTCATCATCACGACCTTCATCTTCGTCGTGTTGTTCCCGATGGCATTGACATTCAACACAGCGCTGTTCGCAAATGGGCAGGGGATCAGGGATAGCGGTCTCGCTGCGACGAACAAGATCAACGATGCGAACGTCAGGAATGCATTGAGCGGGGTATTCACCCAGAATGATCAGAGCTTCATCGACTCGCAGACGATCATAGGAGCAGCCGCACAATATGGGCTTTACATCGTGATGGTGACAGTCGTCGTGTTGATCATCCTGCTGGCGAGAAGGCAGGTGGAGACGGGTCTCGTATGAACAAGAAGATATTGCCGCTCTTCGTCATCTTCGTTCTGATGATGTCGGCCATGCCGGTTTTCATGAACTCACCGAACATCGTATCAGCGTCTGGTGGAGCGTGGTGGAACCCAGCGTGGAAGCACCGTGTGCTGGTCACTATGAACTCTTCAGCGATCAAAGGATCGGTGACGAACTTCGTGGCACTGGTGAAGATCAATAATGCGACCGCAGCGGAATGTGATAATGGAAAAAGCATCAGGTTCACGGACTACGCAGGATCAAAGACATACGCCTATGACATCGATCAGTTCGTAGGGGTGAACGGATCGTCTGAGACAGACGTCTGGGTGAACGTCTCGGACAACATTCCAACCGGATCGAACTTCCAGTTCTACATGTATTACAACAACAGCGCGGCGTCAAAGGGACAGGATAGAGCGACCTGCTGGAAGGACTACAGCGTCGTCTTCCACATGAACGAGATCAGCAACAACGATGCGACAGGCCCATTGAACTCGACCGCAGTGAACCCGGAGAACGGAAAGGCAATGAAGGGAACATCGTTATCAGGGATCAACTATCACTATCCAGGTGTTGTCGGGTATTCGATCTATGGAACAAGTATCTCTTCATCGATCAGTCTTCCAGCAACAATAGGAAATCTGACGAAATACAAAGGACACAACAACATCACGATGTTTTTCAACATCTTGGATGGGTATCCTGCGACTACGGAAGGAGTAATGGGGATTTTCGACAAATCGAACTTCGATGTCTACATACAATCAAGCCAGATTCATCTCTATACGAGCAAAGGAGGAACGGCACAACAGGCATCAGAGTCATGGAGTGAAGCAAATGTCTACCACATGATCACGGGGAGATATTGCTACAACCAGAACATCTCGATATGGAACAACGATGCTCAAGGGCAGGTTGTATCGGCAGCAGGGCCATTCGATGATTGGGCATCATCGAACTCGCTACATTTCAATGCAGCAATGACGGGATCGGGATATACTGGAGGGATGGATGAGTTCCGGCTTTCATACAGAGCGCTCAGCGACGCCTACATCAAGATGACCTACGGGGAGCAATACAACTACGCTGGGTTCCTTTATCTCGGTGCAGAAGAGACCTACTTCAAATCGAATGGACAGGTGACTCTGAGCAATCCGCAACCGGCTGATAATGCGACCGGGATACCTGTATGGCAGGCGACTTGGAAAGTGAACGTGAGCGTCAACACGGGAAACTCATCGAACGTGAGGATCCGCTGCACAAAGCTCGGCATCGACACGAACTCGACCGGATACAACCGGACGATCACGGTCTCGATCCCAAGCAGATTGAAGTACTCATCGACCTACGTGTGGATCGTGAATGCGACATCTGGAAATAGCGTCAACAAGACCTATAAGTTCACGACGAGAGCGAACATAGTACCGACAGTATCAAGTCAAAGCCCAGTGAACAAATCGAAAGGGACGCTTCCAGGATCGATCAATCTCCATTACACGATCACTGATAAGCTCGGGGATAAGATGAACTGGACGGTCCAATTGAGCAACGGGGCACATTGGAGCGCAAACGCATCATCCAATTCGACATGGCAGAAGCCAACGACGGTATTACCAACAACGAACTACACGTGGTGGGTGAACGTCTCAGATCAGAACTCAACGGCAAGATACAGGATGTGGTTCGTGACGGGGCTTGCTATCTCCGTTGTGATGAGCAACATCCAGCCAGCGAACTTATCAACAAACGACGACGTCTGGAGCAGCATCAGCCTTATGGTGAACAAGACAGGGATACCTCCGACTCCTCCGATCAGGGTGAGAGTCATCTGCACGGCATTGGCGATCAATCAGACGACCTGGGGGCAGAACAGGACCGTGACCGTGGCGCTTCCAAGACTGGCGTATTCTACGACGTACGTCTGGACTGCGAAGGCTGTGGTGAACGGAACATCGAAGAGATACTGGGACAATGAATCCTATTCATTCACGACCAGAGCGAACGTGGTTCCAACGATCTCGAATCCGTATTTCGCCAATGGGACGTCGAACGTCAATCTCTATACGAACCAGATATTACACGCAGACATCAACGATCTCTTGGGAGACTCATTGACCTGGTCGATCCAATGCAACAACGGGGCATCGGCATCGGGAACAAGCTACAACGCAACAGTGAACTGTCCATTGGGATCGTTGAAGAGCGCGCACTCGTACAACTGGTGGGTGAACGTCTCTGATGCGAACTCATCGGTCCATTACAAATACAGCTTCACGACACGGACTGCCGGAGTGACATTGAGCACCGAGCAGCCGACGAACGGATCCACGGGGATCAACGTCTGGCTTTCAAGCCTCTCAATAGCCACGGCATCAAGCTATGGGAACACGACGACGGTCTGGATCCATTGCACGCAGATCAACCTCAATGCGAACTCGACAGGAGTGAACAGGACATGCACGGCATCGATCGCACAGCGCCTTCACTACAGCACGACATACCATTGGACAGTGGTAGCCTACGCAGACCTCTACCGAACAAGGTACTGGACGAACGAATCCTATGACTACTTCACGACGAGGAGCAACCTCATCCCGACGATCTCGAACCCGTACTTCGCCAACAACACAGTGAGCGCCAACATCTACCCAAACCAACAGGTCCATACGGACATCGCAGACGCTCTTGGTGACCAGTTGACGTGGACGATCCATGTGAGCAACGGGGCATCAAACAACGGCGTAGGATACAATGCGACAGTCTCCTGCAACCTTGGGACATTGAAGAGCGCAACCTCGTACAACTGGTGGGTGAACGTCTCCGACGTCAACTCATCGATCCACTACAAATACCTCTTCACGACAAAGGCGAGCGGGATCACATTCTCATCGGAGACGCCGACGAATGGGTCCACAGGGATCAACGTCTGGCAGTCAAGCACCGGGATATTCGTAGGGACGACCTACAACAACCAGACGACTGTCGAAGTCAAATGCGCGCAGTTATCGATAGACTCGACAACGACAGGAGCGAACAGGACGGTCACCACATCGATACCGAGCCGCCTCCATTACAGCACGACGTACAGATGGACGGTCTCAGCCTATTCGGACATCTACAGGACGAGGTACTGGAAAAACGAATCATATCTGTTCACAACACGGGCGAACATCGCACCGGCGATCTCAAGCATCTCACCGGCAAACCATTCACAAGGAGTTGCGATCACAGCGAACGTCTCAGCCTACATCAGCGATGCCTTGGGAGACCAGCTCACATGGACGCTGGAAGTCAACAACACGGTATGGTCGGGGACGAGATACAACGGGACGATCGCCAGGACGATCACGCTGCAGAGCTCGCACAACTACTCATGGTGGGTCAACGTGAGCGATGCCAACACGACATCGAAGACGAAGGCATGGTTCATCACCTTGGACCCGGACAAGCCGACGATCCTCGCAAAGATGAACTACAGCTCGTTCTCTTACGGGATATTCCTCTCTGCGAACCAATCGGCGAAATTGGATCTGTACAACATCAGCGACACGAACCCCGTCTACTACGACATCACGATCAACGTCACGGACAGCGCAGGAGACCACTTCAACTTCATGACGCACAACCCGACGGCACTGTGGGAGCACGCCATCAACCTATCAAACGGGAACAACATCATCTGGGCGAAGGCAACAGACCATTTCGGGAACGTGAAATGGTACAATCTCTCCTTCTCGATCAACATCTACAAGTTCGAGCTCGTCGAGGAAGAGACGGGGCGCCCTCTGCAGATCGGAAGGTTCCACTATCCGGATCCATGGTCGATCTTGAACGTGAGCCTCCCAGAACTTTACGGGACGGAGCCTCCGAACCACAACACGACCGGCTATACGTGGGACTGGAACTTCCTGGTCCATGGGGCGGGCTGGGAATACCCATCAGCTTGGCCTGGACGTGGCGGAGGGGCATTGAGATACGGATTTTCAAATAACGAGAACTTCACGGTCGTCTATCCGAACGTATCGAACAAATTCCCGCCCATCAACTCGCTGCACCCATACTCGCTGAGGTTCAACATCCAGTTCTGGAAATCAGGATCGGATCCAGCGGGGACGCTGATCACCAGCTACTTCGACCCGACACTGATCAAAGACTACGACTCGTCATGGACTCCGAACGCCACGATACGTATCACGATCCCAAGCCTCGGATATGGGACGTGGGGAACGGGATGGCCGTTGACAGGTCAAACATGGCCTCAGGGGCCGTTCTATGAGCAGGACATCACATCGACCGAGACGAAGCCATTCGGTGTCTTTGCGATGAACTCGCAGGCATGGAACCTGCTCGACTACACGAAGTTCGTGGCGGGGACGACGACATCATATGAACAGTACGTCTACACGATCCCAGGGCTCTATTACTTCAAGATCTACAAGGGAGGAACGCCGATAGTCCTCACGACGATCGATGGAGGGAAGGCGAGCACGATCGACCTGGATCTCCTACAGGCGAGCACCTATCAGATGCCAGCCATACCGGGAGTTCTCGGAGTACAGAAACTGTCGAACTTCTCGCTGCTCATCTACTACTACAACCCGGATAGATCAGTGGCGAAGACGCAGCTGTTGATCTACAACGCATCGCACCAGTTCCTCTCATACAACGAGACGAACAACCCGAACCAGTTCTACGTCTACTTCGACTGGGCGACGACGACACCGCCGGTGAACACCAACGATTCGTTGACCATAGAGGTGCTGCCGCAGGGACAGCCACCGGTATCGACCACGATCATCGTCAATGGCATGATAGGGACGGCTGGTCCTGGGGGCGCCGCATTGCCGCCTGAGATGGTCTTGATCATCTGCATCGGTCTGCTGCTGTTCGGGCTGACGTTGTTCAGCGTAGGCACGACTGTGGCGTTCGTGGGCCCTGTGATGTGTGGGATCTCGCTCGCATTCACGGCGTTGGCGACGCAGACGTGGTACATCCACCTGCTCCAGTTCATGATGATCTTCTTCATCATCTTCATGATCGTGATATTCAGATATGAATATTCGACGGACAGAGGGGTGCAATAATGGCGAGCAAGACAGGTGAGTTCTTCAAGTTCTTGATCCTGCTGCAGATCCTGTTCGGTCTGCTGATCACGGTGACCGTCAACTATCTGCCATCGGACGCAAAGGTCTTCATCAACCCTATGGCGCTCAAATGGACGCAATCGGACGCATCGACGATGAAGAACAACATGAACGGCACGCTCGGCAACCTCAGGGACCAGAACTCGGTCCTGGCGGGGCTGGGAGTGGCGTTCCAGACGGGGAACTTCATCGTGGACATGCTGGTCAATAGCGCCTTGGCGTTGCCTGAGATGGCATCGATACTGGTGGGCGGGGTGTTCTCGTTCATACCGATCGATCCGTATCTCGTCGGGGTCATCTCGATAGCGGTCTTCGCTATCTGCACCATGGTCTATTTCCTTCTGATCATAGGGTTCCTTGGAGGGATTAGATCGGGAACGGTGATCTAATGGCGGAAAAGAAGCGCATTCTGATGTCGGAAGGCTGGATTGACGTCATCAACAGAGAAGCACGACCGAGAACGGACAAAGGTCTGGAAGCGATGAGGGAGAACCTGTTCAACGAGAAGAAAGAGTTCAGCGTCTTCGAGGTCGGTCTCCCGCCAGACTTTCCCGCGATCGAGATCAAGAAATTCGGTCCATTTGGAACGGAAGAAGAAGCAAGAAAAATATTGGGAACAAAGAAGATAAAACTGTGAGTGATTGAAATGGCATTCGACCAACTGATAGCAAGCAACCTCGGAGTGAGCATGGCGCAGCTCGTGATGATCGGCACGTTCTTCTTCGGGCTCATCATCTGCGCAAAGAGCGTGAAGATCGGCGTCATGATCTGGGCAAGCCTCTTCTTCGGTGAGTTCGTCATGTTCTACCTCGCTGACCATGCGATCACGATGGACTGGGAGCAGCCTCTGGTCGCATGGTTCATTGTCATGGTCTTCATGGCGATCCTGCTGCTGACATCCTACTGGAACTACGAGGACCGGAGGAAGATCATCATATGACCAAGCGTATGCGCGTCGTAAGGAATGAGAAAGGCAGAATGTTCATCCCAGTGGAAGTTCCAGAGATACCATATACAGAAAAAATAAAAAAATATGATTGGGAACAATTTGATGTTAGCAATAAAAATTTTGAGAAATATAGACGACCTACATCAGCCCATCCTGCTAATGATCTATTCGCACACATAAGAACTATTGATATAAAAAAGCCAGAAGTAAATCTGAGGGTATTCCAAGAAAAATCGATCAGTGAAACATCTCTGGAAAGAGAGACAATTTTCAGTGAAGACTTTCCATCGTTCGACGAAGCAAGACGAGCATTTCTAAAACAAATGCAAATAAAAAAATGGAGACTGAAATGACCAAGCGCATGCGCAAGACGATGACTCAAGAAGGTAGGATGTTAGTACCAGTTGAGGTTCCAGATCTGTCTGATGTAGAGAAAGCCATATCACGAGCAGGATGGAATAAAAAAATAATGAAACGTGGCGGAGTACCAATACAAGGGGACATAGAATATCATCCGAGATTGACGGCAAAAGAACCAATACATAAACCAGTGAAAGAAGCATACATCTTTGAAAGAAAAAAAGGGGATGTTGTTCTTGGGATAAAAGAAAGACTGCCACACAATCCATTTTTCGGATTCTCAGATAATGAACTTTTAGAAAAACAATTCAAAACTGTGGATGAGGCAGAGAAGCATTTTGCAAAGATCGTCAATTTGAAACAATTCCAATTAGATCCAATCAACACACCATGGAAGAGGAAGAAAAAAGAAAGGTGAAAGAAAATGAGCAATAGAATGAACAAAGGAAAAGGGCCGGGAGCATACGGAAAAAAGAGACTGAACCGCAAGAGAAAAGGGAAGCACGTAGAATATCGCAAAGGATTCCGTCCTGGAAGAGACAAGCTGTTCCCGCTCTTGAAAAAGTAGGGCTGAACCATGAGAAAGAAGACACAGAAGCTCATCATTACTGGTAAGCCGGCGTACATCAAGGGGATGTACAAACATCTCCGAAAAGAGCACCCGAGCACCAGGCGAAGGATGAAGATTAAATAGAACAAAGGAGATACAGAAACGATGATAGATGAAGCGTTCTTCATAATCCTCACGCTGATCAGCATTGGGATCCTGCTTCTGAAGCTCACGAACGTGATGAAGTTCGGTGATCTCTACGGCCCTGAGTATGCGGTCGTGGGCATAGTCGCAGCGACAATCGTGTTCGCATTCATCTTCCTGATGACGATCTACAATGCGCCAGAAACCACGGGCACGGAGCTTGTCGTCTATCTCTGGCTGCACTCTGGGATCTATGCGACCACGTTCGTCTTGACAATAGGAGAGATCTTCATGTTCTTCAAGATGCTCGGAACCAGGAAAGGCATCGAAAAGTACGGTCAGCGCCAACGGATGGGGCAGCAGTAATCTCTCTTATCTCTTTTCGTTGTGTTCATAAGTCCACACAAAGATACTACTATTGATCAACATGCAAGACGAAATCCTTGTCGTGGAAGGGAACATCCAAGCCAACATCGGCGCGATCATAATGCTGATCGTCGGCGTGGGCGTTTCAGCGCTGGTCTTGATCTTCGTTGGCACTCTTGGAGGCGAGACCTACAACCTGGTCGAGCCCCGGATCGATGCCATCACGAACACCGAAATCAAAACATACACCAAGGAAGGCATCATCTCAGCTTTCCAGGCTCTCAGCACCACCGGCAGCTATCTGCCAATCATCGTGCTCGCCGTGGTCATCTTCATCGTCCTCGGGCTGATCTTCAGCATGGTCGGCGGTGGAGTTGGCGGCGGAATGGGGACCGCACTCTAAGCGTTTGAGGAAATTCTTTTTTCCTCACTCTCTTTCCTTTTTTGGAGGAGTGCATGACCAAACCGCAACAGAACATCGGCGCGATCGTCGTTCTGATCATAGGAGTCGCAGTAGCAACCCTATCGCTTATGTTTGTTGCTGTCTTGGGTGGACAGGTCTACCAGACACAGGAATCGACCATCAACACGGTAGGAGCTTCAACTCCAGGGCCAGATGTTCCAACGTGGCATTTTAGAGATCTCTATTACAGCCAGGCAAAACAAGTACACAACAACTGGTTCAAAATGCCGGATCTCTACGTCAATGGAACCATCACCTTTTGGCACAACACCACACAGCTCAGTGGAACCCATTTTGCTCTTCATGCAACCAATGGGACCGTGAAGACAGTCGATGCGACCTACAACAACACCGACATCAACGTGAAATACACCTATGACAACTCGACAATGCGAGACTACATAAAATCTGGTGTAGTCAGCTCATTCCAAGCTTTATCTGAGACTGGCGGCTATCTACCAATTGTGGTATTGGCAGTCGTCATCATCATGATATTGGGAATGGTCATGGGCTTTGCAGGGTTTAAAAAACCAGGCGAATCGAACGGCGGAGCACTATAGATCTGGGCGACATCGCCCATTATATTTTTCTACAGCTTAGATGGATCTATAAGTCCGATCCGTGCCAAGCGTGGCACCGCAAGCATCTTGTTCCTCAAAGTGATCTTGGCGGTGATGGGCTTGTCAGAAAGGGCCTGTTTCAAGATGTACTCAACATCATCTTTTTTGCTCAAGAACTTTGAGATGCGTATTGCCGGTTTCCCGAGAGGTCCATAACGATCAAAGACTTCGATAAATAGCTCGACCTCAAAAGCGCTCTCTCCTTCGCTCATGTTACATAACCTATATAAACCAATTTCTATATATAGATTTTCAACATGGAACGGACACATTTTGCACTATGGAAGACGACAGCAAATGAACTCATTGATCTGAAGAAACGGTTGGAAGAGAAGCGCGGATCCGTTCTATCGAAAAACTTAATCATAAAGGAAGCATTGCAGCTACTGAAAGACAAGGAGAGTTTCTTATAATGGATGACATTGACAAGAAGATTGAAGAGCTCCAAATGAAAAAAAAGCTCATGGAAAAGGAAAAGGAACTGGAAACTCTCAGGAAGCAGATGGCACCGCAAGAAGAGCAGAACCCTGTGGCGAAGGTGCTGGCCCCTTGTTTCGAGCAGAATGAAGAGCAAGAGCCGACCATCACGAACATCGTGCGCCGGTTCCAAAAGAAAGAAGCCCCTGTGACTGAACCAGCAGAGGACATCGAATCCTTGAAGAAGAAATTGGAAAAGCTGGTCTACGAACAGGAGATCGCAAAGATTCAGACTTCACAAAAAGGAGAGAGGGATAACTCGCAGCCAAGCCCTGCACAACAACCACCAGTGGACCCAGTGCAGCAATTCTTGAACAAGAACAAGGGACCTTCCATAAACGTACAGAACATGCAGCAGGAAGACGCCCAGTTCATGCCTCGAAGAGTTGCTGCCACTGAGGTCTCAAAATGGCTGAACGTCATCGTGATGCTGGGGACACTAAACATCATCTTCGGGTTCATGTTGTTCACCTTCAACCTATTCGGACTCAGTGTGATCTCAACGGTGATGGTAGTCGTGATCATTGCCGTCGATGGATACTACATGATAAAAGCAGCTCGACAGAAGAACTATCTCGCCATGAAGTACCAGATCGCCGTTCCAAGAAGTCTGTTCAGCAGAAAGAAACAGCAACAATATCCACCTCAACAACAACCTCCTCAACAATACCCGCCACAGCAGCCTAATCAGGGGTTCTGATGGCGAGCGAAGAGACGATCGCTGGGGCATCGTACATTTTATCCCTATACAATGATCTGGAAAGCGTGACGAATGCCTACAGCGCTTATCTCAACGTCCTGGTGAGGATCAAGGACAAATACCATCCTCCGGTAGGAGATAAAACAAAAGAAGAGATGAACAAGCAGCAACAGAAGCTCGACGAGGACGACGAAGAGGCGCTTCTGACGACCGCAGAGACCTTGAGGGTCTGGATAACACGTTGCTACATCAAATCCGTCTCATTATCGGACAAGATACCGGAACTGAAGAAAGCGCTCGCAGAACTCAAGGGTTTCTATGAGAAAGCCATATCGACATCAGTGATCGACAAAGAGACGGCCGAAGGGTTCGTCATAAGCATCAACAAGACGTTCGTTAGCGGTATTTTGAAGGATCTTCTGATCCAATCGAAGGACATTTACACTCAATTATTGAAACCGTAGGGGAAAGGATGCCAGAACCACCAGAGAACGCTCCGCAGCAGCCAACATATGGCTTTGAAAAGAACGTCTCTCCGATGATCTTCACGAAAGACATGGAGAAGACGTTCATCGACAAGGTGCTCGACCGCAAGGACAGCGAGCGCCTCGCAGAGCTCATGAAAAAGGAAGAACTCAACCGGGCGGAACTGCTGGAGCTCCTCTATCTCATCGTCTCGATCAACACGAAGCTCGTGAACTTCAACGATTGGGACAGGTATCTACTGGGGAAGTTCCTGGCATGGATCCGTGACTTCTGTACGCTTCACGAGTCGCTTCTGGACTACATCACGCAGTTCGATGAGATGCCAAAGCCGACAAAACCAAAGGAATTGCAGAACCATCTGGACATCATCCAGACGCTCAACTCGATACGCAAATATGACTCGCACAATCTGAAGTTCCTGGTTGACATCTATCTCTATTTGTCGAACAGCACGCTATCCATCGGGGGATCCGCATTCGATACGCTCTCGAAGAACCGCTTCGAGTATGCCTATCCGGGAATGGGATACAGTCCCGCTTCTCCTCCACAGAAGAAAGGGATATTCGATTGGTTGAAGAGGTCATAAAATGGTCAACATGTACAGCGCTAAAAAATGGGTCATGCTCTATCTCTCTGGAATAGTACCAGCCGTGATGTTCATCATCTCGCTGCTCAGTGGATGGAACCTGCTCGTGTCGATCCTCATGGTGATCGTCATGGCGATGCTGATGATGGTGATCACTGTCGTTGCGATCCGTCATCCATTGTCATCGTTGATAGAAGGGAAAGGGTTCTTGACGCTATGCTTGGACAGCACCGGTTTTATAGAGTCGTTCATCGTGTCTCCGAACCTGCCGTACATCACAGGGATGTTCCATAAGAAGAAAGTAGAGACGATGTTCAACAGGGACGACGTCCAATATCTCATCCCTCCGAAAAAGACGGGGATGGTAGAAGCGACGATCATCGACGCCAATGGAAACATCGTAGGAAAACAGAAGGTCATGGTGATGCCATCTGAAGCGGAGAAGCCTGACTATCTGTTCAGCTTCGGGAACTACCCGACGTTCATCTACAACAAGGTCTTGGAGACATTCATACCAAAATCACTTTTCAGCGACTTCGAGCACAACACGTTCGTGAAGCACGCAGTCATGTATCTGCAAAGAAAGACAGAAGAGCTCTCTGCGAGTGTCCGTGACTTCGCCCGATATATCGTCGAGCAGATAAGACCACATAAATCGATCTGGCAGAGCAAGTGGATCATCTACATCATCCTGGCAATCGCAGCCATCGTATTGATCGCGCTCTTTGCTCCAAGCATCATTCATACGCTTCAGGGAACGGCTGGAGCCGTGAGCAAAACAACGACTGGCGGGGTAGTGACCCCTGGAGGTTCATGATGGGGCTTATTGACAGAAGGGCATCGAGATGGGTGGAGAAGAAGGCGAAGACCAACATCCACTACGAGATGCATGTCTTCAAGGACAGGCAGTTCAGATGCGACTTCGACATGAAGGTGCCGAGCGACTGGATCACGAAACTGGCAGACTGGTTCATCAAAAAGCAAGGCGCAAAGGAGAACCTCTCCATCGACTCGTTCGAGGTGCCGGAATCGCTCCACGGGAAAGTCCTCAAGCAGTTCAAGTTCTTCATCCTTGAAGCGCAGGAAAAGACCGCCAGGCAGCTTCCAGGGTTCCATCTGGTAACACTCCACATCGAGCGGTTCAAGTACAACAAGATACAAGGAAAGGACGAGTTCTTCGTGGAGATCTCCATTGGCGGCGATTATTCGACAGTATGATCGATGCGGCGCCTGCGGTCGGGGTGTTCCTGTTCCTCGGCTCTCTTTTTTCTCTCTATCTTAGCGTCCAGGACATCAGGACGCTCAAGATAAACAATTCATGGAACTTCATGATGCTCGGGATGGCCATCCTGATGCTGATCAGCTTCAGGCTGCTTCTCTATCAATTGGCGGTCATCGCAATGTCGATGATATTCCCATGGACCACAAAGAAGTTCTTCAAGTCGGGGGATACGACGATGATGACCTGGCAGATCATCGGCTTAGGGGCCATAGGACCGACGTTCCTGGGGCTCTACTATATCATCTTCCCACTGTATCTGACAATACAAACGATCGCAGGCTATCTGCTATGCAGATCCGTGAAGATGGACTGGAAGACCACCGTGGCGGCAGGGATACCGATCCTTGCGGGGACATTCTGGACGATCACCGCTATCTATTGGATCGTGTTCGCCTAATCTGTTGGATGAAAATATAGAAACATTTTTAATAATACAGCCGCATACCTTGAGCCCAGAAAGATGGGAATTGAGGTGCGTTGAGTTGAAAGCAATATCTCTCGGAGAGTTTACGGTCTTGCACACAACTGTAAACTCAACTGTAAACTCGTATGGTCCGCAGGTGGTTCCATGACAGCTCGCAACTACAAGCTCTATGACGAGATCTACGAGATGCTTGGGATCGGGATGCCGCAGTACGAGATTCTCAAATCTCTCCATAGAAAAGGGTTCGAGTTGGGGAAGTCGAGGCTGTCGCAGATCGTCAAGTTCTTCGTCGATAACAAGTACATCCGATGCCACGAATACTCGAATTTCAAGCAATATGTCATTTTGCCAAAAATCTGGAAATCCAACAGGAGAAAAACAACGATTTCACGGTGGGGGCGTAAGACCCTCCGTGTTCACAACCACCGATTCAAGCTCAAAGTCAACACCTCGCACATCCTCGACGATTCGATGTGGGATACCGTGCGGACGATGAAGAACGGCGTGACGCAATACATCTACCACGGACACAATGATGACGGCCCTGTCACCATACAACGTCTGAAAGGCCCTCAGAACGACACGATCCTGTTGATACTCCCGGATGTCGATTGGAGTTATCTGGAACTGGAAGAGCACGATCAGCACGTCTGGAGGAAAGCCTACGCCGCGCTCAAGATGGTGGAGAAGCATTTCAAGGTCGAGGCTGAGATCGTCGGGAAGATGAAATGGAGCTACGCAGTCCGCCCAGCGCCATTCCCTGAGCTTCAGCAAGCGTTCCAGCAAGACAACTACCACGTGGGAGACTGGGAAGGCGACGCCAGCAAGGACGGAGTGCCTGAGCTGGAGACGATCGACCGGGCTAAAGTGATTGCGCTCATGGAGATCATTAACAACTCGCCGCAGATCCTGAAAGACCTGATAGAAAAGAGAACAAATAGGCAGGATTATATAGGGTGAAATCGATACGTATTCACTCAATGCACCAAGAGCGCGGTCGCTTACCACCAAAGGATCCCATCCTTTCTGTTTTTGACCGCACTCTTCTATTGTTTTCCGAAATGATTATATAGACACGAGCGCATTCTCTATCAAGGAGAAGTCGCAATGAACAAATATCTTGTTCTGTATTACGCCTGCATGGGATTGGGAGGTCTCTTCTTTGCCGCAATGATCTCAAGTGCGTTCAGAGACGATCTCAGAAGCTTTGTATTCTGGTCGCTCATGCTATTCGTGGCGATGGGCCTCTTCCCATGGATGATCAGAATAAGGAAGGAGAGCAAAAAGAATGACGTGCTTCGAGAAACGCCAAGGAAGCCTTGACGAATATCCGCCAGAAGAACTCGGGAAAGCGATCAAGGCTGACGTATATCATAAACTCAAGCTCGGGGAAAAGCAGCTTACGGTCCTGGAATGCCTCAGGACGCAGCCGGACGGCCTCACAGACAAAGGGATCTCCATCATGACCGGTCTTTCCCTCAGCTGCGTCTGCGGGCGCAGGAACGAGCTGATGCACATGGGTCTGGTGATCCCGTATTCGATCGAGACCTATGAAGGAGAGGACGGGACGGTCCCAAACATCGTATGGGGTATAAACTATGAAGCGAGATCAGATCTGGGAATGCAACAACTGTAAGCACCAGTTCCTATCGACATACCGAAACTATCCGCTCGATGGGGGACCGCCGATGAAGCCGCCACGATGCGGGTTCTGTAGAAGCAGGGTCACAAGATGGATTGGGGTGAAACAATAGACTACATAGGGATAGCGCTTCAGGGCTTCAGCACTGGCGTGGGCGTCATAGCAGCCAACGAAGCATGGCAGTGGATAAAACACCACAAAGACAAGGTGAAAGAAGGCACACAGAAGTTCGTCGAAGAGAGCAATATATTTAACCAGAAGCTGTGATTACAGTGTAGAGAGCAGGTTTGAAAATTTGCTGTAGGTACCCATTCTGCATTGCGATTTTTCTCCTGCTACCTGCTCTCTATTCCTTTTCAAAATCAACGGTCATTGCGATGATCAACAGACCGATGATGCAGATCCAGGGGAACTCCCAGCTGACAGTGATGTAAGGAAAAGGGATGTGCCAGATGAAGACTGGGGAGTTCCAGCTGATGATTGTTCCTATTCCAGAAGCAGGGCCATTACCTCGACCGAATATGCCGATGCCATTTTTGATAGAAGGACGACCAGCATATTCAAGCCATGCCCAGAAAATGATTTCAGGGATGAGGACAAATAGCTGCTTCAGTCTCTTTTCGTCGTCCATTGTTGTGCCGTTCCCGCTGATAACAGTTGATGCAGAGTCCATGGATCCTGGCCTTGTTCCCGCATGCGCATAACAATCCCTTGTTGCTGAGATTATGGTTCCTCATTTCAATGCCTCCTCGCCGAGCTTCTTCGCACGCCGTGGGGTCAACTGCATATAGGGGGTGCAGGAAGTATAGCTCTTGGCGCCTTTGAAAAGACGGACGTCCTCGATGGTGTTCCCTTCGGTGTCAGCGATGACGGTCAGACGGGAGTGGCGGAAGTAATAGGGGAAGAGCGCACGGCCATCAGGCGTGTCCATAACGCCCTTGATCCACTTCTGGAAGTAGTACCAGATCTTATCGGAGACGATGTCATACTCTTTCCCAGCATAATCCTTGTAGAGGTACTGCTCCTTTTCCCCGGTGATCTTATTCTTCCTTGTCTTGTAGACCTTGACGTCTGTCCTGACACGCTTGCTGCGGAACGCATGGAACAGGAACATCTCAGGGATGGGGATGCTTGAAGCGTACTCCCAGAACTCCTTGACGTACTTGTCCTTCAGGTTCAATGTAAGCGATCGCGGATTTCCACCCTTGAGTGTCTTCTTGAATTGGATGACGATCTCGTTGGAGTCGTTCTTCTTGATGTCGCCGGCGATGAGATTGAGCGCTTCGGTGGGACGTGCTCCGCTTGCCCACAGGACTATTATAAAGGCCCTGGCCGCCCTCGAATGATCTACCTTGAACTTCCCCTCGCTGTAGAGGTAGGAGATGTTGTCGAGCGTCGCCTGTAAGAGTTCACGGGTGAAGACCTGGATGATCTTCCCTTCCTTGAACTCCTGGTAGAACTGGTTCATGATCTTAGGCATGGCTGCGGACCCCCCAGGTCTTGCCATCGGTGGTGCTGAGAAGAGAGTCGCAGAACCAACACTGGATCTGCTCGGTCGTCATCTCGGGAAGTTCTATCGGTCTTCCGCAGATGGGACAGTCGATGGTCATTGGTCGAACTCCATACCATATTCTTTGTGCTTGATGGAAACGGTCAACGTAGTCTTGCAGTCTGGGCACGGGAACTGGACGACACTCCTATCGATCATCCCGGTCCAGCTGCAGACATAGCAATGAACTTTCTTTTGATCAGGTTCCTTCGGCTTGCGATTAAAAATTCTCATCCTACCATGCCCCTCTTTTCCATAATAGTAAAGCATCGCTCTTTTAATTCCTTTGCGGAAAACTATAATATTTTCCCTTACTACCCTGTAGCACAAAGTTGAAAATAGAGGTCTATATATAGATAATATAGTATTAAGGACAACTATGAACATCATCGACTTCTCAATCCCATACAATAGCGACCCGAAGGTGATGGGAACTGACATCTGCGAGCAGCTCTTCATCAATAGGATCGAGCACCACAAGCCAACAGTGCTATTGCTGACGGGCGACTCGGGAGAAGGCAAGTCATACACGGGCGTGAAGATCCTGCAGATCGTGAACAACTACTACGGCGTCAACACGCTGGATCACCTGGAAGATCAGATCGTCTACACGCCGCTGGAGTACAGCAAGAAGATCAAGGCGATCCTCTACGAGCCGAGGTTGAAGGATTGCCGGTGCCTGATGCTTGACGAAGCCAGAGAGCTTGTCTCAGCGCACCTATGGTATTCGTTCGTGAACCAATGCATCAGCGATGTGGCTGCGCTCCACCGGACCATCAAGCCCCTGGTCTTCATCGTCATCTGCCAGTTCATCAAGGACATCGATCCATCGACAAGACGGACAGTCCAGTACTACCTCAACTGTATGCGCCCATTGAACAAGCCTCACGTGAACGTCTTCATTAGCCGGTTGTGGAAGGACGAGCGCGATCTTGAGAACCCGAAGATACGCCGGAGGAACATCCGTGGCTATTACTACGTCGGGAACAACCAGACGCCAGGATGCAAGTTCACGAAGTTCTATCCAACCTATCTATCTGTCTCGCTTCCAGAAAAGGAAGTCTACAAGGAATACGAGCGGATCAACTACGAACGGAAATCAGAGATCATGCACCGGAAGCTCGAAGCGCTTCTTTCCATAATCGAGAAAGAGATGGGGACGAAATCGACCAAGGTAGACAGCATCGTCAATTACTTCCTGCAGCACCCGGAACTCCTCGACCTGATCGAATCACGCAGACGAGGGTCGAAGGGGACGGTCGTCATGAAGGCGGAGTTCAGATCCATGTTCGATCTCAACCCGGTCGAGATCAAGGACTTCCAACGTGCGTTACATCTGCGCCTGGAACAGAGCGACCTCGTGCAGAAAGAGAAAGAGCTCGAAGAAAAGAAGGAAGAGATAGATGCCGGAACAGACTAAAGAAGAACAGGAAGAGTTCAATGACATCTTCACGCCAGAGGACACTCAATCGGAAGAGCACCTCATGGATGGGCGATACTTTCTCAACATGGTGTTCATCCAAGCGATCAGGGCGCCGCACTACTCGTTGATGCAGGGACGTGGGACTGAGGGGCTGCTCTCGCTCCAGCTCGCAGCCGATCAGGCGGCAAGGATCGCCATCGCCATCAAAAGATTGAGTGAAGAGGATCTCAAGAAAGCGACTGACGAATACGAGAAGACGATCAAGACAGAGGACGACTTCATCAGAAAGACGAAGATCGCGAACTTCCAGCTCTTCTACATCCTACAGCAGTTCGGGACGACATCAGACAAGAAAGGGCCCGTGATGATTTGATGAAATGGCTGAAGGACTGGTGGTGGATAATACTGTGGGCGATTGGTTTGTTCATAGCACTATTTTCTCTGGCACTGACAAACAATCTTCCGCATTTCATCGATTAGTCTCAAGTCTCACAAGTCTCATGGTTTTTTTTGAGA
>Ga0209777_10002937_pt1 | contig 21684 bp, 11 predicted proteins | sample FrelakmetHBP12HB_FD_187147 | JGI IMG/M metagenome (GOLD analysis project Ga0209777, IMG submission 187147) | Freshwater lake sediment microbial communities from the University of Notre Dame, USA, for methane emissions studies -HBP12 HB (SPAdes)... | ecosystem: Environmental > Aquatic >...
GATCTCGCCCTGGGCACGGACGGTCTTGGGCTTCGAGCCCGCCCACCAGTTCAGGAGGTCGAAGTGGTGGCTGGCCTTGTGAAGCTGGAGGCCGCCCGAGTTGGCCTTGATCCGGTGCCAGCGGCGGAAATAGTCGGCCCCGTGCAGGCGGTCGAGCGTCTCGGCGAACTGCATCGACATGACCGTGCCGAGCTTGCCGTCGCGGATCTGGTTGCGGATCGCCGTCTCGGCCGCGCCGTACCGCGCGTTGTGCGTCGTCATGCAGACCTGGCCGCTCTCCTTCGCGGCCGCGAGGATCTTCCGGGCCATGGCGGCCGTCGTGCAGAGCGGCTTCTCGGAGTAGGCCCGCTTGCCGGCCTTCAGGGCCCGGACGACGTATTCCGCGTGCTTGCAGTCGCGCGTCGCGACGATGACGGCGTCGGGGTTCGTCTCCCGCATCATCTTATTGAAGTTGGTGTAAACCGGCACCGGCTGCGGCAACTGGGCCGCCGAGCTCTTGGCCCGCAGGCGGTTCGAGTCCATGACGGCCACCAGGTCGGCCGTCTCCGAGAGTTCCTTCGTCAGCGGCAGGGCGAACATCCCCAGGCCGCGCGATCCCATGCCCACGATTGCGTAACGCTTCTTGGCCACGTCAACTTTCTCCTTTCGGGCGTCATTGCCCGTGCGTAAAACCGGCCGGTAACTGTATCCGTCGCGGGGTGCGGGTTCAAGGGTTAGCATGGGGTCAGGGACTGGCAAAGGGGTCAGGAGCCCTATCCGTTAGGCTCCTGACCCCTTCGCCTCTCCCACGTTCAACGGCAAAGGGGTCAGGAGCTATACACATAGAGCTCCCGACCCCCTTACGTGACCCCTTTACGGTTTCGACACCACGACGCAATCCAGGCCGAAGTACGCCTTCGTCCCCTTCGCCTCCGGGTTCGCCCCGACGACCTCGACGCGAAGGACCATCTGCCCGTCCTTCGGCTCGAACGAGCCGAGTTCGACCGGGCCGGAGGCCATGCTCGTCTTCGAGTAGGCATCGTAGTCTTTCTGGGCGGGCTTACCGTTGATAGAGAACCGCAAGGTCCCGTAGTCATAGCTCTTCGTGCCGTAGAGCGTGACCTTCTGCGGCCCGGCCTCGGCAACAGGGATCTTCAGCTCGATGAAGTCGCCGGCCTTCTGCCCCTGGACGAAAAGCTGCTTCCCGTCGGACCACGGGCCTTCCGCCAAGGCGTCGACGTCCTGCGTGCTCGTCTTCGTGCCGTCGGACTGGGCGACGATCTTCATCGCCTCGCATTCGATGGCGCCCGCGATCTTCTTGCGGCGTTCGAGGCCCGGTGACGCGGGGATCGGCGCGGTGGCCTCCTCGGGCATCGGCTTCACGTTGCACGTGGCCCCCGGCAAGGCGTACCAGTACGTCGTGGCGGCGTAGTTGACCTTGCAGTCGGCCCAGTGCCATATTTCAATGTCCATCTTGAGGGACTTGGTGAACGGGATGGCATCGAGGCTCCGGGTGCGCGTATTCGTCACGTGGCCCATGTTGCCCGGCCCGTCGGCCCGCGGCTGGTTGCAGAACGGCCCCTGAAAGAGCGTCGGATTCCCCCACGCGTAACCGTAATAGTCCTCGCTGCCCGTGCCGAAATGCGACGGGAACGATTCGCCGTCGACCCAGATGTGCTCGTCCCCCTCGCCCCACCAGTCCTTGACGGGGTTGAAGAGGGCAAGCGTGTCGCCCACGTACACCCCCTTGCCCTGGATGGTCACGTAGTTCCAGTCGCGATACGGCCGCGTCGGGATGCCGCGCTCCTGCCGCCACGTGGCATGGAAGTGCATGGAGCGGGAGTCCCACATCCATTGCTTAATGTTGCCCCCCAGCGACGCCCTGATCTTCTCTTCGCCCAGGTTGACAATCGTGATCCGCGCGGAACTCTTATAGGGCATGGTCCAGGTGGATTCCATCAAGCCGCAGTACCAGACCGTGCGGTACCGGCTATACATTTCGTTGAGCCCCGCGCCGCTTCCGAAGAAGTCCCCCATTGGGCACCAGACTGTCTCTTTCCCGTCAAAGGTCATCTTGACAACCGTGGTCCGCAACAGATCCTGACCAAAGGAATCACCTGGCATGACTCCGAGAAAATCCTCCTTGCCGTCAGCATTGGGGGGATCATCCTTCTTGCTTATCCTCATCCTTAAGTATTCCACTGCCGCGGGGCCTGGGGACAGGTCCACCGAAATCCCGCCCCCAGGTTCGATGAGAACGGCATCCAGCTCCTTGATCTCCACATCGCCCTCTGTGCCCCTGTAACAATTGAGGCGATCTCCCAGTTCACCCGCGGTATTCCGGATCGCATCCCTAAGCCTCACCGCCTCCTCCATCGTAAACGCCTTCACCTTCGTCCCCGCCGGATACAGGCGGTACTCGATGTTGAACCATCGCTGGGGCGGGGCCGCGGCCGGGTCCTTGGGGTTGGCCTCGTCGTAGGTGATCCTGCAATGCTTCGCGAAGGGGATCGGCAGGTACAGATTGCCGGCGTTGCCGGAGTTCTCGATGGCCAGGGGCTTGGGGACCCAGGACTTCCCGGCCAGAAGATCGTAGAGCGGCGCCTCGATGGCGGGCGCGTCGGCGCCATCAAGGTAGAATCGGACCTTGCCCTCGGGCTTCTTGCCGCCCGTCCAGAACCGGACGACCGCGCCGGGGCCGTCGACGTCCATCATCACGCACTCGCGGCGGCCCTGGTGGTCTTCCCACTTCATGGGGATGTGCATCCCCTCCATATTATCTTCATTGGCGAACCAGCCCGCCGGGTCGTCGGGCGTCTTCGACCGGCGGTCGTAGCTTGACTCGTGCTTGCACACGTAGGGCGGGTCGGGATAGCGCGCGACGGCGTCGCGGTCGATCATCTCGGCAAGGAGCGATTCGAGCGTGATCGTGCGGTCCTCGGCACGGGCCGTCGCGGCGCAGGCGGAGAGCAGGGCCAGCATGGCGACGAGCAGGGCCTTGTAGTTCGGCATATCGCGACTCCTCAATTCACAACACGCGCCCCGCAAGCGGGGCGGCTAACACTACAACGCTACAAAGGATTCTTGCTGGCAATGCGTAACATGCGAAGCCGTCAGCACTTACATTTTCTGCGGGTCGTGGCGCTGCTGGCCTCCAAGGTGCGCAGCGGTGGCTGGCCTCGCCGTAGCGAATTCAAGCTGTACGGTCGCCCCCAAGCCGGCTAGCGGCCCACCGTGGGCCTGATCTTCGTAGCGTTGTAGTGCTAACGAGGCCGAAAGGCAGCGGCCCGCCGCGGCGGGCCGGCGAAAGGTACTCGCCGAAGCCCTGTTTTTCACTCTTCACTTTTCACTTTGCCCTTTTCACTTACTTGCCGCCCAGGCACGCGGGGTAATCCTTCTCGATCCTCCAGATGCCGCTCGAATCGAGGACCAGGGGCCGGCCATTGCCGGCGCCGGGCAGGCGGCCGTCGCGCAAGACGAGGATGAGGTCCGAGCTCGCGGCCGTGTCCTGATAGAAATAGAAATGGCTCTTCCTGTCGCCGGACGCGGCCACGCGGGCGTCGATGTACTGGATCTCGGGCGTCCTGAGGAGGCTCTGGGTCCGCCCCGCCGTCAGGTTCGCGGCGCCGGTCTGGCCCACGCGAGTCTCGCTGTCGAACAGCCAGTCCGCGCGGCCGAGCCACTTGTCCTCGGGGGACACGTACATGACCATCTGCTCCGGCACGCGCATGAGGCGTTCGCCGCCGATCCGCTGGGAGCTGACTTCCAGGTCCATGTCGGCGGCCGCCAGCACGAGGCAGCCGAGCTTCAGACTCTCGCGGGTGTCGCGGCCGGCGGCGGTCGCCTCGATGTGCAGCTCCCTGAGGGCCGCCACCGACGTGTCGGTCCCGCGGCTGTGCGCGAGGATGTGGACCTTCCGGACCTCGGGGCATGACGCCACGAGTTTCAGGAACTGCTTGAGGTGGTAGACCGTGAACTCGCTCGATTCGCGGTCGTGGGTGTATTCGTGGAGCGGGTCGCCGCCTCCGCCCGCCGGCCACGTGTAGACGATCGGCACGCCGCGCCGGCCCATGAAGTGCCAGAGCTCGGCCATGACCTGGGCGGCGTCGTCGAAGGTGCTCCCGACGCCATGGACAAAAATATACACTTCCTTCTTGGGCGTCAGGGCCAGGCGCTCCGCCAGGAGCGTCTTAAAGCGCGTCTCGGCGACCTCCCGGGCCGCGGCGATTTCGGGTGATTCCACGCGCCGGCCGTCGCGCTCGACCGTGGGCGCTGGCACCTGGGGAAGCCGCCCAAGCTCGTGCGTCTCGCCGCAGATGAGCGGCAGGCTGACCTTTCGCTTGGCCGCGCGGCTCGCCGCCACGAGGTCGTCCCACGCAACGTCCCGGCCGATCCGGACGGTCGTCATCCCGAAGGCCAGCGACTTCGACCGCCGCGTGCCGTACCGGGGATCCTTGGCCGGGTCGCCTTCGGGCACGCGGTCGGTGGCATAGATAAGGTCGACCGCGTTGGAGCGCAAGGAGGGCGGCACGTCGGCGAAGGGGTTATCGTCGGTGAGCGTGTACAGGTTCGGCGTAGGCATGAGTTCCGGCCCGCCGCAGCCGGCCAGCGCCAGCGCGCAGGCCGCCAGGGCCGCGCACGCAAATTCCCGAAATGAACGGCTCCGCATGGTTCAGCTCTCCTACTCCTTGAACACGACCTCGTAATAGATCGCCTTGTCGCGGCCGGTGTCAATGTCGATTCCGCCGTCTCGCACCGCCAGCGTCTTGCCGTCCTGGCGCCGGCCGTCATGGTCGAGAACGTTGACGGCGGCCACCGCGCGGCCCGCGAAGGCGATCCGGGCTTTCACGGGTTCCAGCACGATCGGGGCCTTGCCGTTGTCGAGCACGCGGTGGTCGAGCGCAAAATACCTGAAGCCGCTGTTCGAGTTGCGGGCGACCGCCGACACGAGGGCCGCCTTGGCCGTCGCGAGCGTCGCGCCCTTCTCGAGGGCGGTCACGAACACCGACGCGTACGGGCTCGACAGGCCGATCTTCACCTGGCCGAGCGCGAACTCCTTGCCCTCGGCGAAGCCCACGACGGCCTTGGTGCCGTCGGTATCGACGGTGAAGAACCCCTGGCCCGAGGTGTCCCAGGCGAGTTGGCGCGTCGCCGACGTGATGATTTTGTCCTTGCGGAACTTGTCCATGTCGGGGAGCGTGCTCGCCACGGGCTTCTCCGTGAACTCGACGACGCATCGGCCGGCGGCCAGCGCCTCGGGCGGGCACCCGCCGGAGAACGTCTTCACGTCGCCGGACTGCTCGATCCGGTCGGTGAACGAGAACTTGCCCTCCTCGAGCTCCGGCAGGCTGACGCGCCGCGTGGAGATGACCTCGCCTTCCTTCACGTCGCCCCGGAAGACCATGCGCGAGAGGGCCGGGAACTGGCCGATCTGCGTGGGCACGTCGGCGTCCCACACACCGTACGCGAACGAGCCCGCGAGCTTCGCGAATCCGCCGCGCGTCGAGCTGCTCTGGAACTCGTACGACGCGTCCCAGCCCTGGAGGCCCATGCCGTAGGCGGCAAAGATCGCCGGGCCTTCGGCGCTGTAGAGCGATGGATACACATGGATCCACTCGGAAATGCCGAACGGCCGGTCGGCCACCTGCTGGAGGCCGGCGCTCAGCGTGCCGCTGCCGGGCCGGCCCAGCATCGTGTAGAGGAGGTCTCCGCCGGCGTAATTGTGCCGGTCGATCCAGCCCACCTGGTAATCCGACCGCAGGTTGTAGTAGTGCGGGACCATCGCCGGGGCCTGCCAGGGGGAACCGCACAGCGGGCCCTGGTACCCGGCCTGGCGGATGGCCTTGACGAACTTGCCGTAGAACCGGTTCTGCACGTCGTGGAGGAAGGCGGCGTTGTCGAGCAACCGCCGCCGCGCGCCGGGCCGGTCCTTGACCTGCGCGAGGCCGTCCTCGCCCATGAACCACGGGTTGCCCTGGATGGCGATGGTCTTGCCTTCGATCTTCTCCTCGGGCTTGAGCGCCCCCGGCCACGCCGCGGCCAGGCCCTCTTGCGTGTGATACTTGGCCGTGAGCCACTCGGCGAAGCGGCGCATCAGGTCCTTCTTGTAGGTTGGGCAGGCGTTGAGGGCGCCCTCGGTCGTGTAGAAGAAGATGTCGTCCTCGTTCTGAAGCTCGACGTAGGACAGGGCCGCGTCTTCGGCGTACGTCTTGCCCGTGTACGCGTTCTTATGCTTCAACAGGTTCACGACCATCTCGATCATCAGGTCCTGGATGTCTTCGGCGAAGTTGATCAGGGCGTAGGTCTTGCCCTGGTTGTTCTTCATGAGCTCGTCGTAGGCGAGGAGCCGGTCGCGGTTGTCCGGGCGGACGAGGTACCCGAACGTGTGCGAGAAGCCGTAGTAGATGCCGCTCTCGGCCATCTTCGAGCAGAAATAGTCCAGGCGGTCCAGGCCGTCGGCGGTCAGCTTCGTTCCGTCCTTCGGGTCGCCGATCCCTTCCCAGCCGGGGCCGCAGAACTTGTGCAGCCGCACGGCATTGACACCGTACTTGGCGAACCACGCGGCCGCCAGGTCGGCGTTCTTCTTGTCGGGGCAGCAGGCCCCGCCGTAGGCCAGGTTCGTGCCCCAGAACTTCACGCGCGTGCCGTCCGCGAACTCGAAGCGGTCGCCGACGATCTTCGTCATGCCATGCTTGCCGGCCGGCTTGTCGAGCCAGTCGCTCATGCCGATGACGCCGGCGGCCAGGTCGTTGGACGGCTTGAACTCGAACCAGTCGGCCGTGGCCATCGGCTTGACGTACCGCGCGAGGTCCTCTTCCGAGGCCTCGAACGCGACGGGCCCCGGAAACTCCATCGTCAGCGTGACCGTGCGGGCGCCCGCCGCGAACTGGTCGTGCGCCAGCATCACCCGGAGCATGCCGCCCTCCGGATGGAGATCGCACGGCGGGTCCAGCGCGACCGCCACGTCGCCGACGTCCTTGATCGCAAAGGTGATCTTGCTCGCGCCCTTGACGGCCTCCATGCGCTGCGATGGCAGGGGCAGCGGCTTCTCCTTGCCGTCGGCCAGAAGAACCCGCGTCTGGCCGGTGAACGGCCCCGCCAGCGCAAAGCCGGTCACGAGTTGCGTGAGCTCCACGTCCTTGTCGGTCGTGAGCGTGTAGCGGTAGGCGACGGAGCGGTCGCCGCTCTTACGGGCCACGAGGTCGACCTTCATCACGGCCTGGTCCGCGTTCAGCTTGACTTGGCCGCCGAGGTGCAATTCGCCGCCGGTCGCCTTGGTGGTCGAGGACGGCCCCCCGGCCCACGACCAGCTCTTGCCCCAGCCCAGCATCTCGGCCTTCATCACCGGCTGCCCGGCCTTGGCGATGAAGAAGTGATACGTGTTGTCCGGGGCGACGATCACCGTCCAGACGCCGTCCGCCGGCGCTGCACCGACCGGCAACGCCATGGCGCCCAGGCACGCCGCCGCCAACGCAAGTCGCTTCAGCATGGTCAGATCGGAAGTCTTGCTCATTCCTGCCGGATGCAGTACAGGTACTCTTCGCCGCGCAGGTAGATCGATTTCCCCTCGAAGTACGGCGAGGTGTAGAACGACTCCTGGCGGCATGGGTTGCCCCCCTGGCCCGAGACATGGATGTTCTCGAGGATATGGTGGGTCAGTTCCTTGAACGCCGGGCCGGGCTTCAGGACGTGCATGGTGCCGGCGTCATCAATAATATAGATGGCCTTGCCGCCCAGCGTGGGGCTGGCGGCCACGCCGTAGACCATGCGGTTGTAGCGGGCGTAGCCGTCAAGCCACTGGTGGTACAGGCACTTTTTCGCGCCGACGTCGACAGCGGTGAGGCCGCCGCCCGGATTGACCGCGTAGACGATGCCGTCCACGCAGAGCGGCGAGGCGATGTAGAAGTCGAGGCCGCGGATCGGCATCGCCACGTCCTTGCCGTCCGGCTGCCAGACCACCTCGGCTTTGGCACCGTCGGCCGTGTCGCCCGGAAGCCGGACGGCGGCGAAGGTGAGCGGCGCGCTCCATCCCTTCCACTGGCTGGGGTTGAGCAGCAGGCCCCCCTCCACGACGGGCGTCAGGACGCCCCACGGATCGATGAGGCTCTTGGCGAACGGCACGCCATCCGTGCCGCGATAGAGAAACTTGCCGCCGACGATGGCCGCCGCCCCGCCGATCCGCACCGGGACGGGCGACCCCACGTCGCCGAAATGGTTCTCGTCGCGCTTGTTCTTCCAGAGCACCTTCCCCGTGGCGGCGTCGAAGGCGACGAGCGTGTCGAACGCGGCGAAGACGAGCCGGCCGTCCTGGAGGAACGGCGACGTGTGCGTGCCGTGCTCCTGCGCGCCGAAGGCCTCGTGGTAGGTCCACGTCCGGTTGCCGTCGAGGTCGAAACAGGCGACGACGTTGGCGCCGGGCCCCTTCGACCCGCCGCCGCAAGCCATGTAGACATGGCGGCCATCGCTCACCGGGGTGCCGTTGGTCGAGGAGACCTCGTTGTCGTAGAGGGGCCGGAACCGCTTGCGGTCGAGGGCGAAGAGCTCCTTGTGGAGGCTCCGCTCCAGTTCGGTCCGCTCCTTGAGCTTCTTGTCGAGTTCGGCGGCCTCCGCCGACGGCAACCCCTGCGGCGACACGGCCGCGTTGATCGCCGCCACGGCCTCGTCGTTCAGGCGGTTGAGCTTCGTGGCCAGCGGCTCGATCTTCTCCTTCACGGCGTCGCCGCCCTTCTCCTCGGCGGAGAGGGCGTCGTAGGGCGTGTTGGGCCGGAGCCACAGGACCTTGCCGTCCTTCTTCGCGAGGCACAGGAGGTCCGAGATGCCGGAGCCGACGAAGATCCGGTCCCCGACGACGATCGGCTGCGAGGCGCTGCGGCCGGTCATCTTGGTCATCCACGCCACGCCGCGCGTCTCATAAGAGACCGGCGGCACCGGCTCGACGTAGCAGGCGATCATCCAGTCGCTCAGCCACCGCCCCGAGTAGTGCTTCCCGAGCCCCTTGGCAGCCGTGACCTTAAGGAGCAGCCGGTTCCAGCCCTTGACGAGCGTAACGTCGTAGAGCTTGTCGCGGTTCTTCGGATCGAGGTCGGTCGGCTTGCCGTTGAGCCAGAACCGGGCCGCCGTGCCGGCAAACGGCATCCGCAGGCGGACCTTGGCCTCGGCCGGCGAATGGATATACGTGTGGGCATAGGCCGCCTTGTTGTTGAAATCCCCCTCGATCTCGATCTTCTCGACCACGGCCGACGTGATCTTCCCGTAGAGATAGATGAAGTCGACGTACGACTGGCCGCACGTGCCCTCGTTGTGATCGTGGCGGCTCTGGGTGTCCGTGTTGACGTGGAGCGGCTGCCAGGCCACGCCCGCGGCTTTGTCTCCGGCATCCGGCTCCACGGCGGCCTCGCCGCCCAGGAGGTCGCGGCCGATGTCCTTCTCGGCGTCATCGACCGCCAGCGGCCCGGCGACGAGCCAGTCCTTGACGGTGAAGTACTCCATCGCGGCGCTCCCCGGCCCGGGGTCCCCGCTGGGCTTCCGGGCCTGGTAGCGAAGGTCGCTCGTGACCCCTTTCACGCGGCGGCTCCAACTCGGCGGCGGCGTGGCGCCGGGGAAGCGGCCGGTCCAGTCCCCGCGCCAACCGACGGGCCGGTCGGGCGTCGGCTGGAAACCCGGCGAGCCGAGTTGCGGGCCGGTGGCGGGTGAAGCAGCGGGCGCCGCGGGCGCAGCCGCACCGGTTGCCAGGACACACACCACCATGACTGTCGCCAGCAAGGCCTTCGATCGTTGCATGCTCAACGTTCCTTTCGATCGTGCTGCCGAATCACATTTAGCCGGCGGGCTTGCCCGCCGCGCGCACACGGCCACTGGTGGGCAAGCCACCAGTGCCCCACGGCGCAAGCCCCTACTCGACCTCGATGGAGAACTTCTGCGTGGCCGCGCCGACCCGCTCGGTGGCCGTGGAGAGCACCTTTTCGCCGCCCCAGATGAGGGCCTTCTCGTCGAGCTTCCGCACTTCCCGATCCAGGGCGACGGTGACCGCCACCTCCACCTTGCCTGCGGCCGCCGGCGTGCCGGACAGGATCCCCGTGGCCTCGTCGATCTTGAGCCAGGCCGGCCCCTGCTCGAGCGTGAACCGGGGGTTCTCGATACTAAAATAGCCGGTGACCTGCTGGTCGCCTTTCATCCGCGCGCTCAGGTCCCCGAGGGACCGGTTGGCACCCACCGGATAGCGGTACTCGGCGCCGACCTTGGCGGCCGTCACGGGCTTCGTGTAAATCACGGGCCGCTGGGCGACGGCGTAGTCGGACGGGCCGCTCCGCTTCCCCTGCGCGTCCACCGCCACCACGCGGTAATAGGTCTTGTTGGCGGCCGGCAGAGCGACATCTCGCCCCTGCACGGCCAGTTCCGTGACGGTCGTCTCGGCGATGAAGTTTGCCGGGAACCACGGGTTCCACGCCCCCATCTCCGTCTTCGTGACGCCGACGCTGCTCTGGTAACGCTCGTCGGCGATCGTGAAGCCCTTCTCGTCGCTGCCGTAGACCCGGTACTTGGCCGGCACGCGGCCCGCCGGGTTGGCCTTCCAGCGGAGCACGCCCGCGCCCTTGGCCGCGTCGTAGTCCAGGGCGACGTCGAGCGGATACGCAGGGCCGCGCGCCGTAAAGCTCCATGTCTTGCTCCACGGCCCCCACACGCCCTTGTCGCTCATGGCCCGCACGTGCCAGTAGTACGGCCGACCGGACGCGAGCAGCCCCGGCTGAGGCACCGTGTACTGCGCCTTGACCGTGACCTTCTCCTTCTCTTTGACGGCATCGGCGGTGCGGGAGATGAGCTTATAGAAGCTCATGGACAAGGGACATTTCATGTCGGCGCGGGGCGAGAGCTCGAACTGGTAGTCGGCCACGGCCTCGCCGTCGGAGGCCTGGGCCGCCGCCCATTGGAAGGCGAAGTCGGTGCCGTCGGCCTCGCCGCCATCGGGCGGATAGGCCGCGGACGCCGGCGCCTGGGGCGGCTTGGAGGACGACCGTTCCACCCACCGGTGCGTGACGCGCACCTTGCGGTCGCTCGGAGACTGATCGGCATACGTGAACGTGTTCTCACCGACGGCCATCTCCGGCAGCGCCAGGGGCGCCATCTGCACGTCGTTGACAATGGCCAGGCGACGCAGGCGCGCGCCGCCTTCCAATTGGCACTTGAGCCGGTACTCGTACAGGGGCGGCCCCACGGTCGAGAAACACTTGTCGAGGCTGTCCTTGACCGGCTGCCAGGCCTTGCCGTCGGCGGAGAAGAAGAAACGGGCCTCGGCGCCCTCGGCGTCGATCCGGCCGCCCACGAAGACGTACGGGCTTCGCATCGTCCAGACGATCTCGGCCTTCTTCCCTTCCTCGGCGGCCGGCCCGTCGGGGCCGGCTGCAACGTTCTCGACGCCGGAGGTCCCGCGGCGCCAGGCCGGCTTCGCGAAGTCCGGGCGGTATTCCCAGAGTCCGTCGCAGATCAGCGCCGGGTACGTGGGCATCGTCTGGAGGGCCCCGTGGTACTTGACCGGATCGAGTTGCCCCCATCGCCACGCGATCGCCTCGCCGGGGCGCAGGACCATGTTCATCGTCATATCGGCCTTGCCGCCGCGCTCGCCGGAGACCGCCCCCTCATAGAAATACATCGCGCACATCTCGGGGCCGGACCACCAGGTGTCCGGGAACAGGATGCCCTGGGAGTGGGTGCGCTTGACGAGGTCGTGATCGCGCACGATGTCCTGCTCGCCGGCCACCGTCTCGTTGTCCCGCAGGAGATAGACGGAGTGGAGGTCGCCGTCGTAGAAGTGCCAGCGGTTGTCGTAGAACGCCTGGGAAATGCAGTGCCCGAGGGCCCGGGCCGGCGCCGCCTTCAGGCCGGCCGCACGCCACAGCGTGGCCAGGCTGATCGAGTCGTTGCCGCACGTATTGTATCCGTATATATTAAGAACCTTCACCGGGTCGCCGAGCTCGTTGTTGTCGCCGGGGGCGTGGTGGCGGAACCGGGTCTCCTGGAACCAGAGCGCCAGGGCCTTTTCGGCGTCGGTCATGCCGGGCGCGACGGCCGAGGCGACGATCTCGGCGGCGGTGCGGAAGCCATTGCGGCCGTTGGAGAGCCACGGGTTCACCAGGTCGGCCTCGCCCACGTTCTCCATCCGCACGGACCGGTTGGATTCCCAGGTCTGGAGAAGCGCCCCCTCGCGCGACATCCCGCACCCCATCGGGGACCGGCACATGCGGCCGTCCACGGTGCCGCCCTGGACGACCGTGTACTTGTGCGAGGCCGCCGTAATTTCCTCGACGTGGGACTTCGCCACGTCGGATGGCTGTGTATTGGCCGCCCACGGCTTCAAGGCGTCGTCCGCGCCTGTGGCCGCGGCCGCCGCAAGGGCCGCCGCTGCGACAAGTAACATGCTATACATGGCCAGTCCTCCTATGGGATGGATAGCTCACGCGCGCGAACAACGAGCGCCGAGAGCGTCGGCTCATTGTATCGGCCCGCGGCAGAGGCCGCCAGCGGCCAGCGGCGGTTCCGTGCAATGTCGCCGGTTGACACTCGCCCGGCCGGGCCGATAATGAGTGCCGCGCCCGGAGCGTATCCGGGCGAAACGTGCGACGAGAACCGGGATCGTACGCATCTCCCGTCCCCGAACTCCAGGAGGGCCTGCCATGCCGCGTTCCACGTCCGCCGCCCACAAGTCGCCACGTTCCGCCGGGAAGAAGGCCCGGGCGAGCAAGGGCCGGCCGAAGCTCACCCTCTTCATGCTTTGGGACATGGAGGGCGTAAGCGGCCTCACCTCTCGGGAACAGGTCTGGTTCTGGGAAGAAGGCGTGAGGCCGGAGGTCGCCGAAGGGGGGCGCCGGCTTCTCATTGCCGACGTCAACAGCGCGGCCACAGCGGCCCTGGAAGCCGGGGCGGACCGCCTGATCATTTGCGACACGCACCGCGGCGGCGGAAACATGCAGATCCCCGAAATACTCCCCGATCCCCGCATCAGGTATCTCTGCACGAGCCGCGGCTACGAGGGCCGGTCGGTCCGTTGGATGCCGGGCTTGGACGCCACGGTGAGCGGCCTTATGCTCATGGGCCATCACGCCAAGGCCGGCACACCTCGCGCGTTCTTGCCGCACACGTGGATGCTCGAGTGGGCCGACTTTCGCATCAACGGGCAGAGCGTCGGCGAGATCGGCATCGAGGCCTGCTTCGCGGGCCACTGGAGTGTACCGCTCGTCCTGGCACAAGGCGACGAGGCGATGGCGCGGGAGGTCGCGGCCCAGTTCCCCGGTGCCGTGACCGCGTGCGTGAAACGCGCCGAGAGCCACGACCTCTGCGGGGGGCTCGACGCTGTGGCCGCACGGCGCCTGACCGCGGAGAAAGTCGCCGAGGCGATCGTGAACATCCGGGCCGGCAGGTCCGCGCCGTACCGGCCGACGCTGCCGATGCGGGTGGCCATCCGGATGACCCGCGAGGACCTTGCGGAAGCGGCCGCCAGGAAGCCCGGCGTCCGGCGGACCGACGCCTGCACCGTCGAATGCGAGGTCGCGCGGCAGTGCGACGTCGTCAAATGGATCAACGGAACCGGCGTGGAATAAGTTTTAGATATACGTCGCCTGGATCACAGCCTTCTTCCGCCCCGCCAGCCGGTCGGCCGGGATAACGTCGCCGACCTCCTTGCCGTCGAGCAGGACGGCCTTCCGGTCCGCGCGCCGGAAGCGGGCCAGGAGTTCGCACCCGCGGAACGTCCGCCGGACCTGGTAGCCGTCCCACGCCTTGGGCGGCATCGGCGCGATCCTCAAGGCCTCGAACTCCGGCACGAGGCCGACGATCCGCTCGATGGCCTTGCGGTACCAGCCGACCGAGCCGGTGAAATTCGAGAACAGGTTCGTCCCGCACGCCACGTGGTCGGGCCCCACGGAGAAGTTGGACTGCTGGTGCGGCGGGGCCGTCGAGATGTCCGGCACCAGGTTGCTCGGCAGCGTCTGGTAGACTTCGTCGCGCCACTGGTCGGCCTTGCCGGCGCACACGAGGGCGTAGAGATAGAACGATTCGCCGTGCGTGTAGACGCTGCCGTTCTCGAACATGCCGGGCATCTGGTCGGCGATCCGGCCCACGATCGGCCGGCTGGCCTGCGTATACGACGGCCGGATGAGGAGGTGCCCCAGGGGCGTCGCGAGCTGCCCGATCGCTTTCCAGACCCGCTCTTCCCGGCCGGCGGCGGCCGCCACGCCCGAGAAGAGCGCCCACGTGTTGACGTTCAGGTGAATCTTCCCCTCGGCGCTCCGGGCCGAGCCGATCGGCTCGCCCTTGCCGCTGATCGCATAGATATACCACTCGCCATCCCAGGCATGCTCATTGACCCGCACGGTCAGGTCGCGGACGATGCCCTGGAACTCTTCCGCGTCGGCCGCCTTGCCCAGGTGGCCCGCCAGCTCCGCCATGATCCGGGCCGCATACACGCACGCGCACGACAGCCACACGCTGACGCCCTTCTCGCCGCCGATGCCGCTGATGGCGTCGTTCCAGTCGCCGTAGCCGATGCGGCACAGGCCGTGGTAGCCCGTGTGGCCGTAGACGCTCCGCACCGCGCGGGCCGCGTGCTCGTACATCGTGCCGGCCTCGGTCCGGCTCGGCCTGAGGGTCTGGGAGTCCAGGAACGGAACCGTCTCGTCGAGCAGCGCCTTGTCGCCGGTCTCCTTGACATAGCGGACCAGCGTGTCGGGCATCCAGACGGGCGAGTCGTGGTACATCCGCATGTCGTGGCCGGTGTTGGGGAACTTCTCGTACTGGCGGACCGCGCGGCCGTCGGGGAACTGGTACTTGACCGTCTCAATGAGCGCGGCCCGGACGTAGCCGGGGTCGAAGTCGGCGAGCGTCATCAGGTTCTGGAGGACGTCGCGGTACCCGATCTTGTCCAGGCAGGCGATGAACCGCGACTGGTTGCGAAGCTGGTACTTGGACCAAACATTAAAGTAACGGTCGATCTGCACGTCGGGCGTCTGGATGGCGTCGGCGCAGACCTTCCGGCGCCAGCCTTCGCCGACGGCGGCGAGCGCCTGGGAGCTATCGGCCAGCACTTCCTTGCGGACCCGCGCGAGGAACTCGCGCCGCTCCGCGACGTCGTTCGGCGCGGCGCCGAAGACGACGGTCCACGTGCGGCTCTGCCCGGCGTCGAGGTGGGCATTGAACTGCGCGGCCGCGATGAAGCCCTGGTAGGGCTGGAGGCCCAGCGAGTTGAAGCACGCCCCGCGGCGCACCGCGCTCGGGAGAGGCGCCCGGCCCGGACCGCCCTCGAAAACCTCGCCCATCATGTCGTAGCCGTCGAACGGCGCGTCCGAAGCGAGGAAGGCCGTCCGCGGATGCTTGTTCCCCTTGTCGTGGTTGATGAACACCATCGCGCCCTCTTCGAGGACGCCCTCGCAGACGACGCGCGGCACAAAGTAGTAGAACGGGAAGCTGTCCACGTTCACGCGCAGCCGCAGAAACCACGCGAGGTCGCGCGGCGCCTTGCGGCGGTTCGTGAGCGTCACCTGCCAGGCCTCGAGCGGCAGGTCCGCGTGGACGAACACCTGGAGCCGGCTTCGCAGGCCCTCGCGGTCGACCTCCAGCCGCAGCCAGTCCATCCCCTGTCGGCAGGACCACCGGCGATACTTCGCGTCTTCGTAGCCGGCCACCGGGAACATCGGCCAGGCCCGGCCCTTCTCATGGATGTAGAAGTTTCGCACATCCTGCGGCTCGGGCGACGTGGGCACGTAGTTGGTGTCGAGGTGGCTGGTCATCCGCCCCGCCCCGACGCTGTCGAGGGCCGAGAACCCGCCGCCGTGCTGGTCCCAGAACGACGCCCACTGGCCGTACAGGCCGTCGTGGCTGGTGGCCATCAGGTGCACGAACGGCCGCGGCGTCAGCAGGCCCTTGACGACCACCTGGCTGGCCGTCAGGAACCCTTGCCGGTCCCGCGTGTCCTCGAACTCAGCGTAGCGCGTCTGGATGGCCCGCACCTCGTCGGCGCTCAGCCCCTCCGTGAGCGGCCGCCCGGCCTTGAGGTTGCCGCGGCATCGCTCCGTCAGGGCGCCGATCGCGCGGTCGGCCGCCTCCGAGGACTGGACGGACTTTTTTGATGCAGCCATGCGTGGGGCCTCCATTACATCTCAAGGACGTTCCCGGGCATGCCCGCCGCCGGCACGCAGCCTCTACGCACCTTATAGCTGCCGCCCGCGGACCATGCAAGAACGACTCGCCCGCCCGGCGCCATAGCAGCTACGCGCCCTCGCCCTTGCGGGCCAGCACGCCCTCAATGAGCGCCCGGGCGTTGTCTCGGAAGATCGCCTCTACGCCGGCTCGGTCGACGCCAAGCTCCTGGCACGCCTGCCGCAGGGCCCCCAGGGCCTCGTACATGGTGAGCGTGTACCGGGCTTCGACCTCCGGCGGCTCGTGGCGGCCACGGTTGAAGTGGAAATCGTGGCTCGTGTGGTTGACGTATTTCCGCCCCTCCCACGTCCGCCGGCCGCGCATGAAGAAGACGGGATTGTCGGTGCCGTAGAGGATCCGCCGCGGGCCGAGCGTCTTGAGTGCGAAGCGATGGACCGCCGGGTTGAGCACGGCCGAATTGTCGAAGTAGAGGCCGGGATCGTCCGCGAGCACCGGCAGCGCCTCGCGCGCGTGCGGCTCCGTGAAGCAGCGCCCGAGGTGCGCGATCACGAGGACGACGTGCGGATACCGCCGCCGGATTTCCCGCACCTCGGCGATGTTCCGAGGATGGCCAAGGCGATCAGCCCGGGGCACGTGGAGCGTCACCCAGGCGCCGCGGGCGTCGAGCACCTCCAGGGCGTGAGGCGGCAGGAACTCGAAGATGCTCGCCTCCAGGTGCGCGTCGCGCGTGACGGCGCTCGCGCCGAGAAGAGTGTAGTACGGCTTGACGCCGATAACGCCCGGCCGCGCGAGTTCCGCCTCGATTCGCCGCGCATCCCACTCCGGCCGGAGGACTGCGAGGCCGTGCCAGCCGCGGTTCCGCGACTCGGCCGCCACGTAGGCGTTGCCGGCGTCGATGTCGAAGTCGAGGCTCGGAGCGCCCAGCGCCACGCAGGCGACCTTGCGGCCGGGAAACACCGTCGACAGGCATCGCGCCAGCGTCGGCGCCTCGATCGTGTCCTCCAGTTCGTTGACCCAGTACTGGCGGCGCATCTCGGACGTCTTTTCGCGAAGGCGATGACGCGGATGGACGACGTGGACGTGGGCGTCGATAAGCTCGCGCGGCAACCAGTCTTCCAGGTGCTCGCGGAAGAATGCGCGGTCCAGGTCCGTGTAGGTCCATACATCGTACAGGGGCGTCTCGGTCATGGAACTCCCCCGGCGGCCAAGGCGTCGATGGCCGCGACGTACTCGTCGAGCATCGCGGAGTAGCGGCCGCGGTGCGGGCCGGGACGGTAGGTCGTCATGGCCAGGGGCGAGCCGAGGGCGATCTCGGCCAGGGAGCGCTCCCGCTCGACGAGGCCCCGGCCCAGGATGGCCGCGCCCAGGGCGCTGGCCTCGGATTCCCGCGTGCAGGCGACTTCGACCCCGGCCACGTCGGCGACGATCTGCGGCGTGACGGTGCCGGCGGCCGCGCCGCCGCACAGGATGAGCCGCTCGATCTTGAGGCCCTCGCTCCGCCACAGACACAGGTGCCGCCCGAGTTCCAGGACCACGCCCTCGACGACCGCCCGCACGAGGTGCCGGGCGGTCGTGCCGAGCCGCAAGCCCGTGAACCGGCCCGTCGCGCCGGGCGGAACACCCGCCGGATCGAACCCCGCCAGCAGCGGCCAGAACCGCACGCCGTCGGCCCCCGGCTCGACCGTCGCGAGGGCACCTTCCAACTCCAGGCCGCGGTCCGGCATCCCCAGCACGCCGCAGGCCCACGTCACGGACGACCCGCCGTTGCCCATCGAGAGAATCTGCCCGTAGAGCCCGTCGATCACGTGCGTGCAGACGAGCCCCTTCCCGGCCACGGGGCGCGGCAACGATTCCGTCACCGCCAGGAGCACCCAGGCCGTGCCCGTGCCGATCATGACCCGGCCGGGTGACACCACGCCGACGGCCAGCGCGGCCGCATACTGGTCGTGGACCGCCGGCGAGACCGGGATGCCCGCGGGAAGCCCCGTGGCGTCCGCGGCCGCGGCCGTAAGAGGCCCGGCGGGCGTCCGCGCGTCCATGAGGCGCGGCAACTGCGATTCCATGAGGCCCAGCTCCGCGAGGAGCGCCGCGTCGGCGCTTCGGCTCCGCGGGTTATAGAGGAACCCAAGAGACAGGCTCGTGGCGTCATGGGCCCGGACGCCGCAGAGGGCCGACACGAGGACGTCGCCGACGAAACCGATCTGGGCGCCCGGCCGCAGGCGCCCGGGCGACTCCTCGCGCAAGCGCAGGATCTGGCCGATCGTAAGCGCGCTCATTCCGTGGCCGATGTGCTCGATCATCCACTCGGGGCCGTGCGCCCGCATGAACGCTTCATCGAACGGCCGGCCGCGCCCATCCATCCAACTGATGACCGGGCCGACGGGCCGCCCCGCCGCGTCGAGAAGCTGAAGCGCGCCGCCCTGCGCCGAGACGCCGACGGCCTCGGCGGCCGAGAGGTCGCACCCAGCGGCGAGCGAGCGGAGGACTTCCACCATGACCCCGATCATCTCTTCGATGTCCTGCTCGACGCCGCCGCCCGGCACGTGCCGCACGGCGATCGGCTGCGATGCCCGCGCCAGGACGCCGCCCCGCCCGTCGACGGCGACCGCCTTCAAGTTGGTCGTGCCAAGGTCCAGTCCGATAAACATACCTCAGACCTCGCAATAGTCGGCCGCCAGCATCCGGGCCGCCTGGCGAAGGCGCGGCCGCGCGTCCCCGAACGCGAGGGCCAGGTGGTGCGGCCCGCCGGCCTTGGCGTAGGCCGTGAGGAACTCGCGGACGTCGCCCTCGGGGTGTACCTTGGCGTGAGGGACCTCGAAGCCGGGCAGCGGGCCGTAGTCGGCAATGCGTGCGGCCGCGACGACCAGCCGCCAGCGGTTCTGCGGCCCCTGCGCGAGGGCACAGAGCGTGGCCGGCCCCGGCTCGAAACCCGCCACGAGCGCCAGTTGCCGCCCGCGCGTCCGCGTGATCGGGCTCGACCGGCCAATCAGCCGGACCTTGGCGCCGCGGGGGGCCATCGCCACGTTCGACTCGCCCATGTGCGAGAGGAGCACGCCGTTGCCCGCGAAGTCGATTGTAAACATCTCGACGAAGCTGGCCGGCGGCCTCAGGCCCCCGAGCAGGCACACGCCGGCCGCCCCGACGATGTCGCCTTCGCCCGCAAAGCCGATCCCGTCGGCCATCAGGCGGCTGGCGGCCACAAAGGGCAGCGTCGGCGTCCGCTCGTCGGCGCCGAACGCAAGGAACTGGTAGCTCAGGCCCGCTATTCCGTGGTCCGCCACCATGCCGCGCAGCGCCAACTCCACGCGCGCGGTCGCTTCCAGGTCCGCCGCCGTCAGATCGGGCGCCACGTCGTACGTCGTGCGGTACTCCGTCACGAGGTCGGCCACGGCCTTGGCCGGCGCCGCCGCGGCGCGGAGGACGTAGTCCTCCACCGTTAGCTCGACCCAGTCGCAACCGAGCGTCGAGGCCAGGTACGTGGTATCGACCGCGAAGTCGCCCATGCCCGGGAACGGATACCCCAGGAGGCCCAGCCGCGCGGTGCGCAGCCGGCGGGTCGCCGCGGCCGCCCACGCGAAATCGACGAGGGCGTCGAGGCCGCCGGCGTCGCTGAGATGCGACGTGACGTACTCAAACGGCACGCCGCCGCGCAGGAGCACGTTGGCCAGGTCCTGCGTCCCGTGGACGCCGTGGTTGTCGATCATCGCGGCCGTGTCGAAGGCGGCGTCGACTGCCACGAGTTCCTGCGTGTTCCAGAGGAGGATCGGCAACCGCGTACGCCGCAGGGCCGGCAGCGCCAACTGGCTGGGCGAGTAGGTCAGGAGGACGACCAGGAGGGCGTCCGCGCCGGCCGCCTCCAGGGACGCCACGGCGGCGTCGATGTCCTCGCGCCGGAAGACCGCGCGGTCAAAGAGGACGTCCACGTGGCGGGCGAGCGCCGGCAGGACGCATTCGCGCAGCCACCGCTCCCGCCCTTCGCGAAGGCGCGGCGCGAGCGTCTCATACAGTTCCAGCGTCAGTGCCAGGACACCCACCTTTGGCTTATGAGTCTCCATGCACGGACTCCTCAGTTCCGGACCTTCGCGAGCAGTTCATCGAGCCGGGCGACGACATAGTCCGCGATTGCCTCGTCGGCCGCAAGCGCCAGTTTCGTCAGGAGCGTACTGTGGCCCTCGTGATAGGCGTGGGCCCGCGTCCACAGCCCGGCCGCCACCGACGCGCGGTGGAAGTCGATGGCCGCCTGCCGGTCGCGGAACTTGAGGGCGCTTATCAGCCCCCGTCCATGATACTCGAGAAGGATGCGGCCGTGCTTCTCCGCCAGGGCGCGCATCCCCTTTTCGTACCGCGCGGCCACGGCGTCGAGGCGCGCGCCGGCCGACACGATCATCTCCACGTTGCACAGGGCGGCCAGCGCCGGCAGCGCAGCCTGGCCGTTGGTGCTGATCGCGTCGTACTGCTCCAGGCAGTCGAACCGCCGCTTGTACACGACCGCCGAAAGGGGGTGGAAGCCCGCCGTCATCCCCTTGCCGCAGATCAGCATGTCGGGGACGACCCCGGCCAGGTGGGCCGCAAAGACCTCCTTCTGCCAGAAGCCCGTCTGGATCTCGTCGATGCACATCGGAGCGCCGGCCTCGTCGCACAGTTGCCGCGCGAGTTGCAGATAGGCCGGCTCCAACAGGATGGCCTCGCGGTTCATCAGGATCGGCTCGGCCCAGAACGCGGCCACGCGGCCGGCGGAGCGCCGGAAGGCGTCGCGAAGGCCGCCCGGGTCGTTCGGCTCGACGGCCACGACGTCAAGGTTCCTTACGAACCGGGGCCACATCCCCCGCAGGTTCTGGGCGATCATGTCGGTGCCGTGATAGTTGCCGTCCATCACGATTAACGCCGGCACGGCGTCGGCGCCCCGGCTCCGCGCGAACGTCACGAGCTGCATCTTGAGCGCCGACGAGCAGGCCACCGAGCCCGTGCAGATGCCCGGCAGCACGGTGTCCAGCGGGTCGGCGGTCCCCGGCGGGTTGGCCAACTCCACCAGGCGCTCCGCCAGGCGCTTGACCGGGGCCTGGGGTATATTGCTATGATTATCCCAGACGATGCCCGCCCGGTCGGCGTCCCAGATCGCCTCGGCCAGGCCGGGCGGGTGGTAGCCCCAGGTCATCTGGTAGTGGCCGGCCGTGCAGTCGAGGAACAGCTTCCGCCCCTCGGTGAGGTAGAAGAGGCCCTGCCCGGCCAAGAGGTCGTCTCCGGGGGCCGCGCCGCTGAACGACCGCTGGAGGCGGCGCTTCTCGATCGGCTCGAAGGCGGGAAGATCGTCGATCACGCGGCCCACCCGCGCGAGGAGCGCCGGCGTGTCGTGCGCGCGGAGAAACGCCTGCGCCGCTTCCAGGGCACGGACGTAGTCCTGCCCCCGAGGGCCCATCAACTTCGCCAGACTCAAAGCGCTCATGCGTCGTACCTCCGGCTGGGAAACCGTACCGCAACCATTCCACCGGGTGCCATGCTTTCGCGCTGTTGCGAAAGCATGCCTCACGCGGCCCCCTTCGCGCGGCGGGTCTCCTGACC
>Ga0209777_10002938_pt1 | contig 21681 bp, 14 predicted proteins | sample FrelakmetHBP12HB_FD_187147 | JGI IMG/M metagenome (GOLD analysis project Ga0209777, IMG submission 187147) | Freshwater lake sediment microbial communities from the University of Notre Dame, USA, for methane emissions studies -HBP12 HB (SPAdes)... | ecosystem: Environmental > Aquatic >...
GGTGTGACGTGGGAACAGATTCTCCGCCAGATCCAGCCCTGGCTGGTGAGAGCGACCGGCTTTTGCAGTTGTTGCGGCATGAAGTTTGATGGAACGCTATTCGACTCTACATAACAGAGTAATACTAAGAACCTGTGAAAGAAAACGACCATCTCATGGGTGAGTTGACAGACCCAAGAGGCCTGATTCGACTCGGCAGATTCCAACCCCTGAGGCAAGCAGAAGTGGAAGATCGAAATTCGAAAATCGAAGATCGGCAGTCGGCGCGGCCCAGAGGCCCAGGCGATGGTTAGGACATTATGTCATGCTGGCTAAGCCGTCAGGTGGTTTGTTTTCAATCTGTTGACGGCTTAGGCGTTTTTTCTTGTCGCAAGATCTGGATATTTTGTCAGTGTGGCACGGGCACATTGTCCGATGCCCGCGACGGGCAGATCCTGCCTGAAATGCCGTTTTTTTAGTGTGGAGAGGGCATCGTCGGAGCCTTCTGGAACTCCTTGTGCCCTTCCCGCCTCTGGCGGGCAGGGCAGGTTCGTTGACGTCTTGGGCTGGTGACTCATCGCGTCCATTGAACGTAAATATTATAGCACATCGGTTATGTTTGTCAAGCAAAAAGTGTGCTCCCATTCCGTCGATAACCCACAGCGCTTTTCGGGTGAGAAGATTGTAGGTTATCGGCGGATCGCGATGCCAGCACAAGGTCGAGTACAAGGGCTTGACTAAAATCCCTTGCGAGGATATTTTGACGGTCTTGTTCCAGCGCAACCTGCATATAAGCCACTAATCGTGGGGAGAAAATCTTTTTATGGAGGGAGTATGAATCCGAAGGCCGTCTTGGAGTTTGCCGCCGCCAATAACGTGAAAATCGTGGACATTCGCTTCACTGATCTTCCGGGGTTGTGGCATCACGTTTCGTTTCCCATGCACGAGTTGGATGAGCAGTCGTTTGAAGAAGGTTTCGGGATGGACGGCTCCAGCATTCGCGGCTGGGCAGCCATCCACGAGAGCGACATGCTCCTGGTGCCGGACCCGACCTGGTACGTGCTCGATCCGTTTACCGACACCGCCACCTTGGTGATGATCGGGGACATCATCGACCCCGTCACCAAGCAGCATTACTTGAAAGACCCGCGCCACGTGGCCAAGAAGGCGGAGACCTATCTGGTTTATACGGGCATCGCGGATACCGCCTATTTCGGCGCGGAAGCGGAATTCTTTATCTTCGACAACATCCGCTTCGACCAGGCTCAGCAGCATGGCTATTACTACATCGACGCTGAGGAAGGGCGCTGGAATTCCGGCCGGGAGAAAGACAACTTGGGCTACCGGCCGCGTTACAAAGAAGGCTACTTCCCCGTTCCTCCCACCGATCATTACCAGGACCTCCGATCCGAGATGGTCATGGTGATGGAAAAAGCCGGCCTGGAAATCGAATGTCACCACCACGAAGTGGCCACCGGCGGCCAAGCGGAGATTGACCAGCGCTTTCAGCCGATGGTGAAAGCCGCGGACTGGATGATGATTTACAAGTACGTGTGCCGGAATGTGGCGCGCCAGTACGGCAAGACGGTCACCTTCATGCCCAAGCCGATTTTCCAGGACAACGGCTCAGGCATGCACACTCACCAAAGCCTCTGGCAGGCCGACAGGCCCCTCTTCGCGGGTGACAAGTACGCGGGGCTAAGCCAGATGGCCCTGTGGTACATCGGCGGGCTGCTGAAACACGCTCCGGCGCTCGCCGCGCTCATCGCGCCCACCACGAATTCATATAAGCGCCTGGTGCCCGGGTTTGAGGCTCCGGTGAACCTGGCGTATTCGCGACGGAACCGCAGCGCGGCCTGCCGCATCCCGCTCTATTCGGCCAGCCCCAAGGCCAAACGCGTGGAATTCCGGCCGCCCGACCCGTCCTGCAATCCCTACCTGGCTTTTGCCGCCATGCTGATGGCGGGCCTGGATGGCGTCGAGAACAAGATCGATCCCGGCGAGCCTCTCGACAAGGATATCTACGACCTGGGACCTGAGGAGATGAAGAGTGTTCCTTCGCTTCCAGGTTCGCTGGAGGAGTCCTTGCGCGCCCTCGAGAAAGACCACGATTTCCTGCTCAAGGGCGATGTCTTCAGTGAGGAACTTCTCGAGACCTGGATCGATTACAAGATGAAGAATGAGGTGCAGGCCGTCGCCCAAAGGCCGCACCCGTACGAGTTCGCGCTGTATTACGACATTTAAGAACCGTCCGTCGTCCTTGGATGCCCACGGTCAGTCCGTCAGTCGGCGGATTGATCGTGGGTCTTCCCTCTCCTACGCTGGCACACGCTGCTCGAGCTGTTCAACGCGTCGCACCCGAACCTTCACTTCTACCCGCGATCCGAGGCGGTTGAGGATCGACATCAGACGATCGACGGTGAATCGCCCGAGATTCGCGTTGCGGATGCGCGAGAAGTCGGCCGCCGCAATCCCGGTGCGGGCATGAGCGGCACGCACGGTAAGGATTTCCCGATCGAGCGTCTTGATGATTTCCGCGGCCAGGATCGCCTTGAATTGCTCCACGTCTGCGTTCTTGTACTCCAGATCACGGAACACATTCCCGCTCCCTCGCACCACTTCCAGCTTTTCGCGTTTCATTCCAGCATCTCCTTGAGTCTCTTCAAACGGTCCTTGATGAGATCAAACTCGCGTTTGGGCGTCTTGATGCCTCGTGTCGCTTTCTTCTGGAACGCGTGGACCACCCAGATTTCATCAGCGAACTGTACCCCGTAGACCACGCGGAACGCGTCACCACGGAACGACAGCGCGATCTCGAACACGCCGGACCCCAGACCGTGCATAGGCTTTGCAACGTCGGCCTTGCCGCCCTCGGCAGCTATCGTTAAGGCGGCTAGGCAAATCGCCCGCGCCCCTTCCGGGAACGCCTCGAATTCCTTCAGCGCCGCCTTAATCCATGAAATTGGCCGAGTCGCCCGGTTCATCGCTTTTCGCGCCAGCACGTGCTCCAGCCCCGTTATGTTGTCATATCTGACAACGCGAGTCAACAAATATCATGCCGTGGTCTCTGCCGGAAAAGTGGCAAGTCCGGCAGGCGGCCGGAGTGAAAGCATACTTCTGGCTGAGAAGACTACGCCAGTCGTAAAATGGGCAGCGATGGCGGCGTGCCCCCCCTGCGGTGCGGTCTATGCACCTGTTCTGGAGCAAGCATGCAACATTACTCTAGGCATTCGTATTAGACATGGCTGGGACCCCTGGGGCCCTCACCAGGCCACATGGACCCATGATTTTCGAGTCTAAGGTGCGTTATCGTACTCAGGACGACCGGTGCTTAGGATGGGCAATGAAAGAGCTTTCCCAAGGTAACGTCGTGTTGGTGCGCTTCACTGCTTTCATTATGGACGCTTTCCTCGGCATGCAGGTCTTGTTTGCGGTCCCAATTCTTCTTGCACATGAGCCTTCCGCGCTGTCCCGCGGACAAATCACCGCCACGGTCGTGTGCACCGCCGAGCCAAGCCAGAGCTACGCCCTGTATCTCCCCTCGAACTACACGGCGGACCGGAGGTGGCCCATACTCTATGCCTTTGATCCCGCCGCACGTGGCCGAGTGGCCGTGGAAACCTTCCAGGAAGCAGCGGAGAAATGCGGGTACATCGTCGTGGGGTCCAATAATTCCCGGAACGGTCCCTGGGAGCCGAATCTCGCCGCTATCCGCGCCCTGTGGACTGATACTCACACACGCTTTTCCCTGGACGAGAGGCGCATATACACGACGGGATTCTCCGGCGGAGCGCGGGTGGCCGTGAGCATTGGCGAAGCCCTGACCGGGCAGGTCGCAGGCGTGATTGCCTGTGGAGCCGGGTTCCCCCTCGCGCCCTCACAAAAGCCGGGCAAAGGCACGCCGTTCGTCTTCTTCGCCACGGCGGGTATCCGTGATTTCAATTTTCGCGAACTCCGCGAACTGGACAAGACACTTGCCAGCCTGGGTCTCACACATCGTCTCGAGGTATTCAACGGCGGACACCAATGGGCGCCCAAGGAGCTGGCGGCCGAGGCCCTGGAGTGGATGGAAATTCAAGCCATGAAGTCCGGACGGCGCGACAAGGACGATTCGTGGGTCGCGGCCATCTACGCGGCACACTGGGACAAGGCCCGACGCCTCGACGAGTCAGGCGACATCGCGCAGGCCTTTCATCACTATGAAGAACTCGCCGCAGATTTTCAGGGATTGCGCGATGTCTCGGAGGCTGAAGCCAGACTCAGAGATATGAAGGGTTCCAAGGTTCTGGACAAGGCTCTCAAGCTCGAGAAGAAGCGGGAAGCCCGCATCGCCAGCCTCGAGTCCGACTACGACGAGAACTTTAACCGGGTCATGGCGGAGATTCTCGGCCCCTCGAGCGGCGAGCATGAAAGGCGGCAGGCCATGCGAGCGTTGCGCTTGCGGGAATTCCAACAATTGGAAACGAACAAGAAAGACACGCCCGAAAGCATTGCCGCCGAGCGTTACGTTCGTGGCGTCCTAGTGCACGTAATGGAAGAGGGCACGACGTCGATGAATAGCGGAGATTTCACGCGTGCCAAGATTGACCTGGAAATCGCGGCCGAGTGTGCTCCGGACAACGGATTTGTTCTCTACCAACTGGCTCGTGCCTATGCGCTCAGCAAGGACAAGCGAAGTGCGCTCAGTACTCTCCGGAGGTCGGTTGAGAATGGTTTCTCGGATCTGGACGAGCTTGAGAAAAACCCAGACTTCGCCTCCCTGCGCGGCGAGCCGGGCTATGCAGGGACCATCGCCATGCTGAAGAAGCGATGGGTTCTCTCCTCCCCCGTACCGCATTGAGAGGGTTTCCCCTGGAAGCTCCGGCGGCCAATCCGCCTTCAAGGCCATTCTCCGCATCGCTAAGAGCGGCGCTTCATTTCTCCTGGGCCGCGACGGCCGGCGCACCGGTGGGCGCGGCGTTCTTCACGTATTGGTCGAACCACTTAAGCATTTCCCAGAGCACGTGCCCGATGCTTTCACGCGCCGCGTAGCCGTGCGCTTCGTCGGGAAGCGTGACATAGCGGACTGAACCGCCCGTGCCCTTCAGGGCGCGGTACATCCGTTCGGACTGAATGGGAAACGTTCCGGAGTTGTTGTCAGCTTCGCCGTGGATGAGGAGAATGGGCGCCTTGATCTTGTCCGCGAACATGAAGGGTGACATTTTCAGATAAATGTCCGGCGCCTCCCAAAGCGTTCGCCGCTCGCTTTGAAAAGTGAAAGGAGTCAGCGTGCGATTATAAGCGCCGCTGCGAGCGATCCCGGCGCGGAAGAGGTCCGAGTGGGCCAGCAGATTCGCGGTCATGAAGGCGCCATAACTGTGCCCGCCGACCCCGACGCGGGTGGGATCAATGGCGCCCATGTCCGCAGCCTTGTCGATGGCGGCCTTGGCGTCCGAGACGATCTGCTCGACGTAAGTGTTGTTCATCGTTTCCGGGTCTCCCACCACCGGCATGGCGGCGTTCTCGAGCAACACATACCCCTCCAGCAAAAAGTAAAGCTCCGAGGGCCCGCGGATCACTGTGAAACGGTTGGCGGAGCCGGTGACTTCCGCCGCCAGCGCCGCGCTGGTGAACTCGCGCGGATACGCCCACATCACTGCCGGACGGCGTTCTCCTGTTTTGTAATCGGGCGGCAGATAGAGCGTCATCGACAGGCCCACCCCGTCGGGACGCTGGTAAGTGACCAGTTCCTTCTTGATGCCGAGCAGTTGCGGCGTGGGGTTGGGGAAATGCGTGATGGGTGTGGTGTCGCCCGAAGCGCTGCGGAGAAAATAATTGGGCGAGTCGGCGGGCGTTTCATACCTCGTCAGGAACTTTGAGCCGTCCGGAGCGAGCAGTGCGACCACCTCTTCGTAGCTCTTGTCGTCACAGTGGAAAATCCTCTTCGCTTGGAGGTCCTTCACATTGAAGCGGTCGAGGAACGGCCGATCACCCTCAGGCGACGCGCCGGCGCCTTCCAAAAAGATATCGCCGCCGTCCTGGAGGATGCCGCTCCGGCCCGAGGGCAGCACGCGCATGACGGGCTGGCCCGGATCTTTGTAGCGCTCTTCGACGCTCAAATCCCACACTAGGCGGGGCGGCGCCGCCGGGTCGTGAGGATTGAAGAAGAACGCGCGGCGTCGTTGCTGGGCTCGAACGTAGTCGCGCACGACGGCGAAGTCACCTCGCTCCCCCCAGAGGATTCCGGCGAAGCGCTCTTCGGTCTTGAGCAGTTCCGCAGGACTCGCGGCCTGCGCGCCGGGCTTGAACGCTGCCAAGTCCAGCCACATCACACGGTCGCGAGGCGTTACTTTCCGGCGCGGGTTTCCTTCATCCAGGGCTTCCACCCAGACGAGAGTGGCGGGCGCGGTCGCCTGCCAGGAAAAGTTCCGAGGCCCGACGGGCACGCCGCCCAGTGGCGTATTCTCCTGGAGAGGAAGGCTTGCCACTTTGTACACCACACGGCCCCGCGGGTCCCAAACCTCTACCTCGCGGGGGAAATCTTCAAACGGCACCAGATAGGAGTAGGGAGAGTGCACACGCTCCACCAGGATGTGCTGGCCGTCAGGAGCGGGATCCGCGACGCTGAAAATCCCAGGCTTGCCCAGGGGAGCAACCTGGCCGTTTGCGATATTCACCAGTTCCAGCTGCGAAGTCGCGTAGTACTCGAAAAGCTTTTCGTCGAGCGCGTTTTGTAACAAGTCCTCGAAGGTCGGCTGCGGCGCCGCCTTCCCGAAACTTTCCTCGATGTGCGGGCCGGCAGGAATGGGAGAGGCGCCTGGTGGGGCGCCGCGCCCTCCGGGGACAGTCAGGCACAGCAAAGACCGGCTGTCCGGCATCCACTCGCAGGGATTGCCGAGGGAGGAATTCAGCCGCACACCCGCGATGGCGTGGGCGGCGCCAGTTTGTGCGTCTCCGATCCAGAGCTCGACTGCTTTTTGCAGGGTGTTCGTGAATGCAAAATGCTTGCTGTCCGGAGCCCAGCTTGGCGAGCTCAGATACATCTTCGCCGCCAGCGTCACTTTGATCTCTCGGCCGTCGGCGATACGTTTGAGCACGTAGCCTGTGAAGCGTGGCGGGTTGTGCTCGCCGTTATTGGCAGGGTTGATTCGCACCCCCGCCAGGCGGAGCATCGGCTGGGCCAAGTCAGCGATGGGAGGGTAGAGCACGCGAGTGTGGAAGAGGGCCACATCATGCGCGGGGCTTACGCTGATTTCCGGCGTGACCGGCGCATTGAGGACATCGAGAATGGCTTGGGGCGGCCTCTCGTACCGTGGGGGGCCCGTCTGCGCGCTCGCCGTCACGGCGCAAAGCGTAAGCGCCTCGAAGGCCCAAATGAGCCGCGCAACCAGCCGCCACGGCCGAGCTGTCGTTGTGGTTTTCATTCCCTGCTCCTCCCCTGCCTTCTTCTTTCCCTGTCCCCTGTCCCCTGTAACCTGTCCCCTGTCCCCTGTACCCTGTCCCCTGTCCCCTGTAACCTGTCCCCTACGGGTGCCGGCGTTCAAGCAGCAACGCCCAATCCAGCCGGCTCGGGGCTTTGGGGGACGTCCACCCACCTCCCGACGAGAGGGTCACGGGCGGCAATGCAACTTTCTCTCCCGTGAACGCGCTGAACCAATTTACTTCGTAGCTCCCCGTTTGGAGTTGGAGGGTCACGTCGCCGCCGTGGGGCAGATACACTGCATAAATCTCGCCGGCTTGTGCAAGGCAATAGGCGCCGTTGTTGACCAGTTCGTCGTGCGGCTCGGTCTTCCACCACTCAAAGCTGGTGAAGAAATCCACCATATGCCCGTAGCCATTCAGCATGGTCATCGTGTCGTCGCCGCGGCCATTGATCCAGCCGCCCCCCGTGTCGGGCCAGATGTTTGTGCCGCGGCGGCACGATTCTGCCGTCGTACCATAGGCGCCCGCCATGGCGATGTCCCAGGCCACCCGTCGCAGAGTGTCCGCGGAATCTCCCGGCGGCTCCGGCGCCCAGAGCGGGTAATGGTCTTCGTAGCCGTACTCTTCGTTGGTTTGTGGAATGACTCGTCCCGTCTTCATCTGGATCTGCCGCTGCTCGAGCATCAAGGCGTGCTGCCGGCGAGACCACTCCTGGATGGAAGTGAATCCGAACCAGTCGGAGGCGCGGTCCTGGTGTTCGGGGTTCACCGGGTGGCTGGTGGCCAGGTGTTTGTAAGGGTCCCAGGTCTCGATCAGCGTCCCCGTCGCGTGCGCCCACTTCTCGTCGCGGAAGCTATCGAGGTCGTCGCCCAGGTCATAAGTGATGTTTGAAAAAGCTCCCAGGCGCGCCACCGCGTAGTGGAAGTACCGCCGCTCATCCTCGCTGCCCGCGGCGGCTTGGGCGCTGTGCGTGGAGATATCCAGCACGACGGAGATGATCATGTCGCGCTCCCGGGCGAAGCGCAGCATGCGCTCCCATTTCTGCCAGTAGGGAATATTGAAGCGCGTGTAGTCGATGCCAGGGCGCTCGATGCTCTCCGGTGCTTGGGCGGGCCAGGGGCGGAGAAACATGCTGAAGTTCTCGCCCGTCATCACCGCTTCACCCCAGAACATGTTTGCTGCCCCGGCGAGCAGCACGCGCAGGCGGTTGATCTTGAGCTGGTGCAGCCGCTCGAGACTGTATTGGATGATCCTGTCGTCGCGCCAGCCCACCAGCCAATAAGCCGTGGTGCCGTTGAAGAAGTAATGCTCTCCGTTGCCTTCCCAGATGAAGTGCCAGGGATAATGAGGATCCACGCGGATCGGGCCTCGGCGATGGCCCTCGGACGCGTGGAAGGTGCCCGATTGTGTTTTCTCGAAGCTCCCCTGCAGGTAAGTTATCGAATACACATAATCACCCGCCGAAGAGGGCATGAAGCGGATGCGAAACACGCTGCCGTCCGGCGAGTCACAGAAACCGTCGACAACGGTTTGCTTGGCGTCGCCTGCCTTCCCGAAAGATCCACGCAACGTGGCATCGGTGAAGGGATTGCGCGCGTCGGGTTCGGCGACGTTGACCGTAACTTCGACGAAGTCGTAGGCCGGCACGCTTGCGGCGGATTGCACGAACGTGACTTCCCTCGGCGCCCCGCGCAGTGCCAAGGGCAGCGCCAGAGTCAACAACCAAGCGGAATTCCACAGTTTGTGGGAATACATGGGTTTCTCCATAAGAAGGGCTGATCACACGGTTTTTTTGCTTCGCTTCTCCATCGAGGGCGAGGCTTGGGTAGCGACGGTAATCGACGGACGACGGATAACCAACACTTGCCTACGGCTTTCCGCGAAATAAGAAAACCAGTTCAATAATCAAAATGATGACGACCACCAACTCCAGGACAAAGCCGCGGCCCTGATGGAACTGTTCCACCATGAACTTATAAAGTCCTTCGGCGGTGCCTAGTTTACGATGGACCAGTTCCTTGTAGTCTTGCACTCCCACTTTAGTGGCGGCCAGCTTATAGAACCGTGCTGAATACATATCGCTCAAGAACTTGATGGAGTTGTCCGTCCGTTCCGCCAGCTCCGTCAATTCCAGCAAGAGGGTATAGAGCCGCGCCGAAACGCGAGCCAGTCGCCAGCGTCCCAGCCAGCCGGTCCCTTTCTCCAGTGACTGGTAGGCGGAGTTGAGTTGCCGCGTCAGGATCTCGTCATAGTGGCGGAACTCCAAGAGCTGGGAGTTGGCGTATTCCAGGAGCTGAATCGTCGCCTCGGCGCCCGCATCGGTATCATAAATCAACGCTGCGTTCCAACCGACGACCGCCAGGTCGTTGGGATAATAGGACATGCTGGACTGGAGAATTTCGCGCCGCTCGGCGTCGGAAAGCGCGGTGTTTTCGCCCCTCACGATTTGCGCGATGGGCTCTCCGTAGCGCTCCAGCAGGTCGGCGGCACGCGGCGCTCCTTCGACTTCTCGCACATGGATGATGTAATAGTCCTCGGAGAGCCAGTGTTCATAAGGTTTGATCAGGGCTGCCGCGGCGCGCCGCGACTTCTCTTTGACGAGGGCAAAAGCCTGATCTTCGATTTCAAGCCCCGCCACAAGGCGAGAGGACAGTTCCACCAGTGTTTCCCATCCACCCTCAAAAGGCAACTCGAACTGCACGCTGAGCACGCCGTAGTCGTAGTACTTGAGGCGCCCGGCCAGAGCCGTGCCGGTCTTGAGCTTCGTCTCTTCCAGGCGTTCGACGATGGGCGGCCGCTCGAAACCGAGATACTGGGGCGCCGGGTGGCGAAAGCTCGTCTTCCCCCCGGCCGGCGCGAGGCCCAGCAGGTGGCGCAGCTCCTCCATACGGATTTCTTCACAGACGTCGTAGAGGTTCAAAAATAATATCGAGCCACGCAACTGGACCGGGGGCATGGCAACCTCATTTTTGGGCGGGAAGCAACTCGCGGTCCCCCACGAGATTCGAGCCGCGCGTCACAGGAAACGCCAAAGCTTATCACGGAAAGGTATAATCAAACCTATGCGGTCGGAATTCTCCGCCGTCCGATTTCAGGATTTCGAGAAAGCGGAAGGAAACCTGACGCGCTTGGAGCAGCAACTGGCCCCGACGCTCCTGGCGCCTTTGGCCTCGCTGCTGGCCAGCTCTCCGGATCCCGATGGGGCGCTGAATCTGCTGGAACGTTACGCGCAGGCCGCTCCGCCGGACGTGCTGGGTGACCTGGCGCGCTATCCCGCCGCACTCTCTTATCTGGTCGCCATTTTCTCTTACAGCGGTTTTCTGGCGGAGGCCCTGCTGGGCGAGCCGGGGCTCGTCATCCAGTTTGCGCGCGACCGGAACTTCACCAAACTGAAATCCAAAGAAGACCTCCTGCAAGACTTTGCTCGCTTCGCCACCACCAATCCTGATCCCTGGCTGGCGGCGCAACTGGCGCGGTTCAAACGCCGTAATTATTTGCGCCTGGTTTTGAAAGACGTTCTGGGGCTGTCGACGCTGGGCGAGGCGACCTTGGAACTCTCCGCGCTGGCGGACACGCTGCTCACCAACGCGCTCCTGTATTGCGACCGCGAGCTGGAAAGCCGCTACGGGCAGCCGCAATACCGCGACACGCAGGGGCGTATTGTGCGCAGCGCCTTCAGCATCGTCTCGCTGGGCAAGCTGGGAGGTAACGAGCTGAATTACAGCTCGGATATTGACCTCCTTTTCCTCTACTCGCGCGACGGGGAAACCGCCGGCGGGAGCGAGCGAGATTCCTCGATCACCAACAAGGAATACTTTGTTCGCCTGGCTCACGCCATCACACGCACCATCACCCAGTCCACGCCGCACGGCGAAGTGTTTCGTGTGGATTTGCGCCTGCGGCCGGAAGGGGAGCAAGGCGACTTGGCCATTGCCTTGAAATCCGCTCTGGAATATTACGAGCATCGAGCGCGGGACTGGGAACTGCAGATGCTCATCAAAGCGCGCCACTCCGCCGGGGACCCCGCAGTCACGCGCGACTTCCTGCGCGGCGTGGATTCGGAGGTGTACCGTTCGCCGGGCGATTTTGCGGCGGTGGAGAGCGTGCTCTGGGCCCGCGAGAAGATCTCAAAGAAGGTCCGTGAGAGCCGCGGGCAGTCGACGGACGTGAAGCTTCATCGGGGCGGCATCCGCGACATCGAGTTCCTGGTCCAATGCCTCCAGCGTCTGCATGGCGGCCGTGATCCCTGGGTGCGCTCCGGCGGGACGCTCTTCGCCCTGCGGAAACTCAATGACAAGGGATGGCTGTTGGACAGAGACTATGCGCGGTTGACGACGGCTTATGAATTCCTCCGCCGGGTGGAGCACCGCATCCAGCTCGACCGCGGCCAGCAGACTCACCGCCTACCCACTGACCCGGAGGCCCTCCACCGGCTGGCTCGCCGCGTAGGCGTCGAGGCCGGGGAAGGGGATTCTCCGGGGTCGACGCTCCTCCGGCGCCTGCGAGACGGATTCGCGCAGGTCGATGAAATCTATGAGCGTGTGATTCACCCCCATACCCCTCCGGCGTCTGCCGGCGCGGCCTTCGAGCTCAAGCCCCTTTCGGCATTGACGCCAGACCTGGGACATGCCTCCTTCGATTCCACCCTGGCGTTCCTCGACGTCCAGGCGCCCGACATCGCTCGTTGGGTGCGCGAGGCGGCGCTGCCCGAGCGCTCGCACAAAAATGTGACTCGCCTGTTCGCGTCGCTGCTGGCTTCTGCCGAGCGGTTTGCACTGCTTCGCGATAAACCCGAGGGTGTGAGGCAAGCCTTGGCGGTCGTCGGGGCGAGCCCGTACTTGGCGGAGCTACTCGTTCACCGTCCTGAGGAGTTGGGGCTCCTTGATTCGGAGGAAACCGGCGCAGCGCTCGAAGCGCCCGCGGCACAATTGGAGATCGGCCTGGGGACGGCCGGGGACGTGGAGCCGGATCCATGGGCGCTGGCGAAGGATCTGGAGATGCGCGAGAAAATGGCGCTGCTCCGCACCCATTACCGGGCGCGCATTCTGAAACTCGCGGCATCGGATCTGGCGAGAGGCGGCTCCGCTTTCGCGGTCCTCCGGCGTTGGTCCGTAAGTGCGAACCGTGCTGTGGCGAGTGCGCTGGCGATTGCGCAAGTGGCCCTCGGAACGGATGCCGGGCTGCGAACATCATGGGCTAGCCCGTCTCTAGAGGGGGCGGAAGTGAGCCGGCCCTGGCCCTTCGTCGTTTTGGGACTCGGTCGCCTGGGGCTCAGCGAATTTGATCTGGCTTCGGATGCGGACTTGATTTTTGTCATAGGCCCGGGTGTGCACCACGAGGAACTGGGCTTTTGGACCCGTTTGGCCGAGAAAACGATTGAGGTGCTCTCCAGCTACACTCGTGATGGCACCCTCTTCGCCGTCGATACTCGCTTGCGGCCGCGCGGGCAAGAGGGCGAACTGGTCGTGACCCAGGATGCCCTATTGAGCTACATGGCCGAGAGCGCGCAAGTTTGGGAAGCCCTGACTTACCTCAAAGCCTGCCCTGTTGCGGGCGATCTCGAGTTGGGGCGACAAATTGTCGCACGGTTGCTGGCCACCATATTCGACCGCTTTTCGGCCTACCCCAACCTGGAAGGCGAGCTGCACCAGATGCGCCGCCGGCTCGAAAGGGAAAAGTCGGTTCCCCCCAGCAACACCAAGACAGCGCCGGGAGGGTACTATGACGTGGATTTTGCGGTTTCCTTCCTTCGCCTCCGCCACCGCCTGACCCAACCGCCCGGCGCCAACGTGGCGGAACAGATTGCCGCGCTCCGTGCCTCCGGCCTGGTCAGCGAGGAAGACGCTTCCGCGCTATCGGCCGGCGCGGGATTCTTGCGCTCGGTGGACCACGCCATCCGGCTGGTGACCGGCAAAGCCAGCCCAGGGCTCCCCGAGCACGTCGGCCATGCGGAATCTGTTGAAAACCTCGTCCGCCGCTGGGGACTCCTTCGCGAAGCGGAAACGCTCGCAGCGCGCCTCCGCGAGACTCAACAGCAGGTTCGATACGTGTATCGCCGGTTGGTCGGGTCGGAGTAGGGGCGCGACTGGCGAACTCCCGGAGTAGATCAACGAGGTCTTCGAGAGGGCGCGAGGACAATATGCCATTTTGGGGCCGCTTTTGCCGCGACTTCGCCTGCTGCTTGCTCTCGGGCCCGCCTGGCGACCTCGGCGCGGATCGACTCGGCTTGCTCGGTGGTGAACGTGAAGGTCCCCATCGGGGCGCGTTGAAAGTCTTCATGTGTCCAGCGCGCCCGCATAATGCCGCTTTGCGAATGGCTCTCTGACCCTAACAGCAGGTGGCCGATTTCGTGTGCAGCCGCGAAGGCCAGGATTTCGGAGGACATGACTCCCACCGCCGCTGCTTCTTCTCGGACCCAACGGTAAGACACACTAGCCAAGTTTCCGAAGGCAAGGCCCATGGTATTCTCGTCGCTAACCCCCGGGGTGACGGCAATATCCGGGAGAATCCTGAAGATTACATTCGTTGGGCCAACCTCTTGAATGCAGTTGACGTCCTTGTGGATGTCCGTCAGCGCGGGGTTGCAGTTCCTCCAGGCGGTCTCGATCCCCACATCGTAAAGAATTCTCGCCACTTCCGTTTCGGCTCGATCCAGGGTCTGCCCTGGCACTTCGGCATAGTTGTAAACGAGAACCGTGATGGCGAGATTCTGTGCCCCGTCGTCTCTGCGCTGGCTGCCGGCAACTGAGGCTGAACTGACAGTCAGAAGGGAGAGCAAGGTGAAGAGATTGCGGGCTGTCCTGCTCATGGCGTTCACCTCCGCGGGGTGGGTGGTGACGCCGACTGTCAGTTAACTGAGCAGGTACCTCAATGCATGCTGGCTCCATTAAAGGTCGAAGAAAGGTCAAAAGAACTTGACGATAGGCACTTCAAGGAATCGAAGGACATTTGGTCCTCCAGGGCCCGCAAGTATTTGGGCTGTACAGAACGAAGTGCTACACTCCCCATCAACGCCGAGAGGGCCATATGGAAGACTCCCTAAGGCCCGGACTGCTGATCCGCTTCGAGGCTTACCGAGTCGACCTCCAGAGCGGTGAACTGTACAAGAATGGGCAGAAGGTGAAGCTGAGCGGGCAGCCGTTTGAGGTGCTCGCCATGCTGGTTCAGCGGCCGGGTGAGTTGGTGACGCGCGAGGAATTGCAGAAGAAACTCTGGCCGGAAGACACGTTTGTCGATTTCGACCACGGCCTGAACACGGCGATCAACAAGATCCGCGAGGCGCTGGGGGATTCGGCGGAGAATCCGCACTTCGTTGAGACGCTGCCCCGGCGGGGCTATCGCTTCATCGCGGACGTAGGGGCGGGCCTAGTGCCCGCCCTGGAAGGGCGCCCACGAGGGGCGCCCCTACGAAAACGCTGGGCGCTCCTCCTGACCGGCATGTTAGGCGTCATGGCTGTCGGCCTCTCCATTGCTTGGTTTCTCACGCACCGGCCAGCTCCCTCTCCGCCTGAACTAAAGGAGCGACGGCTCACCGCTAATCCCAGCGAAAACGCCGTGAATCAGGGTGTGATATCACCTGATGGCAAGTACCTGGCCTATAGCGACGCAACAGGAATGCATCTGAAGCTCATTCGAACTGGCGAGACAATCGCCATTCCTCAACCCGAAGGGCCCGCGCCGGAGCCCTGTTGCTGGTGGCCGTATTCGTGGTTCCCTGATGGGACCAAGTTCGTTGCCAGCGCAGTCGAGGCCGGCGGGGTCAGCGCCTGGGTCATCTCAGTCATGGGAGGGCCGCCGCGCAAACTCCGCGATGACGCCGACGCTTGGTCTGTGTCACCGGACGGTACGCTAATCGCCTTCGGACGTGGCTCTGGCTTTGTGCACTCCCGCGAAATCTGGCTAATGGACGCACAAGGAGAGGAGCCGCGCAGGTTCGTATCCGGTTCTGAAGACGACTCCTTCTGGCAGGCAGCGTGGTCGCCAGATGGCCAACGGATTGCCTACTATGGATTTCGCCGCACGCCTGAAAAGCTCGAATGCGCCATCGAGAGCCGCGATCTGAAGGGAGGCCAGCCGACTGTTCTAATGTCTGACCCGAGGTCATGTGATCTCGTAGGCTCGATTTGGTGGTCCCCCGGCGGCCGCTTCATCTACAAGATGTTAGAACCACTACAAGCGATGAAGGCGCTGAGCAACACAAATCTCTGGGAAATCAGGGTCGATCCGAGAACTGGCCAAGCTGTGAACAAACCTAGACGACTCACGAACTGGTCGGAAGTCATCTTGGGCCATATCAGTGAAACGTCGGACGGGAGCCGACTTGCCATCGTGAGAGCGAGCATGGCGGCGGATGTCTACGTCGGAGAGCTGGAAGCTGGAGGTCGCCGTCTGAAAAACACTCGGCGCTTGACACTCAATGAGAACAACGACTATCCCGGCCGGTGGATGCCGGACGGCAAGACCTTGCTCTTCACATCCGATCGCAACGGTACCTGGGATATCTTCAAACAGTCGCTGGATCAAACTGAAGCCCAGCCGGTTGTCACGGGTCCTGACCTTAAATGCTGCCCGGTGGTGAGCCCGGATGGTTCGTGGATTCTATACTTGTCCAGTGCAGCCGCTCAGGCCAGCCCCACGGCTGCAAGCGGCCAGGTCGGCCCCGCTGCGCTGGTACGCATCCTGCGCGTGCCGGCCCACGGTGGAGCACCGCAGTTGGTGCTGGAGGGACGAGGCATCGACGGTTTGGCCTGCGCCCAGTCTCCTGCGGCGTTATGTGCTTTCAGTGAGCGGAGTCCGGATCAAAAACAAGTGGTGATCTCAGCGTTTGACCCCGTGAACGGGAGGGGAAAGGAACTCACGAGGATCAACCTGCGGCCACCAATCAGTTATTATGGTTGGGACCTATCGCCCGATGGTTCGCGTCTCGCCTTTATACAAGAGGACGAGCACGAGGACCGCATCCGGATAATTCCACTGGGCGGCGGGCAGGCTCATGAAGTCAATGTCAAGGGCTGGAATCACATCTACGGCCCGACCTGGGCAGCAGACGGCAAGGGTCTGATGGTCGGCGCGTATCCAACCACAGGCACTACGCTGCTTTATGTCGATCTGGAAGGGCGTGCCGTGGTCCTCTGGCAGCAACGGCTTCCCTATGGTTGGCCGATGTGGGCCGTCCCCTCCCCGGACACCCGCCATCTGGCACTGACGCGCTATTCGAACGAAGGCAACGTGTGGCTGCTGGAGAATTTCTGAGATCCATCGTGAGTGGCAGGTGACAAGTGATGCGCAGCGGCCCAGAACATACGGGCGTTGGGCCGAGTGACGAGGCAAGCTTTGTTCACAAGCTTTCAACTTCAGCAGCTTCGCCTCAGTGCTCCTCCGCTTCGACTTGCGCTCCGGGGACCTCCTACGCCGCATGGATTTCCCGCCGTAGAACGGCAGGTGTTAGGTAGGAAGCGGGAGGCGACCGTGCAGCGCCAGGCCCGCCACCCGCATACATGGCCACAAGGGCGCGCAGCCCTTACGACCGCCCAAGTGTGAAATCAATAATTTAGTTTTTGAGATCCGTCAGGCTTGCGAACCGTCCGGCAGCCATCCTATTTGAATTGGACGGGTCAACTGCCCTCTCTTGCGCTAGGGCCGCTGTGCCCGCGCTCCACCTGCTTCGATCCCAGTCAATCCCAGGAGAACGAGGAAGCTCCAACCTAGGAGCACATTGTGATGGTGTCAGGTGGGTGTGGTGCAGAGAATTGTCTTGAGCCAGAGACCCAATGCTTGGTTCGCTACTAGAACCAAGGCGGCCAGCAAGCTGCCCACGGCGGCCTTGGTCCGCTTTGCTGAGGAAAAGAGGGCTACCATGGCACAGACAAAGAGCGCGATGCCCGCCAGCAGCGAGGTGGCATAGTACGCCAACGTCCCCGGCGCCAGCGCGCGCCAGTGGGTGACTTCCGGAAGTCCAATCCACATGGCGGCGACGGCGAAGAGCACGAACACGGTTATGACCAGGTAGCGCAGCGAGCGGTGTAGCCATCGGCTCATTTCCTTATCCTTGCGATAGGTTCGGCACCCGTTCTGAAGGGTGCCTTCGCCCTGATGCTGGATTATAATACGGTGGAATAATACAAGAGGAAATGGAACGACTGAAGGCGATAATGCTGAAGAAGAAGTCGGAGGTCAGAAACCAGGAGTCAGAAGTCAGAAACCAGAAGTCAGAAGTCAGAAACCAGAAGTCAGAAGTCAGGAGTCAGAACAAAGAAAACAGAAGTTCAAGATGGGAACACAGCCAGTGATGCCTTCCGCTCCGAGCAGTAAAGCCCCCTGGGACGACTCGCGTTTCATGAAAGCCTGCCGGCTCCAGCCGGTGGACGCCACGCCCATCTGGCTGATGCGGCAGGCGGGAAGGTACATGAAGGAATACCGGGAATTGCGGGCGAAGGTCCCGTTCCTGGAACTCTGCAAGAACCCCGGCCTGGTCTCCGAGGTGACCGTGACCGCCGCCCGAAAACTGGGCGTCGACGCAGCCATTTTATTTGCCGACCTCCTGCTCATCGTCGAGCCGCTGGGGTTTCACCTGGAATACGACCAAGGCGAGGGGCCCGCGGTCCGGCCGGAGTTGCGGCGGCCCGCCGATGTGGACAGCCTGCGCGAGGTGGAGCCGCAGGAGTCGCTCGCCTACGTTTTTGACGCCATCCGGCAAACTCGCGCCGACCTCGATCCGCATATTCCTCTGATCGGATTCGCCGGATGTCCCTTTACCTTGGCGTCTTACCTGATCGAGGGTGGCGGCTCGAAGAACTACCAACATACCAAAAGCCTGATGTACCGCGATGCCGGCGCGTGGCGAACGCTCATGGAACACTTGGCGCGGAACCTCGCCAAGTACATCAACGGCCAGATTGCGGCGGGAGTCCAGGCCGTGCAAGTCTTCGACACCTGGGTGGGATGCCTCGGACCTGCTGACTACCTGGAGTACGTTCTGCCTTACACACGCCTGATGATGGATGCTCTGACGCCCGGCACGCCCATTATTCACTTTGGAACGGGCACGGCCCTGCTGCTCGAGCCGATGCGAGACGCCGGCGGAGACATCATCGGCATCGATTCCCGCGTTGAGCTGGATGAGGCCTGGGCGCGGCTCGGCGACACGGTGGGCGTGCAGGGGAACCTTGACCCCGTCGCCCTTTACGCAGACCGCGATTTTATTCGCAAGCGCGTCAGGCGGATTCTCGACCAAGCCGGCACCCGCCCCGGCCACATTTTCAATCTCGGCCATGGCCTGCTGCCTGATACGCCCTACGAAAACGTTGTCGCTTTGGTCGAGATGGTCCATGAGATGAGTAGACGGTAGATAGTAGACGGGGATAACAGGAACGCTGGAGTATGGAATACAAATATATGGCAGGCCTGCGGGCCAATGCCAATCCTTCCAAAAAAATCCCGCCCTGGAGGCAATACATGAGGCGCTTACGACGTGCAATCATTCTTCTGGTAGTCATGCTGGCCCTGGCCGCGGCGGCCATGGCGCAGGGCAAGTTTCAGTTGAAAGCTGGCGACCGGGTGGTCTTCTACGGCGACAGCATTACGGACCAGCGGCTCTATACGATCTTCGTCGAGACTTACGTCGTCACGCGCTTCCCGCGTCTTCGCGTGAGTTTCGTGCATTCGGGTTGGGGCGGCGACCGCGTGACCGGCGGGGGCGGCGGGCCGATTGACCTGCGCCTGAAGCGCGACGTGATCGCCTTCAAACCAACCGTCATGACCATCATGCTGGGCATGAACGACGCAAGCTACCGCGCCTGGGACGATACGATCTTCAAGACTTACTCGACCGGATACGAGCACATTATCGATTCGGTGAAGAAAGCGCTGCCCGGCATCCGCATTACGGTTATTCAGCCCTCGCCCTTCGACGATGTGACGCGCCCGCCGCAGTTCGAGGGTGGGTACAACGCTGTGCTGGTGCGTTACGGCCAGTTCGTCAAAGAACTGGGCGAGCGTGACGAGTTGACCGTGGCCGATCTGAATGCGCCGATGGTGGCGATGCTCGAAAAGGCTAAGGCCACGGACCCCGAGCTGGCTCAGAAGATTATCCCCGACCGCGTGCACCCGGCGGATAGCGGTCACCTGATCATGGCCGAGGCGCTGCTCAAAGCCTGGAACGCGCCGGCCTTGGTGGCGTCAGTGGAGCTTGATGCTGCCTCGAAGAAGGTCGTGCGCGCCGAAAGTACGAAGGTGACGGCGCTCAGTGCGGGCCCGGGACTCTCCTGGACCGAAGCGGACGAGGCGCTGCCGGTGCCGCTGCCGATTCCCCTCGACGCGCTCGACAAGGATTTTGCCCTGGCTGTCAACAGCTCCGACTTCATCGCGGCGCTCGACCAGGAACCGCTTAAGGTGACGGGGCTGACGGCGGCAAGCTACGAGCTGAAGATCGACGGGGAGAAAGTCGGGGTCTTTACGAAAGAGCAGTTGGCCGAGGGCATCAACCTGGCCCTCCAACCCACGCCGATGATCAAGCAGGCCTCAAAGGTGCACGACCTTACGGTAAAGCACAACGACACGCACTTCGCGCGCTGGAGAGAGATCCAGGTACCGCTCCAGGACGAAAAGCTCGTGCGGAAGCAAGCTACGCTCGATGCCCTGGATAAGTTGGAAGATGAGATCGTCCAGCAGCAGCGCGCGGCCGCGTTGCCCAAGCCCCGGCACTACGAATTGACGCCGCAGTAGGGCTGAAGAAGTCGACAGTCGACAGTTGACAGTCCACAGTGAACATGCGGAGAGTTGCGCGCATATGAATAAGGACTGGGGAGTCCTGCTGCTTGCCCACGGGGCGCCGGAGCGCCTGGAGGACATCCCGGAGTTCTTGCTCAACGTTCGAAGTGGGCGCAAGCTGCCCGAGGCGGCTGTGCAGGAGATTATCCGCCGCTACAGCCTGATCGGCGGCGGGTCGCCACTCGGAAGACTCACCAATCTGCAAGCGGAGGCGTTGTCGAAGCGCCTTGCCCGCCCGGTTTATGTGGGCATGCGAAACTGGAAGCCCTTCATCGCCGAAGCCGTCACACAGATCAGCGCCGACGGCCTGAAGCGTGTGGTCACCTTGTGCCTGGCGCCGCAGAATTCGCGCACCAGCATCGGGCTCTACAAGGATTACCTGAGGGACGCCACCGCGAAGATCGCGCCCGGCTTGCAAGTGGATTTCATCCCTAGCTGGCACGACCATACGGGACTCATCGCGGCGTTCTGCGAGAAGGTTTTGATGGCGATGGCTGAGGCCCGTGCTAACCTCGGAGCGGTCCCACCCGTCATATTCACGGCGCATAGTGTCCCGGCAAAGACGATTGCCGAGGGCGACCCCTACGAGCGGCAAGCGAGGGAGACGGCGGCTCTGGTGGCTCAGGCTGCGGGATTCGCGGAATATCGAGTGGCATTCCAAAGCCAGGGGATGACGCCCGAACCGTGGATCGGGCCCACCGTGGAATCGCAGATTGATGAGGTGGCAGCGGCGGGCCACCGCCGCGTTCTGCTTGTCCCTATCGGGTTTGTCGCGGACCACGTCGAAATCCTCTACGATATTGACGTGGCCTTCCGCGATTATGGGAAGATGCGAGGCGTATCCGTTCAGCGGACAGAATCTCTGAATGACAGTCCGCTCTTCGTCCAGGCGCTGGCGGATATCGTCACCCAGCGCGCTAGAGTAATGGCGCCGTAAAGGGACTGTAGCGCCGCTCTGCGAGCGGCGAAGGGATTACGCCGGTCATAGACCGGCGCTACAGCGGCTGGGCAATGAACTAAGGGACCAGCGAGCACGTAATTCAATTATGAGTTCGGAATTGTGAAAGAGGAAGAGTAAAGGCTAAAGGTTGAAGGTTAATGACTAACGGCAATCAAACCCGCCGCATTGCGGTCGTAGGGGGTGGCGTATCCGGCCTCGCCGCCGCCTATACCTTGACGCGGGCTCGCCAAGCGGGCGCTCCGATTGAAGAAGTGCTCCTGGAAGCGAAGGACCGGCTCGGGGGCGTCATCCGAACTGAGAGAGTTGACGGCTTCGTGATTGAAGCCGGCCCGGACAGCTTCCTGGAGCAGAAGCCCGAGGCTGCGGCCCTTTGCCGCGAGCTCGGCTTGGGGGACGAGCTGATTGGCTCGAACGACGAAGAGCGTCGCACCTACATCCTGCACGGCGGCCGGCTGGTGCCGCTGCCGGACGGGCTGCTGTTGCTTGTTCCCACGCGGCTCTGGCCGATGGTCACGACGCCCCTGCTGCCATTGCGCAGCAAGTTGGCGATTGCCTTCGAATGGTTTGCCTCC
>Ga0209777_10002939_pt1 | contig 21680 bp, 12 predicted proteins | sample FrelakmetHBP12HB_FD_187147 | JGI IMG/M metagenome (GOLD analysis project Ga0209777, IMG submission 187147) | Freshwater lake sediment microbial communities from the University of Notre Dame, USA, for methane emissions studies -HBP12 HB (SPAdes)... | ecosystem: Environmental > Aquatic >...
TTTCTGCTCTATTACCTGGTGGAGACGCTGTTCGGAGGTAAGCAGCACCTGGGACTCTCCGATGAAGAGGCCATCGCCCATTTCATCCGGCAGGTCACCGCCGGAAGTGACACTCTCACCCGATCCCAAAGTTCCCGCTCAAAATCAGGAGGTTATTCAAATGAGAAGCTTCAAACTAGGACTGGCCCTGCTCGTCGTGTTGCTGGTGGCAGCCGGTCTCGCTAGCGCCCAGACGGCCACGACCGGAGAGATCGCCGGCGTGGTGTCCGATCCCACAGGCGCCGTCGTTGCTGGCGCCAAGATCACGTTGAGCAGCGATACCGGCCTGCGGCGTCAGACTGTTTCTGATGGCACCGGTCGCTATCAGTTCACTCTGCTGCCCCCCGGGCAGTACACCGTGCTCGTGGACTTCAAGGGTTTTGCTCTTGAAAAGATCGCAGGCATCAATGTGACCATCACCCAGATCACGCAGGTGAACGCCAGCCTGAGGATCGGCCACGCCGCCAATGAAAGTGTGCAGGTGACGGCCGAGCCGCCGCTGGTTCAGGCCGACAATGCCGGCACTGGCCGCGTCATCGAGCAGGAGACCATCCGTCAGCTGCCCCTGCCGACGCGCAACTTCACCCAGTTACTCACGCTCTCCACCGGCGCCACCGGCTCCCTGCAGAACTCGTCTGACCTGGGTCGTGGTGATGCTGTCATCTCCGTGAACGGCAACCGCACCACATCCAATGCCGTGATCATCAACGGCGTGGACGCCAGCTCGGTGGGCACCGGCAACACCCAGAATCTGGCAGTGCCCGCCACCGATACGCTGCAGGAATTCATCGTTCAGACTTCGCTCTATGATGCCTCGCAGGGCCGCAATTCAGGCGGCGTTGTCGCTGCGATCACCAAGGGCGGAACCGACAAGTACCACGGCAATGTGTACGAGTTCCTGCGCAATAACGCGCTCAACGCCAACGACTTCTTCCTTAACCGCAACGGTCAGGACCGGCCGGCGTATCGCCGCAATCAGTTCGGCGGCACCTTCGGCGGACCGATCGTGAAGGATCGTATCTGGTTCTTCTTCTCCTACCAGGGAACACGCGAGAACAACGGCACGTCCATCAGCAACTCACTTTCCACGATCTTCGTTCCCGGCAACCTGACGAATAACCGCTCGACGGCGGGCCTGAACACCTTCCTGGGTGCGTACGGCCTCAGCACGCTGACCGTCAACCCGCAGGCGCTGGCGATCTTGAAGGCGCAACTGCCCAACGGGCAGTACCTCATCCCTGGCGCCCAGACCTATACCGGCACCACGACCCCGGTAACAGACACCATTTCAACGCCCTCCACCTACCGGGAAGACCAGGCAAACATCAACTTCGACTTCAAGGTCAGCAATTCCGACCACCTTACGTTGAAGGCCTTCGTCGCCAACAACCCGACGGTGCAGGGCCTGTACAACTTCGCCGGAGTGGGCAACGCCCTGCAAGCCCCGGGCTCGCCGACCGGCTTCAACATGCGGCAGCGCGTCTTTTCAGCTGCGGACACCCACGTCTTCAGCAGTCACGTCGTCAACGAGCTGCGCGGCGGCTACAGCAGGATCGCCGGCCGCTTCCAGCCCGCTGAACCCTTTACGGCAGCTGACTTCGGCATGAGCACACCGCTGAGCAGCATCTTCCCGGGAGCGCCGACCATTTCCATCACCAACATGATGGACCTTGGCCCGTCGCCCCTGGCGGACAACATGTCCGAAGTAGGCGACTGGAGCGTGGGCGACATGGTCACCTGGGCGCACGGCCGTCACACCATGCGCTTCGGCGGCGAGTACAAGCGTGACTTCATCAACCTGATGTTCAACGCCTATACACGCGGCCAGGAATATTTCGGAAACTTCGCCACGTTCCTGATGGGCGTGCCGCTCATCACGCTGCAGGGTTCGGGCGTGCCGGACCGCAACATTCGCGCCAACGACTTCAACTTCTACTTCCAGGATGACTGGCGCCTGAGCGACCGCCTGACCGTCAACCTCGGTGTGCGCTACGAGATGTACGGCCAGTTCACCGAGACCCACGGCCGATTTGTTGAGTTCGACCCGACGCTGGCCACAACCACGATGGTCGGATCACAGAAGGTGCTCACCGGCGGATTCGTACAAGCCGGCAGCGGCACACTGACTGGAATCCCGAAGGTGGACAACGGGCTGGCTCCGAACGACTACAACAACTTCGGGCCACGCGTCGGCTTCTCCTACCGCCCCTTCCGGGATAATGACCGGATCGTGTTCCGCGGCGGATATGGCATATACTTCGACCGCCCGAATGCCCGGTTGCTCAACAGCCAGGTCTTCGACTCGCCGTACTACACCGTTGCCATGAACCTCGGCCTCACCACGGCTGCCTATCCCAATCCAGCCGATCCGTTCATTCACGTTCCGCTGCCCAGCACCTTCCCGTACAACTACGGCGTCTCAGGCGTCCTGCCATACGGTGGTGCACCGTGGGTGTTCCCGGCGGACTTCGCGGTGGGATATCCCATTGCATTCTCGGTGACGCTGCCCACAGCGGTGCCCTTCAACGGCATCTACCCCAACCGGCACAACTTCGTCACCCCTTACGTGCAGCAGTGGAACTTCGGCCTGCAGTGGGAGGCGGTGAAGAACCTGATGTTCGACATCGGATATGTCGGCTCGGCGGGCCGCAAGCTCACCCGCGTGGTTGCTCTTAACCAGGGCGGATGCTCCAACGCCCTCTATGGCATGTACTACGCCTCTGTGTATCCCCAGTGCGCCACGCCATACTATGGCGCCATGTCCAGCCTGGCCGCACCCATCCTGAGCACGTTCGACGTGCAGACGGACGGCAAGTCCATCTACCACTCGCTGCAGGCAAGCGCCACCAAGCGCTTCTCGCACGGGCTGCAGTTCCTGGTGAGCTACACCTGGTCACACTCGATTGACGACTACTCCGGCGGCGACGTGAACGACCTCGTCGGTCTGCCTGGAGACGCATCCGGAGTGCACTACTTTGCAAGCTCCGACTTCGACCGTCGCCAGCGCTTTGTGGCCAGCTTCGTGTACGACCTGCCGAAGGCGTACAAGGGCGGAAATGGATTTGCCAAGGGCTTCCTCAACTCGTGGGAGATCTCCGGCATTGCCACCATGCAGAGCGGCGTGCCGTTCTCAATCATCGGAAGCACCGGCGCGTTCGGGTATCCGTTCGGCACCCTGGCATCTGGCCGCACCGTCGCCTCGTCTGTCCTGACCGGGAGTGTGGAAGACCGACTGTCAGGCTACTTTGACAAGACGGCGTTCACCGCGACTCCGTTTACCAGCTTCGGGACTGCCGGACGGAACATCCTCATCGGTCCGGGACAGAGAAACCTTGACTTCTCGGTTGTGAAGTTCATCCCTGTCACCGAATCGCAGAAGATCGAGTTCCGCACCGAGTTCTTCAACATCTTCAATCACCCCAATTTCATGAACCCTGTGAACATTCAGTCCTCTACGAACTTCGGGCAGATTGTGAAGACCGCCACCGGTCCTCGCGTCATCCAGTTCGCTTTCAAGTACAGCTTCTAACCTAACCGCTGCGTTCTGCGGCGTGCTTCGGCACGCCGCAGGGCCCAGCAGCAGGAAAACGCAATCATGAAAGACACAGGACTACGTCGCAAGGTAGTCATCGTTACCGGTGCGTCTGCCGGCATCGGGCGCGCCACCGCGCTTCGCTTCGCCGAGGAAGGCGCGCGCATCGCGGCCTGGGATGTCAACGACAAGGCCGCCGGAGAGCTCGCTCAACAGATCTCCGCCGCCGGCGGAGAGTGCTTCTTCCAGGTGGTGAACGTTGCCGACGGCAAGGCGGTAGAGGCGGCAGTCACACAGGTCGTCGCGCGCTGGCAGGCCGTTGACGTCCTCATCAACAATGCCGGCATCACGCGCGATGCACAGCTCGTGAAGTGGAAGGACGGCGCCCTCGCCGCTACCATGACCGACGAGCAGTGGGATGCCGTCATCGGCGTCAACCTGAAGGGCGTGTTTCTCTGCACCCGCGCCGTGGTGCCGCACATGATCCAGGGCGGCGGTGGCGTGATTCTCAACGCCTCTTCCGTCGTCGGACTCTACGGCAACTTCGGACAGACGAACTACTCCGCCACCAAGGGCGGCGTCATCACTATGACCCGCACCTGGGCGCGTGAGCTCGGCAAGTTCAAGATTCGCGTCAACGCCGTTGCCCCCGGCTTCATCGGCACCGAGATGGTGCGCGCCATGCCGCCCAAGATCATCGAGAGCATGATGGGCCACACGCCGCTCGGCCGCCTAGGCGAGCCGGAGGACATCGCCAACGCTTACGTCTGGTTGGCCTCGGAGCAAGCCTCGTTCGTCTCCGGCGCAGTGATTTCGGTGGACGGCGGAATCGTGCTAGGGACCTAGGGAGGAAGTCATGGCAAGATTTGCGAACATCGTTGCCACCGCCAGGTATGCCCCCGAGCGGCGGGTGACCAACGACGAATTGCGCGAGCGCTACAAGAGCATCGCTCCGGAGTTCGTGGACAAGATGGAGGCAAGTAGCGGCATCCTGCAGCGCTGGTACGCGCCGGAGGACTGGGCTACCTCCGACGTCGCGCTGCCCGCCGCCAGGCTCGCTTTGGAGCGCGCCGACCGCATGCCTGAGGACGTGGACCTCATCGTCCTCGGCACCGACTCGCCCGACTACATCACGCCCGCGACCTCCACCGTGCTGCAGGGCAAGCTCGGCGCGAAGAACGCCGGGACCTTTGACGTCGGCTGCGCCTGCGCCTCATTCCCGACCGGGCTGGCCGCCGCCGCCGGCATCATGGCCTCCAACCCATGGATGAAGACCGCGCTGGTGCTCGGCGTCTATCTCATGCATCGGCTCTCCGACCCCATGGACCCCATGACATTCTTCTACGGCGATGGCGCGAGCGCCGCAGTGCTGGAGATGCGCGACAAGCCGGGCTTCATCACCTCGGCGTTTCTCGCCGACGGCACCTACGCACGGGCGTGGCTGATCCCGTCCGGCGGCACGGTCTCGCCCGCCAGCGCGGAGACGCTCGCCAGCGGCTACACCAGGGTCAAGATGCTTGACCGGTATCCTCCGGAGATCAACGACGAAGGCTGGCCAAAGCTCGTCCGCATGTTGGCCGAGCGCGGCAAATTTGCGCTGAGCGACATCGACATGGCGATCTTCACCCAGGTCCGGAGGCCCACCATCGAACTGGTGATGAGCAAGCTCGGCCTGCCAATGTCGAAGACGCACACCATCATGGATGAGTACGGATACACCGGCTCAGCATGCGTCGGCATGGCGCTGGACTCTGCCATCGAGAAGGGCAAGGTCAAGCCGGGTGCGCTCGTGGTTCTGGTGGGCTCGGGCGTGGGATATAACCAGGCGGCGGTGGCCTTCCGCATGCCATAATTCGGAGGCGGGGGCGCAGTGCTCCCGCCGGTTCTCTTGCCTATGCTGAAGCGCGTGCTGCTCTGCCTCGTCGTTCTGCTCGTCATCGCTATCGCTGTTTCCGTCTATGTCGTATGGCGCTATCCCATGGCCGTCTTTAACACGCTGAACCGGCATGCGCTGGCTTCGGCCGGCTTTGTCAAGGTTCGCGTGCCTTCTCCCGCCGGTGAGCAGACGGTGCTCCGTGCCGGCTCGGGACCGGTCGTCATCCTGTTGCACGGTCTCGGCGACCAGGCTGGCACGTGGAGCAAGACCGCTGGCTCGCTGACGGCGACTCACACCGTGGTCGCCGTTGACCTCGCCGGGCACGGCGAGAGCCAGCCCCAAACCGGTCCGCTCGATATGGGCACTCTTCTCGCCGGACTGGATTCCGTGGTTGGGGCAAGCTCGCAGGGCAAGCCGGTCATCCTCGTCGGCAATTCGCTCGGCGGATTCCTGGCCTTTGTTTACGCCCGCCAGCATCCGGAACGTGTTTCGAGGATCGTCGTCATCGGCGGAGGTCCCCTGCGCGGCCACAGCCAGCTCAGCCTTCAGCCGAACACTCGCGAGGAGGCGCTGAAGCTCTTTGACGCGCTTCTCGACCCTGGCAGCCCGCGGCCCGCGGGATTCGTGCTCGACGACATCATCCGCGAAGCTCACAACGGTCCCATTGCGCGTCTCGCCGCCAACGGCGTCGCGGCGTTTGAACCATATCTGATGGACGGCAAGCTGGCGGACTTCAACACGCCGGTGGACCTGCTATGGGGTGAATCTGACAGGATGGTGCCGCTCGAGTACGCGAAGGCGCTCCACGAGCAGCTCCCGGCCTCACGCCTCACAACGCTGCTGCGCTGCGGACACGTGCCGCAGCAGGAGTGCCCGAAGGCATTCTCCGGCGCATTGCGCCAGATCCTTTCTTCGCCTCCGCCCGCCCGCCAGGAGCCGCCCAAGCCGTGATCTCCGGCAGCATTCTCGCCGAGCGCGCGCGCATCAATCCGGAGGCCCTCGCGCTGGTCTATGTACCCACCGGTGAGCGCTTTACCTATGCCGCGTTGCACGAACACAGCCTCAGGTTCTCTCATCTCTGGCTTGACCGGCTGGGCCTGAAGCACAGCGACCGTGTTGGGATCCTCTCCGGCAACTCGCCGCAGTATGTTGCGGCCTTCTATGCTGCCGGGCTCAGCGGCGTGGCGCTGGTACTGCTCAACTCGCGCCTGACGGCGCACGAGCTGGCTGGGATCGTCAACGACGCAGGACTGAGCGCGCTGATGTACGAAGAGCAGTACGCCGCCACTGCCCGCGACCTGCGCGGACTGGTCGCGGTGCGGCATTGGCTGGCCCTCGATGGCCCGCACTCCATCCCCTATGCAGAACTCTCCACCGCGCCGCTGCCGGAATCATGCCGTTCCGCTCCGGAGGACACCTACTGCCTGCTCTACACCAGCGGAACCACGGGGCAGCCCAAGGGCGTCATCCTGCCGCATCGCATGATCCTCTGGAATGCCTACAATACCGCCGCCTCCTGGCAGCTGCGCGACTCCGACGTCAGCTCGATCTTCACGCCCCTGTGCCACGCCGGAGGCGTCAGTGTCTTTCTCACCTCCATCATGCTGCTCGGCGGGACCATCGTGCTGCACCGCGGCTTCGACGGCGCCGAAGTCTGGCGCACCATTGAGCGCGAAGGCGTTACGGTGGTGATGGGCGTGCCGACCATCTACAAGATGTTGCTGGAAGAGCCGTCTTTCGCTGGTGTCAACACCGCGCGCGTGCGCTGGTTCATTAGCGGCGGCGCGCCTCTGCCGCAATACATCATCGACGCTTATCAGCAGCGCGGCATCACCTTCAAGCAGGGCTACGGACTCACCGAGGTGGGCGTGAACTGCTTCGCCATGAGCGAAGCGGACTCGCGCTACAAGGCCGGTTCCATCGGCACGCCGATGATGTTCACCGAGGCGAGGCTGCTCGACGCCGAGGGCAGGGAACTGGGTGCCGGCGAGTCCGGCGAACTCTGCCTCCGCGGGCTGCATGTCTGCCGCGGCTATTGGAACAACCCCGAGGCAACTGCTGCCGCACTTGATGCCGATGGGTGGTTCCACACCGGCGACCAGGCACGCCGTGACGCCGACGGCTTCTACTATATTGCCGGGCGCTCCAAGGACGTGTTCATCTCCGGCGGTGTGAATGTGTATCCCGCAGAGGTCGAGGCCGAACTGCTCACCCATCCCGCGGTGCGCGATGCTGCGGTGATCGGTGTGCCTCACGCCAAGTGGGGAGAGGTCGGCGCGGCGTTCGTTGTGCTCAATCCGGGTCCTGAACTCGGCGCGCGGGAGCTCTCTGAGTACCTCGCCGGGCGGGTGGCGAAGTTCAAGGTCCCGCAGCAGTTTTTCTTCGTTGGCAGCCTTCCGCGTACCCCCTACGGCAAGGTGGTGAAGGCGGAGCTGCGCAGTTTCTACGATCAGGATAGACAATCCTCCAAGCCATAGGCGCAAGTGCGCTTCTACTGCGTCTGTGTGCCACGAGAGGGTGATCTGCCCCGGTATTATTGCTCCAAATTGAATGTCAGTTCTTCCGCATTCCAAGACAAGGGACTAACCCTCGCCGTGGTTCAGTTCTTCCGGGGCCGATCATATTGTTTGCGTGAAGGCGTGAGCCGCCCCGGCGATCAGAGAATGAAAGGGACGAAGCGGCGGGCGCGAGCCATGTAGTCGCGATAGGCCTGGCCGAACTGACGGATCGTAGTTAGCTCTTCGGCTCTTGCTAGCGCAGAACCCGCGAAGTTCCCTGTATTTTTCCCTGTTAGCAGGGAATCTGGGGCAGAGACTGGTTCGCCCCTGACTGCGTCCGCCTCCAATCTAATCTGACAAGGTTGCTCCGGATTAGGCTCGTCGCTACGCTCAGGCTTTCGGCTGCGGGCTCTCGTTGCGCTCAATTCGCCCTCGCAGCACCGATCGCGGGCGCAACGATCGTGACCGAATCCGGCCGGCTCCATGAGGCGCTTCCCTTCTTCAACCCAAGGCGAATCATGGTCGCCACCATCCTGCCTCCGTCCACATGCACGTCAATGTAGTGGTAGTTCACCCCTCCGCCCCGATACTGGTCGCTTGGCTTCCTTTTGATTGCATAAGGGTGCGCACCGCCACCGCCGGTGACGAAGTACGTCACGCCGCCATGCTCGAAGCGCTCGTAGTTGTGCACATGCCCGGCGAAGACCACGATGCGCGCACGCATCCTGCCCTGGCGCTCCTCAAGATACTTCGCCAGCGCCTGCTCGGCGGGCCGGGCCGAGTGCCCGCCTGCGAGGCTGGGCGACGAGCTCGTGTACGGCGGGTGATGCAGGACGATCACGAGGAAATCGACGTCTGCCGGAACGGTATCAATCTCGTTCTTGAGCCATTCGCCTTGCGGGCCTGATAGCTCGTCAAGAGAGCTGTCCAGCGTGACCATGAAAACACTGCCGGCCCGCAGCGAGTAGTAGCGACTCTGGCGCAGCTCTGGAAATCGCTGGAAGTAGTTGGCCAGGCACGTTTTGAGGTCGCCTTGCAGGTCATGGTTGCCCAACGCCGGGTAGATGTGAATGTGTCCCTTGCGCCAAGCCGCGGTCTCGCTGTCGTAGACCTTCCAGTCGTTGGCGTCGCTGCCGTTGTAGGCGATGTCGCCTCCCAGGGAGACAAAGTTGGGATGCGCGTCGGCGACGGCCTGCACCAGTTTCTGGCGCACCTCTGGGTTGGCGGCCCCTGTATCGCCGGGATCTGTGAAGCGCGTGTCACCGAAGGCGATGAAGTGCACCCTGCCGCCCGAGTCCAAACGCAGGTCGACCGGTTGCGTCTGTGCAACGGTGGGGAGGCATATAGAGAGGCCGAAGAGCAGTCCTAGGACTATCCTTTTCGTAGAAAGCATGGTCTCCATCCTATTCCTTCGGTCCAACCTGTGGAAGAACCGACGGGACTGTTGTGAAGTACAACATATGTTGAATTTTTCAATGCTGTTATGTCTTCCTGGCTAACGCATTGATCCTGATGATATTGCTAGCTGGCATGCATCGCGTGCTCAGAAAAACGCGTTGCAAATCTCAACAAGTACCCAGAGAAGAATTGCAGCAACTGTCTGATCCTCGATGGCCTCTTCCTCGTTCAAATCGCTGATTCTACGTAACATGAGGATGAAACTCGGATGAGGGTTTCAGGTGGCGTTGGTTTGGCCCGACGAGTGCAGTAGGTAAATGCGTCGGGCGCCTCCCGAGCAAGATGAAGAGAGGGTCGGCCCTAGAGATCATACAGCCCTTATGGGCAGAGGTGAGAGAGATGACCGTTATCCTGATGCTGCTGACTTTCGTGACGTTCCTGACCGTCGAGCACTTCGTCAATCGCAACAAGAAGAAGGAAATTCAGGTTCCCGTCTTTGCCGCCAAGGGCGCGCGTGACATGGCAACTCCCCGCCTGCAGCCGCAGGTCGTGGCCGGCTTTAAGGTGCCGGACAACCTTCGTTACCACCAGGGCCACACTTGGGCACTGAGCGAGAGCCCGAACCTGGTTCGGGTAGGCGTTGACGATTTTGCCGCCAAAGTCATTGGTCAAGCCGAGCGCGTTCAGGTTCCGCAGCGCGGACAGTGGATCCGCCAGGGCCAGAAGATCTTCGCGTTCCGCAACAGCCAGGGCGAGCTAGTTGAGATGGTCTCCCCGATCGAGGGCGCGGTCGCCGACGTCAACATGAACCTGCTGAAGGACCCAGCGCTGGTGACCCGCGACAGCTACGGCGAGGGCTGGATGGTGACCGTGACCTCGCCCGACGCTAAGACAAACTATCGCAATTTGATGGGCGGCACTCTGGCGCGTGCCTTCACCGAGGAAGCCGCCGCGCGGCTTCGTGCACTGGTTCCGACGATGGCGGCCGGGGCGATGGCCGATGGCGGCGAGGCCGCAGCCGATCTGAGCAAGCAGCTTCCGGCCGAGAAGTACGCCGAGATCGTGCACGAGTTCTTCCTCGCGTAACCAACCTGATCGTCAAGAACCCCCGGAGGTCACCTTCCGGGGGTTCCTAATTGCAGCGGGGCGCGAGAAAAGCCCCTGTGTGCGGCTCTTGCGATCGTAGCCGAGAGTGAATGCTGTGAGTATTCCCCGGGCAACGCCGGAGGCTACCCCCTTCCCTACTCGGTTCTGCGCCGTGGAGTAGATCTTGCGCCATCCTTGATCGCATACATCTCGCGATCGGCAGCGTCGAGGATCTCATCCAGCGTCTCACCCTCTGACCATTCCGCCACGCCGATGCTGACGGAGAGAACGAAGTTCTCGAGATCTCCGCTTTTGTTCCAGTTCTCCACGGATTCCACAATCCTGCGCACCACCACCGCGCTGTTCGCTCGCGAGGTGTTCGCCAGGATGATGAGGAACTCATCGCCGCCATAGCGCACGACCGCGTCCGTGCCCCGCGTTGCCCTTCGGAGCAGCCTCGCGATCTCTGTGAGAACGAAGTCGCCCGTGATGTGCCCGAATCGGGCATTCACCTCGCGGAAGCGGTCCACATCCAACAACAGGAATGTGAGCGGCTGCTTGGATCGTCTAGCGCGGCTGATGAATCTGGCTGCCATCTCGCCCAATGACCGGCGGTTATAGACCTCCGTCAGCGGATCGATAAAAGACTGCGCACGCACCAGCTCGGCTTGAATTGTGGTCGCGACCACGTTCCGGCGGGTGCCGCGCAACTCGGCACAGCGCGTGACCAGGTAGGTATTCAGCACAACGAGAAGAGCCAGGATCACGAAAAGCAGGTGTCGGGAAGCCATCACCTCCAGATGCAGCTCACCCTTCTGGAAGAACGCAGACGGGAATGCCAAGCAGAGCAGAATGCATCCGCCCACGATCCCGCTTACGGCGATGATCAGCCAGAATTCGCCATCGCGCTTTTCCAGTTTGGAAAGTTCCTGGGTGAGTCTCGGCGTCAGGCCGGCTTCGAGTCGCGTCTCGTCTTGTAGATTGGAGTTCATGCTTTCTGTGTTCCATCCGTCACACAGAACGAGAGGCCGGCCAACATGGTCTTCCGCATGATCCAGCGCGATTTCTCGCTTCTGGAACGAAAGACCTGTGCTTGTCCCAATTCTGCGCGTCGCCTGCAGGCACGGCAAGTTACCGCGCTAATCGCAGTGATTCTACGCTAGAAGAACCGGCAATCCACGCGAAATCGCTCGCCGGTTGCCGATTTTCTGGGTTCAGCGCCTCACATTTCGAGGCGGTGCTACAGCGCGCACTGCCAAGCCTGGAGGCTGGGAGCAGGAGGAGAATGTCTGCTCTCTGTTCTTCGAAAGACGTTACTTTGGCTGTGAACTATCCAGGACCTCGCGCACCTTGCGAACAAGTGCATCGAGGCTGAAAGGCTTTTCCAGGAACGCGGCCGTCTGGGTTTCGATACCGTGCCGCAGAACGGCATCACTGGTGTGACCTGACATGTAGAGCACCTTCACCTGCGGGCAAAGCGCAGTAATGCGCTCCGCCAGTTCCCTTCCATTCATTTCGGGGAGGACAACATCCGTCAGCAGCAGATGGAGAGGTTTGGGGTAGCGGTCGAAGCCGAGGAGAGCATCATCGCCACGGCCGGACTCCAGCACCGTGTAGCCGAAACGGCGCAGCATCTCCGCGACCAGTGCTCTCAGCCCTTCTTCGTCTTCCACCACCAGGATCGTTTCCGTGCCGCGAGCGCTCCCCGCGACGGCGGTGGAAGTTGCCACGCCTGCTTCGTGATCGTCAACGCACGGGAGGTAGACCTTGAAGGTCGTGCCAAATCCCAGTTTGCTGTCCACCCAGATGTAGCCGTCGCTCTGTTTCACGATTCCGTACACCGTCGAGAGGCCCAGGCCGGTCCCCCGGCCCAGCATCTTGGTGGTGAAGAAGGGCTCGAAGATGCGGCCTATCGTTCCTTCGTCCATGCCCACACCCGTGTCGCTCACTTCCATCACCACGTAGCGGCCCGGCCTCAGCTCGGCATGCTCAGGTGCGTGTGTGCTGTCCACAGTCACGTTGCTGGTCGCGATCATGAGCCGCCCGCCCTGCGGCATGGCGTCACGCGCATTGACCGCAAGGTTCATGATGACCTGCTCGATCTGGCCAGGATCCGCCTTCACCCGGCCCAGGTCCTCGCCCAGCACAGTGGAGAGCACAACGTCCTCGCCCAACAGGCGTTGCAACATGGTTGCCAGGTTGGTGATCACCGTGCTCAGGTTCAGGATCTTAGGCTCCAGGACCTGCTTGCGGCTGAATGCCAGCAGTTGACGAATGAGGGTTGCGGAGCGGTCGGCGGCCTTCCCGATCTCTTCCGTCGGCCCCCACCACGGGTCGTTCGGACCGATCTGTCCGCGAATCAGTTCGTTGTAACCCTTGATGATGGTGAGCAGGTTGTTGAAATCGTGCGCCACCCCTCCGGCCAGCCGGCCCACGGCCTCCATCTTCTGCGACTGCCGAAGCTGTTGCTCCAGCGTCCAGCGCTCCGTGACGTCTTCGGCGATCATGTCGAAGCTCTCGATTTTGCCTTGTTCGCTTCGCGCCACCCTGCCGCTCAATCTCGCCGTGAAGGGCACATCACCCTTGCGCTTCCAGCGGACCTCCAGTCCATCGATCCGGTCTTCGTGACGGTATCTCTCGACCAGTTCCGCCCGTTGCTCGGCATCCACATACACGTCTCGTGACAGGCTCAGTTGAAACACCTCGTCCGCCGAGCCGTATCCCAACATGGACACCAGGGACGGATTCACCTCCAGGAACCGATCATTGGCGCCGGAGCGATAGATGCCATAGACCGCATTCTCCACCTGACGGCGATACCGCGCCTCGGATTGGCGTAAGGCCTCTGCGCCCCGTTTGCGTTCGATGGCGGTGGCTATGTTCTGTGATACGAACGTCAGAATGTCCTTGTGCTTCTCATTGAAGCGCACGCTCTCGGCGTAGCTCTGCACCACCAGGGCTCCGAACGTTCCCGATGCGGATTTCAGGGGAACACCCAGCCAGTCCACTGAAGGAGCGCCGAGGGTTTCCACTTCACCGCGGCGTATCAGTTCCTCGAATACCTCCGGGGATGCCAGTAGGGGCTCTCCCGTACGCAATACGTATTCTGTCAGTCCCTTGCCCAGCTTTTTCCGGGCCGGGGTAACGTCCTCTTCGTCCACAAAGTATGGGAAGCTCAGGAAGTCGGACGTTGCATCGTAGAGCGCAATGTAGAAGTTGCGGGCGAACATCAGCTCGCCGACGATGGCGTGCAACGACGCGAAGAACTGGGGCAGGTCCTCGGCCGCCGACGCCTGCTCCGAAATGCGGTAGAGTGCCGACTGGAGTTGTTCTGCCCGCTTGCGCTCGGTGATGTCTTCCGCGGAACCCAGGACGGCTGCCTTGCCTCCGAATTCGATGGTGCTTGCCCGGAAGCCGAGCCAGCGTTCCTCTCCTTTCTTGGTGACAATGGGAAGCTCGTACACGCTGGGAGCGGACCCGCCTTCCAGCAGGGACCGTGTTCCTCCTTCCAGTTTGTCCCGCAAATCTTCGCGTACCAGCTCCCACGGCTTCATGCTCAGCAGCTCTTCGCGGTCATATCCAGTCGCTGCCTCGGCCGCCGGGTTGACGTAGAACATCCGTTCGCCGTCGGTGACCAGGATCAGCGTTGGCGACGTCTCGGCAACGGCGCGGAACTTGCTCTCGCTCTCTTGGATGGCTGCCTCGCTGCGCTTGCTTTCGATTGCCGCAGCAATCTGCTGCGACACGATCATCAGAATCTCTTTTTCCGCCTCTCCGTACTGGACAATGGGCTCGTAGCTCTGCAGCACCAACGCGCCCACGGTGCGCTCCCCGCTCTTCAACGGTACCCCCATCCAGTCCAGCGAAGCGGCGCCCATCCGGCGGATCTCTCCCATTCGCGTCAGTTCATCGAGCTTCTCCGGGGTAGCAAGCAGTGGCTGGCCAGTGCGCAGGATGTACTCCGTCAGGCCGTGGCCAAACTTGTGCGGCGGGAATGGCAAATCCTTCTCATCCACCCAATAGGGGAAGCTGACCATGTTTGTCGCCGGGTCATAGAGCGCGATGTAGCAGTTCTTGGCGTAGATCAACTCGCCCACAATGGCATGAATGGATGCGTACAGCTTCTGCAGATCCTCCGCTGAGCGCGCCAGCTCCACGATGCGGTACAGCGCCGACTGCAACCGCTCGGTCCGTCTGCGCTCCGTAGCGTCGTGAATGACCGATTGCGCTCCCGTGATCCGGCCGTCTTCCACAACAGGAGCAACCACGACCTGCAGCCAAAGGCGGCTGCCGTTCTTCCGGATGCCCTCGTACTCGAATTCCAGCGGGACTTTTTCTCCGCGCATTCTGCGATCGTGGCGGTCGCGCAGGACTGTACGCCACTCGGGGGCGATGTAGGTTTCCAGGAGGGTGTCGGCGATTTCCTCGCGCGTGAGCCCGAAGAGCTCCAGGAACTTGTCGTTGGCGTAGACAACGCGCCCGGCAACATCGTCCACCAGCAGAGCGTCGCGGATGTTATCCACCACCCGGCGGTAGCGTTGCTCGGACTTACCCAATGCATCCAGGGCACGCTGCGTCTGCGCGACCTGGGCGGTGAGTGCGAGATTCGCATCGCTCAATGCTGCCGTGCGATCTCGAACTCTGCCTTCGAGCTCATCGTGCGCTTTGCGGAGATCGTGCTCCATGTTGCGACGCTCGGTCAGGTCCCGAATGCAGCCGACAATGAATTTGTCGCCCGAAGCACCCACGAAGAGTGACTTTCTCGTATTGATGGAGTGCGTGACGCCCTTGGCGTCCGTGAACTCTTCGTCGTTTACGTTCTCCTTCCCGCTCGTGAATACCAGCTGGTCCTTCTCCCAGAAGACATCTGCCTCGTGCTTGGGGAAGTAGTCGTAGTCCGACTTGCCGATCAGGTCTTCACGCCGGTGGCCAATGAGCTTGCACATGGCGTCATTCATGAGCACCCATCGGTGTTGTTCGTCCTTGACAAAGATCGGATCGAGAATGGCGTTGATCACTCCATTCACATAAGCCTGCGAGCGGCCAAACTCCTCTTCCAGCTGCTGGCGCCTGCTGAGCTCATGAAAAATGGTGGCGCATCCAGCTATCTTTCCTGCTTTGTCGCGAATGGGCGAGATCGAAACGGATACGTCAATAGAGGTGTCGTCCCTGCGAAGGCAGACGGTTTCGTGGTGTTGCGCGCCTCCGTTGCGGCTGGTCTTCTTCATCAGCTTCTGCGTTGCTTCCAGGCGATCAGGCGGGAAAAGCAGGCTGAACTTCCGGCCCAGCATTTCTTTCGCGCTGTACCCAAACAGCCGATCGGCCGCAGAATTCCAATTTCGAACAACCCCATTCAGGTCGCTGCCGACCATTGCATCGGGACATTCCTGTACAGGGGGTTTCGGAGACGTGGGCCGGCGCGCGGTCCTCTTCTTTTTCCCTTCGAGAGTGGCGCTATGTCTCGGCATAATAGAATTGTCGCAGGGCGCGCAATATCATCTTCCAACTTGGACCATGGTTTCTGCCGACAACATTCCTAAGCCCTTCGCAACGCAGACCCCTATGCAGACAGCTAGAGATACTATCGCAGAAACAGTTCTTTCCCGCCCTTTTCTGCGGTCACAGTAATCCTGGACGTACATTCCAGAAGGATTGCGTCCGCAGCTGCGCTGCCGAGAGCCGCGCCAGCCCGGTGCACAAGATCAGGAAGCTCCTGGCATTCTTCCTTCCTAGTGTCCTGTTTCGTAAATATCTTTACTGTACGGAGCAATCGGCCGTCATATTCTGCAGACCCGGCGTGCGTGAAACAGAAGCTCCGAACCTCACGACAGTAAGGAAATTTCAGAGACACTACACTAGTGTAGCCACAACGCGACCTACCAAAGAAGGTTACTCTGGTAAGCAGAGCATGATGGATGGCTGTGGAGAACCAGAGGAGTTAGCCTAGAAACGACTGTAAGTTGCTGATTTCATGAGATAAATCTGGAAACCTTGCCGCCGAAACACCCTCCGTCTTGTCGCTGTTGTGCCTGGAAACCAACGTCCTCACCGTGTAGCCATTCCTGCGGGGTGCCTGGCCCTGATCAGCTCCCCGGTTCGTGACTCAGGCATAGCGCCGTGCCTGCTTGTTCGTCTTCAGCACCCTTGCGAATGGTTGTGCCGGAAAACCAAAGACGCCTGTGTGCTCGGCGCCGTCGGCTGAAAACGCGACCAGCGGCGGACCTTCTTCTCCCAACATTTCCTGGTCATCGAGAAACGGAGCAATCTCCGCGAAATCGGGAAGACCCAGAGATGCATGGGAACTGGTGAGCACTATACCGGGCTCGCTCGGGAGCGGTCTCGTGTCTCGTCGATTCTGTCACAATCCGCATGCGCCGTATGCACGGGGCTACAGGGCATAGTCGCTTCACCAATGGCACCGCGCGATCCTGAATCTGATCGGTTCTCACTCGTTCTTTGCCATTTTAGGACGCGCGGCCCGGGCCGACGAGGAGGTGCGTTTATTGAAAATACAGCATTTGTTGGGTTCGTTCCGCATTTTCCGGTACAGCTCCAGACCACCATGGCAGGCACTAGCTGGGTCCTGATTGACAACCTCTAAAGAAAAAGCAGCCGCGAAGGCTGCTCTACTCTGCCGCTTCGTAATGGGATTCAGTTCTTAGAAACCGAACAGCCAGGCACAATCGCCGTTTTCTGAGACGACCGTGGTTCGATCTGTCGCAGACCCGCTAGCCGCGCTTGAGGAGCGACTTCTTTCCGCAATCTTCGCGCAGCTTCCGTCCTGGGTCATTCAAGCTCGCTTACCGCTGTGTGGCTGTCTACGCGATTTCTTTTCCTTGGTTTGGGTTGAGAGGCACCGATTCCGGCCCTGGCTGTTTGGCCACGGGTGCCGATGGGCCTGCTTTGCTTTGCTCTTCCATTGTGGGGAGAGCGTCGCTGGTGTTGCCAGCCGTAGTTTCATCGTTCATCAAAGCGTTCCCTGGAGAGTCCTGCTCCTCCAGTGGCTCCGCGACGGGGGACTCAGGGCTGTCCTCGCCTAGCGCTTCGGCATCGGCTTCGCGTTCAATTCTCTCCCTGATCTCGCATAAGCGTTGGTGGGATTCGGACCATTGGCGATGCACCATCGCGCAATACCGCACGAGATCGGGCATCAGGGGCGATCCCATGCCATCATATTTGACTTCGCTTGTGTTCAACTCGAATCTGAAGGCACGGCGAAGACGCCACACATCCATGACGTGTTTCTCGATCATGAGTTGGTCCTCTAGGCAGCTCGGACTGAGTTCTTCCAGCAATTCTTTCAGAAGCGTTTCATAATCCGCGTACCCCGGCAACTGCTTGGCTTCGAGGATCAAGAGCGATTGGGCATAGGCTCCGTGCTTCAGGCTATTGCAACGGCTGATGTTCTTGCCGCGGAGCGTCTTCGGACCCTTCGACTTACTTCCATTTTGGCGTGCGGTCTCGGACTTGAGCGAAGAAATGGGCGCGGCGGAAGGACTTGCATTGGACTTCCGAGCACCCTCAGCGGAGCCTTGCCGGGGGTGGGCTGATCCATCCTTGCTGAGATTGCCATCTTTCATCATTGCACTCCTCAATATCGTCGTAAGTGAGTTGTATAAGCCCTAGAACGTGGCGAGCCGACAGGTAATCTGAACCAGGCTGCAATCGATCTTTGGAACACCATTCGGCCAGCCAGACAGGCTAAAGCAGCCCCGCAGCCCGGCAAGCGCACGTTTGGTTCTTCACCCTTGGCATCACCACCGTCGTACTGTCCGATCCCGCCCTCGTTCTCGCCACTGCCCCTGAGTGGGTCATGTGCATTGGTCTCTGTGCTGCTGCGGCCGAGCGCGCAATGGACTGCAGTCAAGAGCATGGTTGAGAATGATGCGTGACGGCTTCTACCGGGAAGATCCCAATCCCGGCGCGTGACTCGAGCGGTCCCAGTTTCACCGTCAGACAACAATGCTCCCTTGACGTCCACGGACACTCGCTCAGTCGCATGCGGATAGTTGAACCCAAGGCCACGTTCCGCGTAAGTGCCTGCGTTGATGCCGAATCTATCTTTGAAACCTCGTGCGGTTTCACTTTTGCAAAGGAAAGTTTGATCAAGTCCTCTCCCGCGCGGAGCTGGCATCAAGGGGCGGCGAAGATTCGGCCAGCCTCCAAGCAATCGTTGGACTTGCTTCTGCTCTTCTCGGACAGGAAGAGGACGCGGTGGCCAAGTTGGACGCCGCGGCCAAAGCTCATCCCGCGAACACAATCATCATTGGCGCGCTGGGCTATGCATACGCGGTTTCCGGCCGCGAAGCTCGCGCCCGGGAAGTGTTGGCCGAACTCAAGAAGCGGCACGTCCCCGAAAGGGCCTGCTGCGCGTATGCACTTGCTCTCGTTTCGATGGGATTGGTGGATGCCGATAGCACCTTGCACTGGCTGGAGGAAGCTTACAGAAACCGATCGATCTGGATTTTGACGCTCGCCCTGGACCCAGTGTTCCTTTCCTTGCGGCAGAACAGCAGGTTCCAAGCCCTCTTGGATCAACTTCTCCTCCCCACCAAGATGCTACCCGGCTTTGGCGCGGTTGCTGGAGGCAGCAGTCCCCCGTAGGAATTCCGCGGCAGACCCCGCCCTCGAGTTGCAGTCCGCCTGGGGTGCTGATCTGGGCTGAACGCTGCCCCGGCTGTCGTCGCTCGGCAGCCGATGCTCGTTGTGCCGCTCCGCCATCACAGGTCGAATGAGGACGCGCATGAACTGGTACTTTTCTCTGCGCGGGATATGCACATAGTGCCAGGAAGCCATACTGGGGCGTTCTTTGCGGACATCGTCGGCCTATGTCGCCAGGGGGAGAAATGAGCGTAAAGGGCAAACCAACAGAGATTGCGTGCTGGGCGGCGCCGGCTGTGCTCGTGCGCACCGCACCGGTTACGTTGTTGAAGAGAGCGCTTCTTGGATCTTGGCAAGGAGGGTGGCGCGCGCAAACGGCTTCTGAAGGAACTTCGTGTTTTCTTCAAGCACTCCGTGGTGAACAACTGTGTCGGGAGTGTACCCGGACATGTACACGACCTTGAATGTGCAGCCCGCCGCCTCCAGGCTCTCGGCCAGTTGTTTCCCGGTTCCCCGTTCAAGCACAACGTCGGTCAGGAGAAGGTCGATCTCCTGCCGGCAGTCCAATGCGAGACGGAACGCTTCCTCGTATCTAGTAGCTGGAATCACGGTGTACCCAGCTGAGGTCAGGAATTCCCGCACAATATCCTGAACCCTGGGATCGTCTTCGACCAACAGAACGGTCGCAGTAGCCGTTGTGGCCAGCGGTTTGGGCTCGGCAACTTTGGGCTCGAGGTCCTTCGGAACGCCTTCCACCGCCGGCAGATAGATCTTGCAGCACGTTCCTTTCCCGAGTTCGCTGTACACCCACACGAAACCGTTCGCCTTCTTCACAATCCCGTAGACCATCGCAAGGCCAAGCCCTGTTCCCTTGCCGGGGTCCTTGGTGGTGAAGTACGGCTCAAAGATCCGGCTCTTGATTTCTTCGCTCATGCCCACGCCGTTGTCGGAGATCGCAAGCATGGTGTACCTTCCCGGCGGCACGTACGGGTGCGTCTCGATGTAGTCGGATGTGAGGTTGCAGTTCATGGTCTCCAGTGCGAGTTCACCACCATGGGGCATAGCGTCTCTGGCGTTGACAACCAGGTTCATGACGACTTGCTCGAAATGCGACGGGTCAATCTTGACGGGCCACGAGTCATCACAGAGCCCTACTCGCACTGCGATGTTCTCACCGACGAGTCGCCTCGCCATATCGGCGGCACGATAAACGATGGAGTTGATAGACACAATTTGCGGCTGATCGACCTGTTTGCGGCTGAAGGCGAGCAGTTGCCCCGTCAGCTCGGCGGCTCGCTTAGCCGCTTTCATCACCGATTCCGCGCGCTCCAGCGGATGGCCGCTCAGTTCCAAGGTCAGGAACTCGGTTTGCGCCATGATCACCGTGAGCAGATTATTGAAATCGTGGGCAATGCCTCCCGCAAGCCTTCCTACAGCTTCGATCTTCTGTGATTGCCGGAGTTGTTCCTCCAGCTCTGTTGCCCGCATGCGTTCTTCTTCCGCCCTCTTCCGGACGCGAAGCGCAGTGATGCCGAACGAGAGGTTCTCCGCAAGTTCGGTGAAAAGCCTCACCTCCTTGTCGGCAAACACGTTCTTTTCGCCTGCATACACACACAGGGCCGCGATGATCTGCTTCTGTTCAAACAGGGGATAGCAGACAGCCGATCGAAGTCCGTGTGCTTCTGCAGCCTCGCGCCACGGAGCGCACTCCGGGGAAGATGAATAGTCCTGGACCACCGACGCACGCCCCTCGCGCAAAGCAAGCCCCGTCGGACCGCGCCCCAGCGGTTCGTCCCTCCAGGTAATCTTGATCTTGGACAGGTATTCTTCGGCAGCACCCGTACACGTAGCCACCTTGACGCTGCGCTCTGCGTCATGTTCAGGCACGGCGATCCACGCCAGTCGATACCCGCCCTCCTGAACGATGATCTCCATCGTCTGTTGGAGGAGTTTTCCTTCCTCCTCGACATGAACCAGCGCCTGGTTCACCCGGCTCAGCGCACTGAGCAGATGACTCACGCGCTCCAGTTCTTGTGCCGCACGGTCCTGCTCTGTCACGTTCAGATCCGTCTGGAGAATGAAGCCGGTATCTTCATCCAGTGCCCAAGAACTTTGCGTCACCACGACTTCGCCGCTCTTGCAGGTTCGTCTCAAACGACCTTGCCAGTGTCGATTGCTCTTGAGCTTCTGTTCTACTTCTTCCATCGGCTCTGGATAATTTGTCTGCAGAATATCCATTGGCCTGCGACCCAGAACCTCAGCCCTCGTCCAGCCGTAAAGCACCTCAGCGCCCCGGTTCCAGATCTGGACCCGGTGTTCGGCATCAGTGACAAAGATCGACTCAGCGGCCGTTTCCAGAAGCTTGTGCTGTAACCGAAGCGACGCTTCTGCCTTCCGACGGTTGCGATCCAGAAGCCAGGAAGCAATGCCGAGAATCGCTACGAACACCCCTTCCTTGGCGATATCAATCCGATCAAGGCTGATCGTGTATAGGGGAGGCGTCAGGAAAAAGTCGGCGGTCAGGGCTGAAAGGACGGTAGCCAGCAAAGCAGGCCGGAAGCCGCCGTACCACATTGAAAACAGAACGGCAGGAACAAAGAAGATAAAAGGTGCATGTTCACTCACTGACCGCAGTGACACGGCAAGATCG
>Ga0209777_10002941_pt1 | contig 21675 bp, 15 predicted proteins | sample FrelakmetHBP12HB_FD_187147 | JGI IMG/M metagenome (GOLD analysis project Ga0209777, IMG submission 187147) | Freshwater lake sediment microbial communities from the University of Notre Dame, USA, for methane emissions studies -HBP12 HB (SPAdes)... | ecosystem: Environmental > Aquatic >...
ATCTCCCTGGTGAAATCACCTAAAAATCGGCTGCCGCCGTCGCTATCCGCGCCGATACGGAGCGGTAACTCATTCGCGACGATGACCGGGGCTTTTTGTGGCGGTCGCCAGGCCGCCGACGCGGGCAACGGCGCGATGGAGTAGTCGGATGGGGGAGCTTTGAACGTATTGGGCTCCGCCTTTCCCCGGATGATCTGAATCGCAGCAACCTCCGGTGTTGATTGGTAGGGCAGGAAAACCGAATCCGCCTCGAACGACTTCCAGCCTTGGCCGTTGACCCGCACCGATTTTATGGGGCCGCTGCCGGTGACGGCGAGGTAGAGTCGCTTGGTTCCGAACCGGATGGGGAAGCGCTGCTCGAGCCGTGCTATGCCCTCGGGGATATGCGGCACCAACCGTAAGCCCTCGGCGTTGTAAAGATACTCGAAGAGCCCGCGGATCAGGCCTGACGGTGCTCCGAAAGCATCGTAGGTGAGGTTGATGGGTTCTCCGGGCTGGTAAACGGCGTTCCCGAAGTCGACGAGCGGGTTGTCCATCCTGAACTGGCGGGCGAAGGTCATCATCTTGTTCATCGAGCGTCGTGCATCCTCGTACTTGCCGAGGCGATAATAGGCCATGAGCGCCCGGGCTTCGCAGGTCGTCCAGTGGCCGCCGTTGACCCAGGTGCCGAATCCCCAGAGCCCTTGCGGGGCTTCGTACATGTCATCGAGGGACGGGCAGTTTGCCACGATCAAATCATGGCGGCGCAGCCCCGGAATCGAGGCCAGCTTGTTGTAAATCCTAAGGGATTGCGCCTCGTCCATCACCCGGAAGCAAATGGCGTCGTGGTTTGGGGAAGCCTCGAAATAACCGTACCGGGCGGCGCCATAAACTCCGTGCCGCGTTCCGTCCGGGTCAATCGACTTGACGAAGTAACCTTCGTCCGTGGCAAGCAAGGCCAGGCCTTCCCGGGCGGAGGCCCGGCGGCCGGACCAAAGCTGGACCTGGTCGGCCCGTCCCGCGAGCTTCTCCAGTTCAATCAGCCGGTCAAGGAACGCGATGTAGGTGACCGAAAGGCCAGCGAGGTAGGCCATCCCGTAGCTGCCATCCGGCCGTTTGTAACCGGCGTAGCTGGGGGCGAGGAGATTACCGGCCGGCCCGGCCAGGAAGAGGTTATTCTTCGCGTCGCGCCGTGATTCGATGAAGCCTGCGCAGCGCTCCAGCTTCGGCAGGTATTTTAGTAGGGCAGCCTGGTCTCGGTTGACCAGGAGCAGTTCGGATTGCATCAGCCCGCCGGCAGCGGTGAACTCGATGCCCCAATCGTGGATACTCACGCGTCCATCGCCCTGCCGATGCATCGCCCAATTCTCGCTCGCGCAATCCATTAGGCAGCCGTCGGGCGGAATCCAACTGTCTTTGCCGTTCCAAACGTAACTGGTCTTGCCATCGCCCATCTTGTCGAACCACAAGTCCTGGGAGTTCTGCAGGAAGGTGGCAAAGGGCTCTTCATAGAAGGGAATCGCGCAGTAGGTCGGGCCATAGCTGTTCTGCACCCACCAGGCGCCCCAGGTGGGTCCTTCCACCAGCCCGTTCCATTGCGGGCTATAGAGCATGGCCATATTCTGGAACTCGGAGTCGGCCTCATACATCCGACGGGCAATGTCGAGCAACTGCAGATATTCGACGTCCCCCTCGCCGGTAAAGAAGCGTCCTTTGAACGGCGCCGCCGCGTTAATGGGGCGGACCGCCAGTGACATGAAGAGGAAAATTACCCCTGTGATCACGCCAAAGGTCCATTTCATAATCAATGTTATCCGGGCCACCTTTACCTATGAGGCATCCGCAATGCAAGACAGTTGGTGAAGCCGGGGCCGGCATTGACCGTTTCGCGCTGTTTGGCACCCGCTCCGTCAGCCCGATCAGTTAAGCCTCCCACTCACTCGGAGCCGACGAAAACGCCGGGCAAAGCCGCAGATGTCGCTGAAGCCCCAATGCTGCCAGCGTCTCCGAAGATCAAAGTCACCTTTGTCCTGCCTGAAGGAGCGACGATTCAGGCAGAGGTATCCCGTTTGGTGCCGCACTTCCAGCACTTGCTGAACCGTCCTCCCAACTGTTCGCCACAGCGGGGACAAATCCAGCCAGTTCCGTCCGCAGCGGTCGGATTTTGCCATTCTTTCAGAAGGGCAACCGCTGTTGGATAATCCGGCTCGTTCTCAACCCAGAGTTCGGCCTGAAATACCGCCGAGGGAATTATCTGGGCCATTGCTCGTTTATTTCAACGCAGCGAATGCCTGCCTTCTGCAACATGTTTTTGAGCAGCCCCACTTCTGCGCTATCAGGTGACGTGAATACGCGCTTCATAAACAGAATTTTGCGACGGTTTAATCTACCACACTCCATGAACAAATTCTCAGGGTTCTAGTTATTTTCTGTCGCCGGACGACGGTGAGGTTTTGGATGGCTCAGACGGTACCCTCTGCCAGAGGGCAAGGATGGGATGATCTTGACCGGCGCCGGCAACGTTATTTTGAGGGCCTTGCCACCGCAACGACGGGCATCTACGCTCCCCGGAAAATGCAGAAAATGTCCAAGCTGATTCTTGCCCTGGCCGAACAGGTGCTGACGCAACCGACAGAAAAGTCCAGCCGCGAGGCCGTTGCCGCCGCCTTACTCCTGGCGCATGTGGCCTGGAATAGAGCCGTGGACCCCCTGGGCGGAGATCAGGTCGGCTCCTACCGTAAGATTCTCGGCAACTTGCAGGCGGTGAATCCGAGGTGCTTGCGAGAACTGAAGGGCACAGACTGCGAGGCCCTTGTCCAAGCGTTGACCAAACTCAAAGCAACGCGCTACCCCAAGGACGACCGAATCATCCGGCTGTGCGGCCTTACAGCAGAGAATAAGGTGCATGCGGAATGGCACCACCGGGGGGGTGAGGGAACGAACTGATACTTTTCTAGCAAATGTTCCACAGTTCATCCAAAGGCACGAGTACCACCGAAACCCAGCGCATCACCTCCATTGACGCGCTGCGCGGGTTTGTGATGTTCATGATGATTTTCGTCAACGACCTCTCTGGCGCTGGCAAGATCGTGCCCGACTGGATGGTTCACTTCAGCGACCGTCATCGGGATGGCAGCGGAATGACGTTCGTGGATTTGGTTTTCCCCGCGTTCCTGTTCATCGTGGGAATGTCCGTTCCATTCGCGTTCGGCGGGCGCATGGCGAAGGGCCAACCCGCCTGGAAAACTCTGGGACACGCCGGCATCCGCACCCTTTCGCTGTTGTTTATCGGCATTTTGATGGTTCACGAAACGCCGGACACGGCGGCACTAGGCTGGCCAGGCGACTGGTGGTGCGTGCTGATGTATCTCTCGGCCATCGCCGCCTTCTGTTCCATTTCGCCACGACTCTCGGCCCCGGAGTCCAGAGGGAACGCATGGAGGATTGCCAGCCGGTGCGTGCGACTGGCCGGGCTGGCGGTGCTGGTCTGGCTGGCATTTGCCTTTCGGGGCGCAAAGGGTCAGCGCATCATCACGCTTGCGCCCTTTTCACTGGACACGGAGTGGTATGGCATTCTTGGACTCATCGGCTGGGCGTATCTGGTCACGTGTATCGTCTTTCTGGTGTTTCGCGGCAAACGCACCGCGATTCTGGGCTGCATGGTTCTGTTGATGTGTCTGTTCGTGGCGGAGAAGAAGGGCGTGTTTGAAGGTTTCTGGCTCAGCAAAATTGTCGGCATCGGCGAAACACTCGGCTCGCAAGGGGCCATCGCCGCGGGGGGATTGTTGCTGGGTTCGATTCTCACCGCAACCGACATGACCGCTTTGAAAGCACGCACGAGATTCACCTTCTGGTTCGTCGCCGGTTGCGCCGCCGCCGCTCTCCTGCTGAACCGGGCTTACGGCATCAGCAAGAACAACGCGACGCCATCGTGGAGTCTCTGGGCCTGCGCCATCACCGCCGCGCTGTGGTATGTGTTCTATCTGATCTCCAATGTGCGCCCGGTCAAAGTCATCTCGCGACCGCTGGCGCTGGCGGGACAGAATGTGCTGCTTGCTTATTTGATTTCCGAAATGCTGCCCGGCCTGCTGGAAGCGCTGCACTTGGGCGGCGGGTATGGCCATCTCGCCGCGAATCTTCCGTCCGCCATCGTACGCTCAGCACTTTGCGGGGTATTGATCCTGCTCGTGTCCACTAGCCTGAACCGGATCGGCTTCCGGCTAAGACTCTGACTGCACCCAAGCTAGCGGGCGGCAACCGGTGTTCCTGTAGGCTCAATCGAGACAGAGAACTTCTGCTTCAAGTCTGCGACCGCGTGATGATCCTGGAATATTCCTTGATGTTCGCGGCTGTTTGTGCTATTCAATTCATAGTGGATCGGCATGTGCCGCCTGTTTGGTACGAGAGCTATGGATCACGCGCACAAAGTTGATGTGCCACTGGCTCACGAGGTGGCTGTGAGCAAAGCCACCCAATTCTTGCTGCACCAACTGGACTGCGACCGTTGGTACGTGGCTTGTCATCACGAGCATCTGTTCGTGTATCACTTGGCTAAAGGTGCCGAGGACCGATATGCGGTCTCCTTTGAATGCACGCCTTCGGTAGAAAAGGGGATTTATCACGGCAGCAGGGCATGGTCGCTCTCCATCATCCCATTGCACGGCGTCGAGGCCCTGCCTGAAGCCAAAGAAAATGAGATCAAAGCGGGACTTGTACAGATGACATAAAGGTTATTGGGCTTGGGCACGCTGTCTGCAACGAACAGACCGAAGGCCGAGCCGGATGGCCCCACGGGAGCCGTTCATAGCGTCCCCATTGTGACGACGAGCGCTGGCGGGACTTGAAATCAGGCCCTAAAATCAGGCTTGCAATCCCCGGGCGGCAGCGCATAGTCGCAAACGGTGGTTCGGTCATGCGTAAGCGACCATAAATGAAAGGCCTTTCGTTCGCGCCGAGCGCGGCGCCAAGAACTCAAACTGCTATGAGTCGGACCTCTTCCCTGCGGCACCATAAGACCGCCTTCACCTTGATCGAGCTGCTGGTCGTTATCGCCATCATCGCCATACTGGCGGCGCTGCTGTTACCGGCCCTGGGGCGAGCGAAAACCAAGGCCCAGGGCATTAAGTGCATGAGCAATATGAAGCAGCTCATGCTGGCGTTCAAGCTGTACACGGACGACTACAACGGTTTCTTTTTTCCAAACACCTACGGGGGCGATGGCTGGGTGAGAGGGACGCTGGATTTCGATGGCGGCAACAGATCCAACTGGGATCCTGACACACTCTTGAATCCCCAGACGGCCGTTCTCGGACCTTACACCAAAAATCCTGGCATCTACCAGTGTCCCGGGGATTGGACGACCGTGAACCGGCCAGGCGTGGGCCAGGTCCGCCGCATTCGCAGCGTGTCGGCCAGCCAGGCGATCGGCACCTGGTATGGCGGAAAGACCTCTACTTACGGCTACTGGCTCGACGCCGGGCTGGTCGGCGGCTCGCCGACCAACCCGGGCGGTAAATGGCATGTATATGCGAAAGAAGGGGACCTCGGCCGGCCCTCGCCTTCGATGCTATGGGTATTCGTGGATGAACATCCCGCCAGTATCAACGATGGGGGGTTCGGGTTTCGCATGCCCGATACTCTCGCCGCCACCGCTAACCAGGGGTGGGTTGATTTTCCGGCGGGCTTTCACGGTGACGCCGGCGCTTTCTCGTTCATGGACGGTCATGCGGAAACCCATAAATGGGTGGAGAGGGTTTCCTTGGGACCGGGGGGTCTGGGAGCGCACGTAACCGATTGGTCGAGTTTGAACCCGGGACAGATTCCTAACAACCGCGACATCATGTGGGTGGCTCGGCGCACCTCGGCGCTGGATAGCGGGGCTGATTTATGGTGAGACCCGCTATGAGATTTGACGCGCAGCGTCAATGAATCAGCGGGGCGCAAAACGCAGAACAATATCCAGGGGCTGAAGTCCTCGACATTTTAGAAGTAGCGACAAGAGCAGTATTGCCACCAAGGTGAAAGGCTCAAGGCCTCATCAGAAATTTGCTATTTGAGGGCTGTCAACGTATTTTTCTTACGAGGTGAAGCCGGAGCCCTGCACAACTCAAGTTCCCCAGGCAAGAACGCAAAGCGGGCGGTGGGACTTTGCGGGGAGGCTCCCCTACTACGCTGCATTCGCATGGCGCTGGATCGTGTTGCGGCAGGCGTCGCCGCTGATCTACGGCATCGTGGTGACTGACCGGTGCAACTTACATTGTCGAGGCTGTCAGGTGGCCAACACCGGCCGTCCTGATTTCACTTGGGAACAATTACTCCGGGCGATGCGTGACGCATGGAGCCGCGGATTTCGTGAACTGTATTTCACCGGAGGTGAACCGATGCTGTGGCGCGACGGGGAGCGCACGATTGAAGACGCGGTCGTTGAAGCGAAGCGGATTGGCTTTTTCCATGTGCATCTCTACACCAACGGGACACACGGGCTGGACACGTCGGCGGACTTGGTCTGGGTCAGCATGGATGGGTTGCCAGAAACCTTCGAATTGCGGCGAGGCAATTATTTCCAGCAGGTTGAGCGCGCGGTCCGCGAAAGCCCGCACCCGAAGAAGGCCCTTCTTTACACGATTGACCGCAACACGGCCGCCGGCATCGAGCCGTTCCTGCGGTGGGTGAGCGAAACGCGGCTGCCCGTGATCGGCGTCATGTTTTATTTTCACACGCCCTACTACGGATATGACGAATTATTCCTGAACGCCGAAGAACGCACTCCGATTATTAACCGGCTCGTTGCTTGCATCGGTGAAAAATTGCCGGTCCTAAATTCGCGGGCCGGCCTGCGGGCACTCCAATCCGGCAACTGGCTGCGGCGGCTGCCCATCGTCAGGCTAGCGAATGTTGCGGGCGAGTATGTCTGCTGCCGTGCCTCGGACGAAACCTGCGCGGTGTGCGGCTACGCCGCCTGCACCGAGCTCACGGAAGTTCAGCGTTTGCGCCCGAGCGCGCTGCTCAACATGGTCAGGTATTGGTGAACACGCTGGGACAAATTCTCTCGCGTCGCGCCACGCGCGCTTTCCGGCGCCACCTCGTGGGCCCCACGCAGCGATGGGCTTTCGCCCCGCCGGACCCCGGTTGGAAACCGCCGCGCATTCAACAGACCTCGCTTTATCTGCACGTGCCGTTCTGCCACCACAGTTGCCCTTACTGTCCCTACAACAAAGTCCGCTACGACAAAACGCTGCTGGAGCCTTACACCCAGGCGGCACTGGCCGAAGTTGACTGGTGGGCCGACCGGATTGGCGCGGCGGAAATCACCAGCATCTACATCGGCGGCGGGACGCCAACGTTGGCGTTGGACAGCGTTCGCCGCGTGCTGGATCGCGTCCGCGAGCGATTTCGTCTCACGGGTGACGTTGGCATCGAAACGAATCCCAGCGACGTGGACGCGGCAACCGTCCGGCAATTGCACGATGCCGGAGTTACGCTGGTATCCCTGGGGCTGCAATCGTTTCGTCCTCAAAACCTCGCCACGCTGGGACGTGGCTACAAACCGTTCGTCGCGGAGCAGGCTTTGACTTTGCTCGTGCAGGGTGGCTTCGCTTCGGTCAACGCCGACATCATTTTTGCGCTGCCGGGGCAAACCGCCGCCGACGTGACTGCGGACCTGGCTCGCGCCGCAGAACTTGGTGCGAACCAACTGACAACTTATCCGCTATTCACTTTCCCCTACACCTCGGTGGGCGAATATTTGCGGCTCAAGGCGGTGCGCATGCCGAATTTGTTTGTGCGTCGAGCGCAGTATAGCGCCATCAGTGCTTGGTGCGCGGAACACGGCTTTGAGCGGGTGTCGGTGTGGGGCTTTAAGCGCGGGGCGATTCCACGTTATTCGTCGGTCACCCGCGACAGCTACATCGGGGTCGGGCCGGGGGCGGGCTCCCATTTGCCGGATGGATTTGTGCTCAACACATTCGACCTCAAGAATTGGATCAACACGGCTGGCCAAGGGAATTCAACCATTGCCTTGCGCCTGCCATTTGAGGGTGAAATGACGGGTTGGTGGTGGTTGTATTGGCGCTTTTACGACACACGCATCCCGTTGGCCGACCTTGATGCGGCCCTGGGCAACGACGCACCCAAGGCCCGCCGCTGGCTGAAGGCGGTGGAAAGGGTTGGGCTGGCGTTTCGCAATAATGGCTGCCTTGAACTCACGGAACCGGGCGCGTTTTGGCTCCATTTAGTGCAAAACCACTTTGCGCTAAATTATGTGAACACCCTTTGGACCGAAGCCCGTCGTGCCCCCTGGCCCGGGATTGTGGCTATTTGAACCCAAAAAGGCGCAGCCGGTGAAGAGTGCGCCCGATAGTTGGCAAAGCTGCCCAAACTGGCAATGTTCGTTTCGGAGGATTCAACTTCCAAATCCCTCTTCGCACGCGGGCGAGTGCCCAAGGAAGAAACAGGAGCAACAACGGCATCAATGCCATAGTTCCGGCCCAATCGTCGTTGGGTAACATTTGCCACCATCTGAGTAGTGTGTACATGGTTTTCTTGTATTCTTAATGTTCACCAACTTCAGACCGCTGCACCACCAAAGCGCAGTTTCCACTAACGAGCGGCAGCCATCAAATCCGAAAGGCTGACGTTCGGTGTCGCCGGGCTGTCGGTCTGGCGGGCGGCGGTTTGCCCAACTCGCGCTGCCAGAGATTCGCCCAACCAGAACGCAACTCCGACCATCCCGGCGAGGGCCAAACAAATCACGATACCCCGGATTCTTACGATCCAACGTGCTGACCGGTTTGTTTTCATGGCCCAACTTTAGCCCTCCGCCGACCGGGGGTGTTAATTGAAAGAATTTGTCGATTTATTGATTGAAGCGATGAAGGCCCGAAAACGGCTTCGCCGTGTTCTTCAGGGAGTGGCTGAAATCTTAGTACCGGGCCTTGACGTTAGCGGACTGGTACACGATATTCCTCGCTCTATTTTTGGAATTGAAGACGCAAACAGAAAGAACCATGGCAAAGAAGTCCTTAAAGAAAGCAACGAAGCAACTCGCTCCTGAAGCAAGGGCGAAGCAGTCTGACAGAGCCTATCAAGTGGAACCAGACGAGCTCGACGGTCAACAGCAGCGGTTGAGGAAAGCCGCGGCGATGGAGATCGAAGCTCTGAAATCGTCGGCAGCAGCACCGACGCCTCACCGGCATTCTGCACCGGCAGCGGTGCATTCGAAGCCACTGACGCCGGTGGCAGATTTGTGGCCAACTCCGGCAGCCGCGCAGGGAACATCGAAGGCTTCTCACGCTCCAGCCCGACAGGTTCAAACGATTCCAACGAAGGTAGCTGCGCCCCACGCTGCACCCGCTCCGGCAGCGCAACCAACGAAGCTTCCCGTCCAGTATGAGCCAACGCGATCGCCGGGGCAAGCGGCTCCGGTCGCCGCTCCGGTCGCTAAAGGCACATTGCCGCCAGCGTCTCCGAGGGTCAAAGTCACCTTTGTTCTGCCTGAGCCCGACGCCAAGCAGGTATCACTCTCCGGCGATTTCAACGGTTGGTCGCCCAACACAACCCCCATGAAGCGGCATGATGACGGGCACTGGGAAACGGCGGTCGATTTAGCGCCGGGACGGTATCAGTACAAGTTCATTGTCGATGGGCACTGGATACCTGATCCGCTGGCTCACGAAAATGTTTGGAACCAGCACGGCACGCTCAATTCGGTAATTGAAGTCCGCGCCTGATTATGGCCAAGGGCTGCCGCTCCCGCAGCCCCGGCGTTGGGCCAGCTTTGCCGGGACGGCCCGAACTTCCGAAGCACGGGGCGGCTGTGGCTTGACGGATAACCACCGGTGTGTCTGGGCCCTTTCTTGCTGTCGGTGTGGGGATGTTCGAGGGCAACAATGGTGGGATGTGCGGGGGTCGAACGAAGTGGCTGAGATGAACTTCTGCAACTAACTGACAAGTGACGCGAGGGTTCAAGTCCTGTCGCGGGCGCCACCTCGACACTTTTACTGCAACCACATTGATTATGTTGTAGTGCAGCCTGTCCTCGGCTCCAGGAGCTTACCACCAGAAATAAGGGACAGATACGGTGCGCGGTATCATCGCCGGGAACTTCACCCAGCGGCCGCTGCCATCGAGCATGCCGACGTTGCCGCCGGCGGGCAGCATGCCGTTAAGATGCGGCGAGCGGTGCAAACCTTTAGTCCATCCGCCCTGGATGCCGGTATATTTGTTGGCGCTTCGATTGGCCACATTGTTGTTATCGGAGAGGGTGGCGCAAGCCAGCAAGGGCCGATCGGTGGGCGATGGCGCCGGATAGGTGATGGTGCCATATTTGATCGACTGGGGAATTATTGACGGGTTTTGATTGGTGATCATTACCGATGCCGTGCCGGGAAAGGTCATGGCATACCCAATGACGCGGAAAGCATTCGGGTCCGGAGGCGGCACGAAATTCCACAGGGTATCCTCATCCTGGTCGGGGAATCCCGGGTCATACATCACATGACGTTGCGTGCCGCTGCCCACCATCAAAGCCGACACGCCCCAGGGTATATCCCAGGCCCAATTCCCAGAGGTCATTTGCGGCATCTTATCTCTGAAGTCGGCGGCGTAAATGTGGATTGCCATCCCGAACTGTTTCACGTTGCTCAGACATTGGATGCGCTTGGCCTTCTCCTTGGCTTTGGCCAATGCCGGCAGCAACATGGCGGCTAGAATGGCGATGATGGCGATAACGACCAGCAACTCGATGAGCGTAAAGGCACGCCCCGCCGGGCCGACGAAGGTATGCTTTCGGGTAAGGCGTTTCATATCGTACCTCATTATAACCTAATTCTCACTCTTGAGCGCAACTTCCAATGGTGCATTTATTGGCCAGGCGCGGAGGTGCTGAATCCGAGGTCTTTCATGGCCTTGCTCGCGGCTGGGTCGCCTCGTTTGGCATCCTCCCTGAGCTTCCCCTCATAGACCACCAGGGCATTACGCACCGCCTCCCGTTGGGGCAAGGAAATATCTTGCCGGCTCAACACACGAAGGGTGGTAATGGCGGAGCCAGGATCGTTGCCGGCGGCGGCCATTGCCTGGTCCCAAACCTGTTTGATTTCCGGCGCAGCGGCATCAAAGGCCTTGGGATCGACCACGGCCTTGGGCGGATTCCGGCCACAACCGCAGAGAAACGCCGCCAATAAGGCAGCCACGAACAGACGCTCGGCACAGTATGTCATAGGCTGAATCAATTTGGCGCCAAAGGCACTGGCCGTCTTGGTTGAAATTGACAGCGAACCTGTCAATTTCAGCCAAGGACAGCAGCCGGTATCGCCCGAGTGGCGTTGCCGGACCAGGTTGGCGGAAGATTGGGTTGTTCCACCAGGCTTGGACCGCCTGTGGGCCAAATGATGAAATCCCTGCAGGATTTGGGAGTTGGGAGACTGGAATTCAGTCCGGCACCTGTTCAGGCACGGGGCATCTCAGTTTTGGCACGCTTGAGGAGCTTTCCGAGGGGCTCAGGAGGATCCGGGAGGTTGGCACGTAGAGAGGCCGCCCGCTGGATCTAAGGCCCTGGGCATGGGCTTGCGAAAACGCCGGACTGCCTCGGGAAAGCGCATCACGGAAAAAGGGCGATCTCATTTGAATAGTGGGCGAACCCGTGCGGTCAATATGAGGCGGGCAGTCCTCTGCCCGTCGCTGAGTGCTCACCGGCACTTAGCTGCTTTCGAAAGTGGCCGAAACCCGGGAAAGCTGCCTTCCGCCGGTTTACCGTAAGCCTGGCTTATACTGCGACGTCGGACGGAGGCTGGAGGTGCCCTCGGGAGTCTCCCATGACTGTTCCATGAGTGTCCCATGTGTCTCTCCCTCGCCCAGCATCAGTGCGGCTCATTAACTGGGCATCTTCGAGCTCGCTGCGCCTACCTTGGCCACCTTGGGTTCTGATGGGATCCTAGCCGCCTTTGGGCCAGCCGTTTCCATGGAGCTGCCGGTGTAACCACTTGTGAATGCAAAACTTCCGCAGCCGTCACCGGCTTCCAATCTGCATTCTTCCTTCCGCATGTCTCCCCCAGGCCTGGCAACTGGCGTCATCTGGCTTGGCCCTGTCCGTGAATGACCCTGGAACCGGCAGTTTAGATGAACAACAAAGGCGCAAAGACGCGAAGGCGAAGAGACTGTGCGGGACGCCCCCTGGCGCCGCGCCTGATACAATTGATTTGAGGTGGTAGTATTTCACATCCGGCTATGACTTGGGGGCTTGCTGGCCTACTAAATCGCGCAAGCGCGCGAGGGCGGCATCCGCTTCGCGGCCTTTTGCGGTAACGAAGTCGAGTAGCAGGGCGGGGGTGCGGGTGTCTTCCTCTGAGGCGCGATTGGGGTTGACGGCCTTCAGGTCGTAAACGGCATTTTCGATGGACTCGGCCTTGGCAAGCGACTCGCGGGCGGCGCGCTCCACGTTTTTGCACTCCTCCTCCAGTGCGGCGAGCTGCGACTCGCTGAGGGTCTTGGCCTTCTTTTTCTCTTTTATGGCGTCGTCAAGCTGCTTGGCCTGGGCGTCCAGAGCGGCGGCCTGGTCGCGGTGGGGGCGTGCTTCCTCCAGGGCTTTTTGCAGGCGCGCGGCATAGTCGATGGTCCAGCTTCGGGGACTGTCGGCCCGCCGCGGTAAGAGTTTGAAGAAATCGTCAAACTGGGCCTGGGTGAGCGGGGTCTTTTTGCCAACCTTTACGTCGGAGAGGTCATAGTACCATACGGGGCCCCGGAAAGGACGCTCGTTCTCCCGTGGGGCGGGTTGCTTGCCTCACCAAGTGAGGCAAGAGCCTCACTTGGTGAGGCCCTATACAGGGTGAAGGCAACGTGGGGAGTCCAAAGTCTAAAGTCTAAAGTCTAAAGTCGGGTGCTGGGGGCACTCCAAAGTCCGGGGGCGGAAGTCCAAGGCCCAAAGTCGAAAGCCGGGCCTTTTCACAAGGCTGAAGCGCAGGTGTTAATGAGAACAGGGGCGAGTCTGGGGGTAACCACAGATGGACCCAGATGGACACAGATGAATTCCGATGAACGAGGGGCCAAATTCTGGCCCTTCCTGCGCGGCGAGGCTCTGAGTTTACCGGTAGACAGGCTTCCGGTTACCGGAAGGGTGGCTTCCGGCCATAAGGGTGACAGCACCGGAAAACCGGTGAAATGGGAAACCTGAGACCTGAAACCTGAAACGTGATTGGCAGCGAACCCTTATGAATACAAATGTAGCCGAGCAATCCCATTGCCCGGTAAGGACGCGTTCGACCGTGTCCCTGACTTCGCCCGCAATGATCGGGACGCGGTGGAACGCGTCCCTACCGGAAGACACTTTGGCGCGCGCAATCTGGCCGCCGCAGAACTCGGCGGTTCGGGCGTGCCGCAACTTCCGCATGACATGCACGATGGCCTGGAACTGTATTCCCTTGACTGAGCCGCAGTTCCGCGCGTCAAATCATCACTTGAAGCGGATGAAGACCAGAAACCTCGCAGCGTGGTTTTGCGGGCTGGTGATTGCCTGGGCGTTCTCCAGCACTCCAGTCGCGCTGGGCGCCGGTGAAGCGCTCCCGCCCGCAGTGACCTTCCCATTGTTGCTGCAGGAAATGACCGACCGGACGGCCCTCACGCACTGGCCCACCCGGCCCTATCGTTCGCTACAGGCCAGCAGCTATAACCGCGCCTCGAAAACACCGGACGATCCCGCCGGTTGGTTTGCCGACGGGGACTCGGGTTTTGTGTTCCGCATGGAAACCAACGGGGCGCGGCTGGAGGCGGTGCTGATGGAGCATGAGGGCCCGGGGGTGCTCACGCGAATCTGGACGCCCTTCTTTTACAGGGATTTCAACAACCGCAAAGGCACGGACCTCCGCATCTATCTGGACGGGGAAAGCACACCGCGCCTCGCCACCAACTTTATCGCGCTGGTCAGAGGCCAAGGCCCGGTGAAGCCGCCTTTCGCCCAGCCCACGTGTCGGGCTGGTGATTTGTATTTGCCGATCCCCTTCCAGAAGAGCTGCAAGATCACGCAGGAGAGCGGAGCGTTCTACTACATCATCAACTACCGAGGCTATGCGGCCGGCACCGAGGTCGAGTCGTTTCGCCCGGAGTTACTGGAGCAGCACCGGGGCCTGTTGGAAAAGACCGGCAGGGAGTTGTTAAACCCCGTCAACTTTTCCGGCGGAACCGCGCTGAGGCTGACGAAGGAGGTTCTCAGCCAGGCGAGCGAGATGCTGGAACTGCCAGTGGGGCCCGCGGCCCTGCGGCATCTGGAATTTCGCCTCCAGGCGGCGAACCTCGCCCAAGCCCTGCGCTCGACTGTGTTGGAACTGGTCTTTGATGGTGAACCGACCGTCTGGTGTCCGCTGGGCGACTTCTTCAGCAACGTTAACGGCATCGATTCCTACCAGATGTGGGAGCGCGAAGTGCGGATCGACGGCACGATGGTGTGCCGCTGGATCATGCCCTACCGGGCCAGTGGCACGATTCGCCTCCACAATCTGGGTGCCGCCCCGGTGACGGTGAATGTTCAGGCCACCGTCTCAGCGTGGGAGTGGAGAGCGGATTCGCTGCACTTCCATACGAGTTGGTGGACGGATGTTCCGCGGCCCCCGCGCCCGGTCTGGGACATGAATTTCCTGGAGGTCCAGGGGCGGGGGATACACGTGGGGGACACGCTGGTGGTACTCAACCCGCTCTGGTCGTGGTGGGGCGAGGGCGATGAGAAGGTTTATGTGGATGAGGATCTGGATCGGCGCTTCCCATCGCAATGGGGGACCGGCTCGGAGGACTACTACGGCTGGGCGGGCGGCGTGGTGCCGACACGGAAAGACGAGTTCAGCGCGCCCTTCCTGGCCAACGTCCGGGTCGGGGGCCAGACCCGGGACTGGCCGGCGGGCAAGGAACCCTTCACCCACGGCTACAACATCTGCACCCGGACGCGCAGCCTGGACGCCACGCCGTTTGCGCGGCGTTTCAAGTTTGACATGGAAGCCTCCAACATGATCGACACCCCTGATGCCTATCTGCAATATGCCTTGGTGACGCACTGGTATGGCGCGCCGGGCGCGACGCACAACCGTCCGCCCCTGCCGGAAGCCGCCGCTGCGCCGATGCCGCAGACGGAAGACGTGGCGAAGGTCGCCCAGCCAGGCCGAGTTCCAGACGCCAACTCCGTCAAGGACATCATCGAGTTGGAGGACGTCAAGCAGGTAGTCCTCTCGCCCGGCATGAAAGGCGGCCGCCAAGTCATCGGTACTACCTTGCCGCCGTACAAATGGAGCAACGGCTCCCAATTCCTCGGCCTTGCCACCAAGGTGGGCGAGTCGGTGACGTTCATCCTGGCTGGACAAGCCCATCCGAAACATCTCGTGGTGTACCCGGCGCAGTCGTACGATTACGGGATTTTGGACCTTTACGTGAATGATCGACTCGTGGCGCAAAACTGGGATGGTTACGCCGCGACTTCCCATCCGGGCAAACCGATTGATCTCGGGGTGCAGGTGCCGGATGGCAACAGGTTTCGCCTGAAGGCAGTTGTGACTGGAAAGAATGCCAAATCGACCGGGTACTACATTGGTTTGGATGCTGTAGCACTTGAGGATATGCAGGAAACCGAAGTCTCGGCCGAGGTCCGTGAGTTCCTGGACACTGACGTGTTTGACGAACGCCCTTGCCGGGAGTGGCCGCAATTGGTCGGCCTGATGAAGCGTCCCTGGGGTACCGCCGCGGTGGCTATCCTGTGGAATCCCGGCACGAGTGACCAGTCCGCCACACTCGACTTCGCCGCGGCCGGCCTTGATCCGCAGCGCGAGCACGCCATCTGGTCTTATCGGGACAGTCGCTTCCTGGGCTTTGCCAGAGGCTCGTGGAGCACGCCTGTCTTGCCGGCTGCGGGCAGCCAACACCTTTGCGTCACGGAACTGAATCGCTCGCGCAGCCTCCCGGTATTGATCGGCTCCAGTCTGCACAAGTATTGCGGTGCCGCCGAAATCAAACGCTTCCAGCCCGGGCGGGACGATTTGGAGATCGAATTGACCGATGCCGGCACCCGCCAGGGGGAACTCTTTGTTTACAGCCCGTTGGATCTCTCCAGGAGGAGTGCCGTCGGCTGCACGGTGGAGTTCGTCGAGCGCGTCAGCGGGAATATCTGGAAGATCGGCATCACCGACCGCCAACCCGGGCAGCCCCAGCGCTTGCAACTGGGACTGGCGCTGCCGCTGTTGCAGCGGCCGTACTTCTGGCTGGTGGCCGGCATCCTGTTAGCCTCCACAGTGATCGGCATCTGGTGGTCCCTCCAACATCAACGCGCCCGGTTGGCACTAGTGCAGCTCGAACAGCAGAACGCGATGGAGCGCGAACGCGGCCGGATCGCCCGCGACATCCACGACGATCTCGGAGCGAATCTCGCGGAGATCGCCATGCTCTGCGAGCTGGCGCAAGACGAGTTGCCGGCAGACCACCCGACCCGCGCCACTCTCAACGAGATCTTCACCCGAGCCGAGAGCAATGTCCGCCGCCTCGGCGACATCGTCTGGGCCATCAACCCCGGCAGCGACACGCTGGAACAATTCGTCGGCTATCTCTGCAAGTCCGCCCAGGACTATCTCGAGGTGGCGCGGGTCCGCTGCCGGCTGGACCTGCCGGCCACCTTGCCGTCGGCCACGCTCGACTCCGTTCAGCGACACAACCTGTTCTCCTCCGCCAAGGAAGCGATCCACAACGCCGTCCAGCACGGGGCGCCCAGCGAGGTCACGCTCCGCATCGCCCCGCAGGACGGATATCTGGTCCTTAGCATCGAAGACAACGGGCGCGGGTTCAACGACACGGCCCCGGCCACGGGGCCCCACGGCAGCGCCAATATGCGGGCGCGCATGGAGCAAATCGGCGGCCAGTTCGCGCGCCGCAGCACCCCCGGCCAGGGCACGATTGTCACCCTTACCCTGCCGCTGGCCATCCCGCGGACGCCATCATGAGCGCCGCTCCGATCACCGTGGCCATCGTCGAAGACAATCCCGGTCTGCGTCGCAGCTTGGAGACGATGCTGAACCGCGCTCCCGGCATCCGATGCGTCGGGGCTTTCCCGGACGGCGAACAATCGGTGCGCGAACTGCCCGCGTTGCGCCCGCGGGTCGTGATGATGGACATCAACTTGCCCGGCATGAACGGCGTGCAATGCGTGGCCCATCTCGCGCGCGACTTGCCGGACACGCAGATCATCATGCTGACGGTTTACGACAACACCGACGCGATATTTGATTCGCTTGCGGCCGGGGCCAGCGGATATCTGCTGAAACCGGTGCGGGCGGCGCAACTCGTGGCCGCGGTCAAGGAAGTCGTGGCGGGCGGCGCGCCGATGTCCTCCAGCATCGCGCGGCGCGTGGTGCAGACCTTCAAGAAACCGGCCGCGTCCACGGATGAGATTCCGCAACTGGCCCCACGCGAGCGCCAGATCCTCGATCTGCTCAACAAGGGATTTCTCCAAAAGGAAATCGCAGAGCGACTCAGTATCAGCTACTGGACCGTGCAGACCCATATCGGCCGCATCTACGAGAAGCTCCACGTCCACTCCCGCGCCCAGGCCGTCGCCAAGTACCTCCGCCAGTAGCTCCTGAAGGGGGCATCCGGGTTGTCCCTTATTCTAGGGACATGACATCCCAACCCGCTGTGCTATGGTACTGCGCGAACGACAGAGATCCTGTCGTCCCTGTGATCGCAGTGATAAATATGTTACCGAAAACAAATTCGGGGCGAAGAGGCTTTACGTTGATTGAGCTGCTGGTGGTGATCGCCATCATCGCCATCCTGGCGGCGCTGCTGCTGCCGGCACTGGCCAGAGCCAAGCAGAAAGCGTTCCTCGCAAACTGCTTGTCCAACCTGCACCAGCTTGGCGTCGCCAACGTCCTTTACACTTCCGACTACAGCGACCGCTTTCCATTCTCCGGACGCGATTGGCCTTATCTGCCGTTTATCGACGTATTGACCCTGACCGACACCTATATCAGCACCAACAATCGCGGCTTTTACCGGTGTCCGGCGGACAAGGGGATCGGTTGGAACTATGCCATCGCTCCCGCGCTCGGGCTGGCAACGAACCTGTTGCCGTTCGCGTGCTCTTACGCGTACTACCAGCAGTTTTATACCGATGACAATGGGAGCGCGCTCGCGAAGCGGAAGATGACCGAGGTGAGCTTCCCGACGCGCAAAGCGATGCGCGCCTGTTTTGCCAGCCTGCCGGGCACGTATTTTGATGTGACCTCAGCCCGCGTGCGACTTAACGGCGGCCACGGGATCAAGGGAATGTCGCTATTATTTGTGGACAGCCATAGTCAGTTCCCGCACTGGCAACAACTCAGCCCGACCTCCTACAACGGTACGGACCCGGCGTATAACTTCGACTGGACCCTCAATGGTCTGCGGGGGGCCGATCTGAAGTGAGGCGCTGGCCGGGCTGTGATTCCCGGATTTGATGTAGCGTCAAATAGGTAAAAGCACCAAAGCTCACACTGAACAGAAGCAAGAGCGCCCGCTTGGCTCGGCCTTCGTAAGGACCGGGCATCACACAAACAACAAACTAGAAACCAAACAAAACTAAGAGCCTATGAATCGAAAAATGAAACTCATGTGGACCGGCTTCGTCCTGGCAGGCCTGGCCATAGCCGCTTATGCCCAGGCGCCGGTTGCGCGATAGAACCTCGGTGAACAGGATCCCGGCGCCGCTGCCGGGAACGCCGGCAACGCCCTTACCAAGGAAGCGATTGGAACCAACGATCTTGCCGCGAACGGCGCACCCCTTTATAGCGCCAATGTCCCGGGCGGGGGCAGCACCCTGTCCATGTCCTTCGACGGCGGAAGCTTTTACCAGGGTTCCGTGGTGGGCAACGCCGTGGGGCTCGACGCGCTCTACAGCAGTATCGACTTCAATAATTTCAGCCTCTCCTGCGACGTTTACATGACGGCCCCGGGTGCAGCCGGCTTCAGCTTTCCCGTCAGCCTCGGCCGGAACGGGGCTGGGCTTGCCCCCGTGGAAGTTGGGGGCAACTGGTATCTGATCCACCAGGGTGTCGCGAACAGTGCCGCCGGTCCAGCGGCCGCATTGAACACTTGGACCCACCTCGACCTTGTCCGGAAGACCTTTGGCGCGAGCGTCCTGAGCGTCCTTTATGTGAACGGCACGCCGGCGGTGACGAACGCCAGCACGCCCAACAGGCCGACCGATTTCTTCACTATCGCCGCAAACGAGTTGGGCAGCGCCGTTCCGGGGTCCGTGGAAGGTTACTACCAGGGCCTGGTGGATAACGTTGTGATCACCAACTTGAACATCGGCGCGCCTCCCCAAATCGCGGGCCTTGCCGTTTCTCCGGGCACGATATATTCCGGCAACTCTATAATCCTCACCGCCAATGGGGTGAGCGGCGACCCGACCGGCCGGACCCTTGTCTGGCGCAAGGGCGGCATCGCCTTCACCAATGGCGGGGCCATTGCCTCGGTCACCTTCCCCAATGTAACGGTTGCCAACTCTGGCAATTACGACGTGGTTCTCACGAATAACTTCGGCGCGGTGACCAGCGCCGTTTTGACGGTGACGGTGTTGGATGCGAGTTATTCCGGCGGCGGCGACGTCGTGAAGTACCGCATGGGCGACAACGATCCAGGAGCGGTGGCCGGTGGCCCTGGCAACGCCGTGACCAAAGACGCGCTGGGAACCAACGACCTGACGGCTTTCGGAGCGCCCCTCTACAGCGCCAACGTGCCCGCCGGCGGCGGCGCGTTCTCGATGTCGTTCGACGGCGCGAGCTACTACCAGAGCACGAACCTCGTTGACCTCTACAAGAATTTGGACTTCAACAACTTTAGCCTCTCTTGCGACGTGTATCCCACCGCGCTGGGGAGTTTCAATTTCACCGTTGCCATCGGGGGGAATGGTGGCGGGTTCGCGTTGTTGCAACAAGGCACTTGGGGAATCATCCACCAAGGCCGGGCGGCTGCTTACAGCTCCATCGTGCCGGCCCTCAACACCTGGACACATCTTGAATTGCAGAGGCGGCAGTTTGGAACCGCTGTCCGCAGCCGGCTGTTCGTCAACGGCGTCGATGTCGGGGTACAGATCACCACGGGGCCGACCCTGCCTGTCCATCCCAACCTCACCGTCGGGGCAAACGCCTTAGGGAATGAGACGGGCGTCGAAGGCAACTTCAACGGGCTGATCGACAATGTGGTGATCCACAACTATTCGATCGGGGCCAAGCCGGTGCTCAGCGCCGGGTTATCGGCCGAGCCGGGCAACATCCTGCTCACCGGAGAATTATTTACCCTTGCTGCCACGGCGCAGGGCGGATCGCCCCTGACCTACAATTGGCGCAAGAATGGCACCATCTTCGCCAGCACGGCGGGCACTTCCGGCGCGGTGGCCTCGACCGCCCTGACCAACGTGACTGCTGCCGATTCGGGCAATTATGATCTCTTGGTCACCAACCTGCTCGGGTCGGTCACCAGCGCGGTGGTGAAGGTGACCGTGTTGCCGCCAGGGGCCGCGCGCCCGGCGCCGCTAGTGCAATACCGTCTGGGTGAGGATGATCCGGGGGCGGTTGCCGGGGGTCCCGGGGACACCAACACCCGACCGGCCAGCGGTTCGTTGGAACTCGCGGCGAACGGAGCACCGGTTTATAGCGCCAACGTGCCTGCGGGTGGCAGCACGCTTTCGATGTCGTTTGACGGCGCCAGTTTCTACCAGGGCTCGGGTGAGCCCTGGACCGCCTTCTATTCCACATTCGACTTCACCCACTTTAGCTGTTCCTGCGATGTTTACATGACGGCCCTGGGGGCTTCCGGTTTCAGCTTCCCGTTCAGCATTGGCGGGAGCGGCACCGGCCTGGCCGCAGTCGAAATCGGCGGGAACTGGCAGGCCATCCATCATGGCATTGGTTACAGTCCAGTCGGGCCGCCCGTCGCGCTCAATACCTGGACGCACCTGGAACTCCGGCGGATGAACTTCGGATCGGGAATCGAGACGCGCCTCTTCATCGACGGGGTGGATTTGGGCGGCCCGGTCGCCGGTACTCCGACCGCGCCCGCGGGCGCGCTCTATGTCGGGGCAAATCGCGTGGGTAGCGGCCCGGAAGGTTACTTCAACGGGCAGATCGATAACGTGCTTATGTTCAGTTACACTTCGCCGGCCAGCACCTTGTCGGTTCAAGCGAAAAGCGGTCAAGTGCTGGTGAATAGCCAGGGAATGCCTGGTGCCAGCTACACCTTGTGGAGAACGCCCACGGTCAATCCGGCATCCTGGACCGTGGTTACCAACGGCATCGCGGACACCACTGGGCGCGTTACGCTCACGGATCCGGCCCCGCCGGCTGCGGGGAGCTTCTACCGGACTTCCGCACCATAATAGCCCGACCTGTCGGGCGAACGGCGCTCACTCCGGCAAACTGGAGTGAGCCGTGAAGTCGGCCGCCGGGGGGACGTCCTCTGGCGGCCGATTCTGCAACCGGGCAGCATGACCTTTCATATACGTGACCACAAGATAGAATGACAAATCGCCTGGCAAGAATGCTCGTGCGGGCAACAGCGTTACCTCTTATCTGGGGTGCTTGCTCTCTCGCCCAACCCGTCACCCTCAACTCGCTGTTGAAGGAAATGGCCGATCGCGACGGCCTCGCGCGCTTCCCGTCGCCCGTTTACAAGCAGGGGCAGGGAAGCACCTACAACCGG
>Ga0209777_10002942_pt1 | contig 21675 bp, 21 predicted proteins | sample FrelakmetHBP12HB_FD_187147 | JGI IMG/M metagenome (GOLD analysis project Ga0209777, IMG submission 187147) | Freshwater lake sediment microbial communities from the University of Notre Dame, USA, for methane emissions studies -HBP12 HB (SPAdes)... | ecosystem: Environmental > Aquatic >...
GCAAAGTTATTCTTTAAAAACTATTGAAAATGAAATAAAAAAATGCCAACTATTATGTAGTAATTGCCATAAATTAAAAACAATTAAACAATTTAATCAATTAACCTATTTAAAATAAAAAAGTAGCCAATTGGCTACTTTTTTATTTTAAGCATGAATACACTGTTTTCAGTTTTATCTCCCATAAAAGAATAAACATCTTCACATAAATATGACACCATAGGTGCTAATAATCTTGCTAAAGTATTTAACATTTCATTCATTACCCATTGTCTGTCTCTTCTTTCTTTTCTACTAGGTTCTCCCTCATATAATAATTCCTTTGTTTCTATATCAAAATAAGATTTTGAATTAGTTGATACAAAACTAGTAGTTAAATTAAATAGGTTTCTAAAATCATATTTTTCATATGATTCCAGCATTTTATTTTCATATTTGTTCAATTCTAATAAAGCTTTTTTATCTTTATCTCCCAAATCTGTTGGTTTATATGAATAATCAAAATCATATAGATTGGATAGAAGATACCTGAAATTATTTCTTAATTTAAAGTATATATTAGCCATGCTATCCATCGTAGTATCTCCAACACAAAAATCCGAAGTATAATCTACTGATAACGCCCAAAGTCGCAGAACATCAGCATTGTATTCCTCCAGTAACACTTTTGGATCTATAACATTTCCTTCCGATTTAGACATTTTTCTTCCATTTTGATCTAAAACGAATCCGTGTGTTAAAACTTTTTTAAATGGTGCTTCTCCTCTTATCATCATTGATGTTAGAAAAGACGACTGAAAGAAACCACGGTGTTGATCTGAACCTTCGAAGTATAAGTCGGCTTTAGTTCCTTCCAAAACATTGTTCCAACTTAAGCCAGAATCTAACCAAACATCCATTGTATCTTCTACTTTCTTTAATCCAAGATCATGATACTCTTTTGGTAATAATTCTTCCTCAGTCATGCTAAACCAACAGGCTGAGCCATATTCAGTAAATAATTTAACTAAATGTTCTAGTACTGTTTTATCAAGAAATGCTACTCCTTGTTCATTCAGGAATAAAGGCACTGGAAATCCCCATTTTCTCTGTCTTGATAAACACCAAGAATTTCTTGACTCTAACATTCCTTTGAATCTATTCTTATATGAATTTTTACTCCAATCTACTTTATCAGCCGCTTTCATTAATTCAACTCTATCAGGCATTCTTAAAAAGAACTGTTCTGTTAGCAAATAATAAACAGGAGTCTTCGTTCTCCAATCATGTGGGTAAGAGTGAGTAACTGGTTCAGTCTTTAATAAAAAATCTTTAGTTTCTAATAATTCTAAAGCCTTTATATTTAGCATTTCTACTTTTTCCACATCTAATGTGTAGTTTTCCAAGCCATATTTTTGACAAACTCTAAAATCTTCATCACCATGTGAAGGACACAGATGAACTAAACCTGTCCCGGAATCAGCAGTAACGAAGTTATCCATAACTACTTTACATTCCTTATCAAAGTTTGTATAAACTAAGCCTTCCAATTCAGTTCCCTTGTATTTTCCAGTATATTCGCTAAATCCTAATTCAGTCATTCTTGATTCAGCTACTAATAATCCATCACAAACAACATAATCCATATTTGGATTAACACATACTGCCGAATTGCCGAATAAAGTCCAAGGTTGTGTGGTCCAAACTAATAAATCGAAGTTTTTTGTAGGAAATTTCACAAAAACACTTAAATCAGTTCTATCTATGTACTCTAATTCTGCGTCTGCCAAAACCGTCTTGGTTGCAGGTGAATAATAAACCGGTTTATTATCTCTATAAACCCAATCTTTGAAAAAGAGTTCCGAAAATGCCTGAAGTTGACGAACTTCATATTCTTTTGACATAGTTAAATAAGGATTATCCCAATCTCCAAATAATCCTAATCTTTCGAAAAATTCTCTTTGATGTTTCATCCAATATTCAGCTGTTTCTTCACACTTAACTCTTAATTCCGAAGTAGGAAGTTTCCCAAATTCTTTCTGAACTTTTAATTCAGTAGGAAGTCCATGACAATCCCATCCTGGTCTAAAAAATACCTTTTTTCCCGACATTAGTTGATATTTCACAACCACATCTTTGAGTATTTTATTTAATGTATGTCCCATATGTGGACTACCATTAGCATAAGGTGGTCCATCATGTAGATAGAAGTCCACTTTATTCGTTTCGTTTCGCTTTTGAAACACATCATTTTCTTTCCAGAATAAATTCATTCCCGGTTCTTTTTCCAAAGAATTTGCCTTCTGCGGGAAATTCGTTTGTGGTAAATTTAATTGCTTTTCCATTTTTATTTGTTTTTTTTTTTTGTAAATAAAAAACCGGAACACTGAAAAGTGTTCCGGTTTATCAAGTTTTGATTGTTTAACTACATGACATTCCTAAACACACTAGCGATGCTAATGATAATTATAGAAATGTTTATTATGTAATTATGGTTCATATTAGTTATATATTGTTTTACTTCATTAGTTTTATCACTAATTTAACCTTTTCGTATTTTGCCTTTGTTTTAGCATATTCCTCTTCGGTTACATTAGCCTTGTAATTTTTAGAATCAAGTCGTTTTTTCAAAAACTCCATATATTCTTCTTCCTTTTTAATATCAAATTTTTGCTTTGCCATTTTTTTCAATTTTGTAACCATTTTTAATGGTATTTTCTATACCTTTGATTACTTCATCAAAAGTAATTGGTGGAAAATTAAGCCATATTTCATTTGGATTATTAGGGATTTCTCTTGGAACATAGAAGTTTTTCATTATTTCCAAATTATATTTAATCATTTCAAGTTCAGGATAGAATTGACTATCTGGCACAACCGACATGTAATTTATTTTATCCATATTAATTTAATATTTTATTTATTCTTTGTTCTCTGTATTCTGCTAATGGAATAAAATAAGCTTTAGCATATAAATTATTTATGGTAACTGATACGTTACTTTCCACTTCGTTCTTTATTTGATAAAAATCATCAAAATCCCTGTTATCACCGAGATGAACATATTGCTCTCCTTCATATATATTACCTATAATAAGTCTTGAGCCTGGTTCGGTCTCTATACACATTAATTTCATTATTCTTCCAGTATTTTATTAATTCTTTGTTCTCTATATTCACTTAAATATAAAAAATAATTCTTAAAAATATCCGCACCCAATTTTATTATAGATGTTCCATGCGAATAAATATTATTTTCTATATCTATTTCATAGATTTTATCTTGAAAGAATTCAACAGTTCTACCAAAGACATCTACATCCTTAATACACATAACCTTAGTTCTATTATTAGAAAAATAATTATAATTTTCTCTTGAAAGATGAGAAGATAAAGTTTGATTATTTTGTAGTATTATATTGTTATCCTTAACAAGGATATCTATTAAGTCTGTACAAGTATCATTCCACATTTTTGGTAATTTACTACCAAAATATTCTTCTTCGCTTTTGCCTAAAATGTATTTAACATACTCGCTTATATGTAGACTTGTATATATCCATTCCTTTTCTTCTTGTGTTAAATTATCAAATTCGATCATTCATGTAAAGATACGAAGAAAAAATGACTTTAACAAAATTAATTTCATTACTTGATGAATAATTTTATAGGGAAACATATAATTTTAATATATATTACATGAGAGTATGGACTATAGAAAAGTGCCGTAAAATAGCATTAAATTATAAAAGAAAGATTGATTTTCTTAATGGAAATAATAAAGCATATGACGCTGCATATAGAAATAAATGGTTAGGTGATATATGTAATCATATGGAAATATCTGGGGATAAATATAATAGATGTATATATGCTTATGAGTTTCCTGATAATTCGGTTTATATAGGTTTAACTTATAATTTGGAAGTTAGAGACGAACAACATAAAGCAGACACTAAAAGTAATAATAGTTGTGTTTTAAGCCATATTAAAAATCGCCACTTATTACCAATACTCGTTAAATTAAGTGATTATATAAATTATGCAGAAGCTTCTGTATTAGAAGGTACTTTCGTAAATAAATACAAAGAAAATGGATGGATTATTTTGAATAAAAATATAACTGGTTCATTAGGAGCAAGTAATTTAATTTACACAAAAGAAAAATGTAAAGAAATTATAGACACCTGTGTTTATTTATCCGACTTATATTCTACACACGGTAGAGTTATTTTAATATGCAAAGAAAATGATTGGTTTTTAACTGAAATAGACAATTTAATAAAAATAAAAAAATCTAATAATCACTGGAACAAAAAAAATTGTTCGGAAATTTCTAAATCCTTCTGTGATATTAAGGATTTTATAGAAAAAGAATCTAGTGCCTACAGAAGTGCATTAAAAAATGGATGGTTAGAGGAAATAACATCACATATGTATATTTCCAAAAAAGGGAAAGGATACTGGACAAAAGAGAAATGTAAAGAAGAAGCTGCCAAATATATAGGAAAATTTGCCTTCCAAAAAGGAAGCAATGGTGCGTATAAATCCGCTTATAAAAATAAATGGTTAAATGAGTTTTTCATTTAACCATTTATTCAATTTAATTTAATTCTTATTCCCGGCATATATATCTCCAATATAGATATTAATTCTTCTTTAATTTCGTTCGTGAGGTTTTTTGTTCTATTGCTATTAACCAAAGTCATAAACTCCGAAACAACTTTATTAAACTTGAACTTTTCGGTAAAATCAAATATCTTTTCCTTAAAAATATCTGTGTCTATTATATCATCACCAGTTCTGGACATCCATTCCTTAAATCTATTAAAGAAACGAATTATACCTACCATGTTCTTATCATCCCATATACCACCATCAAAATAATGTCCAATAAACATAAGGAAAAAACGTGTAAAGTCCGTATCATAATCATCTGGATTAACAACATTACCTTTTGATTTGCTCATTTTTTCGCCACCGAAAAGTATCATACCATTGTGGATCACACGCTTGAAAGGTTCTTCACAAGCTACGACACCAATATCATACAAGAACATATTAATGAACCTCGCATAAATCAAGTGCATACATGCGTGTTCATTACCACCTATGTACAAATCAACTTGTTGATATTTATCCTTTGCACACAATTCGTTGTCGTTGTTAGGATCGCAGTATCTTATATAGTAGAAAGAACTATCAACGAAAGTATCCATTGTATCAGTTTCGCCTTCTATTGGTATAGGACACCCCCATTTACGCTGACGAGAAATACACCAATCATGTAAGTTTTCCAACCACATTCTTTGTGCATTAATAGTACCCGATGGATAATCAATTATATCCAAGTTTTTAATCATGCGCTCCTTATAATCAGTAATCTTAAAATACCACTGATTCATGGTTTTCATTTCGATTACAGTCGAACAACGCTCACATTTACCATCTTTTACTTGTTCATTAGCAATGACAGTGGCGCAAGATGGACAGTAATTAACCAATCCATCTTTCTTATAAGCCAAACCATGTTCTTTCAACTTCAAAAACAACCACTGTGTCCACTTAATATAAGATGGATCAGAAGTAATCAACCGCTCATCATATTGAGTGTTCATTTTAGCCATTTGAATCCTGAAATTAGCTATATTTTCATAGGTGACATCTCTTGGATCTCTGCCCATTTTAATAGCATAATTTTCAGCAGGCAATCCAAAAGCATCGTAACCAAAAGGTTGGTCAACTTCTATGCCTATGTATCGTTTATATCGGCAATAAGAATCGGAAATCGCATATTGATACATATGCCCCATGTGCAATCCATTGCTGGATGGATATGGGAACATATTTGTTATTATCTGTTTCATAATGCAAAGATACGAAAAATATTCGTAAATAACAAATTATTTTACTGATAAATGTTCAAATCAAATCCCGATTTCAACACAAAAACACCATCAATTTCTTCGACTTCTATTTCTGCTTCTGTTATTGAACCATCATCATATGGACAACCATCTTCATCTTCTCCTATTTGATTTTTTATTTTGTACTCTAATTCTTCCAAAGTAGGATATTCAGCTGTACTAAACCTCATTATATCATAACAACTTGTGCCATAATCTTGACCAATTTCAAATTCAAGGTGCATTCCAGTCAATTGATTAAATCTACCATATGCAGCTTCATTATTATATCCGCTTATCTCATATAATTCTCTTTTCTTTGTTGTCATAGTTGTGCTTTTAATTCTACAATTTGCGCTTCCAATTTCTCAATTTTCATTCTTATGATATTTTTGGATATTTTTGACTCACGTTCATTTAAGTCAAATACCAATTTTATTATTTCTTCATTACCAGATTTTATATGTATATTTACCTTACTTTCGTAGTCAAAATAATATAAACTTGATGTTCCTAATTTACAACATGGATAAAATCCATCCTGTCTTACATCACAAATTTCCCAATATTTTCGTTTATAATGATCATCAATTATGGTAAAATATTCTGCTTTAGGCGTACCCATAATTTCATCACCGAACATTATCGAGTGAAAGTTAGTAGCCAATAAATAAAGTGATGTTTGTATCGTCATAATTTTAGTTTTAGAACCCGCCATCACCAGTATAACCCATATCACCCAAAGACATTCCAGCCTCTTGATAATCTTGGTTCATATTGGTGTATCTTTTATATTTATTTTTCGGAGTCGATTTTTCGTTTGATACTTTTCGTTGGTAATCTGATTGTAAATCAGATATTTCTTTCTCTCTTAATGCCAATGTAAGTAACACTTCTTTAGATAAAATGTGTGTTTTGACGGTTTTTTCAAACCATCTTAAATAAGTACGTGGATTTCCGGGACTGAATATACTAAATTCAGTGTAATTCATAGGATGAAGCATTTGCCCTATAATTTGGTCTTTGAATTTACCAAAAGGCATTTTATCAGCTAATGTTAATTCAATCATTTAATATTTTGTTTAATCTAACTTCCCTAAATTCGGATAAATACATGAAATATTCTAATCCGAAAAAAAGAATTTGCGGATAATTTCTATTATGTAGATACCATGGATGCGGATCATTATTAGGATCAAAACTCCCATCATATATTCTACCCTTTACTATATCAGCTATAATATCACCTTTATAAGATGGATTTATAGTATTAATATAATTTTTTATACAGATTAATTTAGCCATTTAGCTCCCTATCAGTTTCTCTCCTAATATCCTTCTCTTTCGTAGTAGCTTTCTTATCAAAAAGCTTTTTACCTTTAGCTAAGCCAATTTTAAGCTTATATCTACCATTTACAGTAAAAATACTTAAAGGAACGATAGTTATACCGTTCACTTTAAGTTCTTTTTGAATATCCCTTATTTGCTTCTTAGTTAAAAGCAATTTCCTATCATGCACCTCATCGTGGTTCATATAAGAAGATTCTGTATATTTTGCAATATACATACCTTTAACGAAAACTTCGTTATTGGACACAAAGACATAACTATCATTTATGTTGGCATTGTTATCTCTTAAAGATTTAACTTCTGACCCAACTAATTGAATGCCTGCTACATATTCCTCAAGAATAAAATATTCGTAATATGCCTTTTTGTTATTGATACTCATTTTTTATGATTTAGCCATCACATCTTCACGACATGACATTAAGATTGCCTTTAATTCATCATCATTTATCGGGTCTTTCTCATTTTTAAAGTCGATATTGATAATACGTCCATTTATTCTTGCGATATTTTTAATAACTGTTACCTCAAGTTTGAATTCTTTGAACCAATGGTTAAAAGTCATCGTTTTACTTGGATGAAAGCCAGTTCTATTCATACACATAAAATTATAACCACTTAAATAAGCTCGTACAATATTAAATGTATTTTCATCACGTTTAGACGCACGTCCTGTTTTAGGATATGAAGATTCGTCTAACCAGTATATAGGTTCCCTGTTAGTAGGTAGGCTCTCCCAATCAATCTTGGACGCAGCAATAGCAACTTTTTCGGTGTATTCTATATCAACATATTCCTTAAAAGTATGTTCACCCCAAACGCCGATAGATATGTTAGTACATTCAGGAATTATTTCCATAAATGATGACGTATCTGTATAATATCCAGTTGGATCAGCTTGCATTTCTAATCCTTGCTCTGCAAACCTTTCTATTAGTTCATTTGTAAATTCTTCTGAACAACAATATTGCGCTGACTGTCTAGTTATAATAGAACCCATTTGTTTTCTATCAAATGCAATTGCTCTTTTATAATCTTTAACCATGTCAATATAATGCTCTGCAAATAAAGTAGAACCATATAAGCCACCTGAAAGTATTGGTTCTTCGCCAATAAAGAAGCAATAATGTCCTGGAACATTATTGCTTATAAGATATAATATAGCCAGAACTCCGGCTTTATTGTCACCACCTAAAACAGTAGTTTCGTCCGTAGCAATAATGTTATCTGTGATAACATGATTAACCTTTTCTTTCTCTTTACAGTAATTGTCTAAATGACATGTAAATAAAGTTTCGGACTCACCAATAATTTTATGGTAATTACCAATTTGGTCTTTTTGCAAACCATCAATTCTTGAAGTCAAGAATTTTTCGAAATCTGTTTCGGATTTGAATGGTGTTGTGTACTCGGTTAACTCAAGAAAAGTTTCTTTGAAATTCATTATTTTTAATTTTCACAAAGATACATTAATTAACTGAATTAAACGAACTTTTTTTTATACAATATGTTTTTCCACCAAAAGTCTTAACGCTTTCTTTTGAATCATTCCTGTATTTCTGTCCACTAATTCGCCATTTTTGAAAATCAAAATTGTTGGAATAGAAGTTACGCTGTAATCAACTGCAATATCTCTATTATCATCGACATCCATTTTGCCTATTTTAACATCTATACCTTCATTGGTAAATTCTGCTGCTATTGTATCTATTATAGGAGACAAAACCTTACACGGTGCGCACCAATTCGCCGAAATATCTATCATTACTATTTCTCCTGTCTTTAAGAAATCCTTAAAGTTTTCTGTTGTTACATTACTTACATATGCCATCATCATTATTTATTGTTTATTTTATTATTCTATATATTTATTCAGAAAAGTTTACAAGGGAAGCACCACCATTTTTAATATATATTTTATGAGAAATAGATTTGAATGGAAACAAAATTAATGAATGGAAATCTTTAATGGATTGCAGTAGAGATACTAAAATAGATAATGGTAATTTAAGTAAAGTTTGTAATGGTAAATTACCACATATCAAAAAAAGGATATTTAAGTTCACATTTTAATATATAATTAATGAAAAATATGAAAAAATTTGGTGAATTCATAAATGAAGATTTGGTTAGATTACGAAAATTAACTTTCAAGTCTATTATAGGATTTGGAATTAATAAAGATTTAACAGTTCAGGATTTATGTAATCTTAATAAAGAAGATGAATTGATAAATATTTATTACATGTTAGGTAATATTGATTTTTCGGATGAAGTTAAGGAGCATTTATGTATAAATGAAAGACGTTCCATAAAAAAACCCGGTAAAGATAGATCTGCATATTATTTTTTCAAAGGAGAAATCTTATCAGATATAATTGAGAAAAAGAAAGAAAAAGGTGAGGAACAGAAAGGTCTTCGTAGGAGATTAAACTACATGGATAAATCTAATATAGGAATTAAAAATGTTAATCAAAAATCTATTAGACAAAATAAAACTTCTCCCTTCGGTTCCGGAAAAAGACAATAATTTATTTCAAAAGTTGCTTTAATCTGGATTCTATTATCATCTCGGAGCTATCTGTTATACTGCTTGCGATTAGGAAGTAATCTACTAAATTTTCGTAGTCTGATTTATTCTCTGGTGTAATACCACTCGCAATTGCCATTGGTTTATTACCAATAAATCCCCTCATAGATTTTATTTTATCTATGGATGGAGGTTTACCTGTTGCATCACCACTTGTTGTAATTACATCCATATAATCACACGCAGTTCTGCATGTCCATTCCAAATCTTTAACTGGACGCTGATACTTGAACGCTACACAACCAAAATACTTTGTATTATGTTGTGTGTATTCATGTTCAAAAAGTATTTCCTCAGCGATTGGGAGTGTCTTGTGTTCGATATAAGAACGGTCAGCCCATATGTAGTCAGCACCCAATCGGTGCGCTTCTTTCATAGCAGCAATCGTATCTAATTGAAGATAATTAACACCTATATTTATAGCAGGTTGAATAAATTCTCTTATCCAACGAATATATTTTTCTGTTTTAAGTAAAGATTCGTCTGTAATCCTATGATCAATTAAAAAAATGTCATATATACCGTTATCACGGCATAATTTGACATTATATTCAACTTGGTCTTGATTTATTGTATGTATTACTGGTATTATTTTTGCCATTAGAAATTTAATTTTAGGTAAAATGTCATTGAATTGTCATATGCTCTCTTTTTAAGAGGATTATACTTTTGTAAAATATATTCATCTAATATTCCAATTGATAAGCTTTTATAAATATTTACATCAAAAGTTGTAATACTTCTTATATTTATATTTTCGCTATATTCAATTCCACGTGAGTTCCACACGGAAGGTTGGAATAAAGTTATATTGGAAATATGCACTGAACCAAATCCATAAATGAATTTAACTCTAGTTGAGTAGCGTAAAGAGGTTAAATTATATTTATCTGAATTATAAATTACTACTTCTGGTAGTATAACCTCTGATATATCAAAATAGGTTGTTTTTGTATTAATGAATTTGTATCCTGCTCCAACTCCTAAGTTATATCTTATATCTATTTTTCTTAGAAAGGATCTTTCTACTTCACTAAATGTGATTATTTTAAGTCTTTTAGTTAAAAACCGAGAATATGACACATCAATGTATTTTTCATTTTCTTTTGTCAAAAATGAATCGGTATTATTATTTGTGATATAACCAATTTTAGTGTACTTAAAATTGCCTACCGCTTCAAATACAGATTTGTTTCTTACATATCTAATATCCGCTTTTGTACCGATAGTGTATGTGTTGAAATTACCTGAAGTATAATTGCCTTGCAATAATACATTTCCTTTTACAAATGTCGTATCTGCCATTGCCGATATTGCAATGCACATGAATAATGTGATTAATATGCTTTTCATATTACAAAGATACGACAAAAAAGTAAGTTAACTTACTTTTTTGTCGTATTTTAGCAATTATTTAACATCCTAATTTAGTTTACAGAAACATTTCATCTAGTTGCTCAAACTCTTTCTTAGACGCTTTAACCAACAATGCTCTGGCATTCCTAATTTGAGATTTTACTGTACTTAGATTTCTACCTAATGCGTCTGCAATGTCCTTATACTGCATCTTTTTAATTTCACGCATTTCAATTACATTTCTGTAAGGTTGTTTCAATTCAGCTATATACTTCTTTAGTATTTCAGCCTTTTTGTTGTTTAACATGAATAAAAATTCATCATTATTTTCCTCTTCTTGAATGAAATCCTTCATTGTAGTGCCTTCTTCATCTAATTCCGAATCTATTGACATAGTTCTTCTACTATTCTTTAGTTCCTGTAATGCTAAGTGTCTACCTATTGTAAATAGCCATGTAGAAAATTGTGCTTTACCTTTTTCATATTGCTCTATTTTTTCGAATGCTTTAATAAAAGCCTCGGTAGCTACATCTTCTGCTAGATGCTCATCTTTACAAATGTTGTTGATGTAATAAACCAATCTTGGGTTGAATTTTTCGTAGAAAAATGAGAAGCTTTCGCCTGTGCGATCTTTGAACAGTAGTTCCTGTTCGGAGTTGTTTGTATTCATTTTGATATTGCCGTTATTTTTATAATTTATTAAAGTTTTCAAATTGCCTCAATTATATATTATATAATCAAAGTTCTAAAAAGTTTAATAAATTTTCAAATATAATTAACTTTGTTTTAACAAATGATAGAAATTTATCATTTGATTCAAAACAAAGATACGAAATAAATTTGACTCCACCAAATTTATTTCGTATCTATATGTTTAATTAATATGCTAATTCTATTGGAGAATTAACGGCATCATATTCAAGATTTACTATTGAACAATTCACAAAAGTTGTGTTTTCCTTTACAGACACACCATATCCCTCATGTATATGCCCGCAGATATGAAATTTAGGTCTAACCTCTTTAATTTTATCTAACAAAAAAGGACAACCAACATCTACACCAGTGTGAATTTTATCTAATATTCCATAGACAGGTCCGTGTGTGACAACAATATCCGAATCAATAGGAATCTCTTTCCAAATTTGTTTTATAGTATCACCTTTATAATTAAAGCCCCATCTATTACCATGATACCATGGAGTAGCAGGACTACCCCATATTTTTATTCCTTCGATAATTTCAGCACGATTGTCTAATAAAATTATATTCGGAAATTGCTCTAACAACGATACTATCCATTTATTGCCGTGTGTTTCTTCATCATGTTTTCGATCAAAACATATATCGTGATTCCCAACAGTCATTACCTTATATCTGCACTGATTTTGTTTACTATACCATTTGAAAAAATGATATGTCTCTAATCTATTGCCTCTACCGGAGTAGTCTCCCGAAAATATAGAAATATCGCAGGGTGGTAAATCAATCTTTTCGTGTAAATTATGAGTATCGCTAAAAGCTGCTATTTTCATATTCCTAATATAGTGTTTAATTGATCAAGCGTTACTATCTTAACACCTAAGCTTTCAGCTTTTGTTTCTTTAGCGGAACCAGAACCAACACTTTTCATTATAAGATATGAAGTAGTCTTAGACACACTTGAACTAATTTTACCGCCCATTTCCTGTATTTTTAATTCTGCTGCATCTGAACGAACACCCGTAAATACGAAATTCTTACCAGCTAATTCATTAGAAGTTGCAACCAAAACGTCAGTTGCTTTTACGGTCACAGGCAAATTAGGTAAAAAATCGTTATAAAACGTATCATAACCATCTATAAATATTTGTGCCGAACGATCAGCGAAACCTTCAATCTCAAGTATATCTTGAACAGTAGGCTTAGTCTTAAAATGTTCCAATAATACTAATTTCTTAGAACCTAACCCGTTAAATATACCACTACCGTGCATTAGTTTAGATAATTCTACGTCTTTTGCTCTTGATTGAATTGCGCCATATACAATTTCTGATTTTCTTTTGCCAAATCCATCAAGTCCTTCCATATCTCTTGGTTTCAATTCAAGAACTTGTTTAATTGTTGTGTATCCTGCATCCCAAAGTTGTTTAAAAACCCCTTCTCCCGCATTTTCTACTTCCAATATTTCAAAGAAAGAAACTAATTGTTTGAATAATTGCTCCTTTGTTTCTGATAATGTGATTAATTCGACACCATTATCATTCCATCCGATATTTTGAACATTTGGCATTACAAAAGGCACACTTTTAATTATACCAACTACTTTTGGTATAACCATACCTGAACGAACTATCTTAACAATAGCTCCAATTCCTATACCATTATCTTTCACAAATCGTGCATTATTACCAGTCACATTTGAAACAGTAACGCCATCTAATTTAACAGGATTAACATGTAAAATTGGCTTTAAATATCCTTGCTTAGAAATATTCCAACTCATTCCTATTACTTCTGTTTCAGCCGATTGTTCAAATGCAGGTGATTTATATGCCCTTGCCCAACATGGGTTGTCCGAAGAGCGTTCTCTTCCTAAACTATCTTGAACTGCAAGACTATCTACTTCTAAGATAATACCGTCAATTTCGTAAAATTCTGACCATTCTTTGAATAAGGCTACAAAGAAAGGTTCCGATAATTCAGCCAAAGTGACTAATTTATATTTTACTTTCGTTTGCTGTCCTGCATTTAAGCCATCCAGTATATTATGTTTGAATTTTACTTTTGCTTTAAACTCATCGCTTACTATACCACCATATTTAATATATTCACAATCGCTTAGTGGTGTAGTTGCTAACTTATTATTTATTAAGCCCGCTACTAAGTTTCTTGGATTAGCAAAATCGGCAGCATATTTTGTATAAAAAGTATTTTTGGACATCATTACTTCACCATAAGTATGTGTGAAGAAATTATCAAGACTACCAACCCCGAATGGGATAATGATATTTTTGTCCAAATGATTCTTTATCAGATTATAATGTATATCTGAATTTTGTCCAAATGTACCATCGCCTCTTGTAGTAGCACGATTAGCTTTTTCATTAACTGCTAATGAAAGCCCATCAAATTTAGGTGTTAATACGAGTATTTCGTTATCTTTAATACCTTTCAGTCTAAACCAATCAGCTAATTCGTCCATCCCCTTCACTTTATTCATTGAAGCCATGGGAATTTCTAATTTACGTTCTCTGTCTTTGTCTGCAACCTTAAACCCGACTTGAGTGAAAAAATCGTTATCGGGATATAATGCAAATAACTTATCGTATTCCGCATCATATACTTTGTCCGAAACTATCGGTTTCCCATTTCGGTAAGCTATATTAGCTTCCTTTAATGCCCATATTTTTTGTTCTTCGATTGTCATAACTACTATTTAAGTGTAAAGATACGAATAATAATTTGATTTACAAAATTTCTTTTAATTTTTATTGAGTAAGATTTAGATATTTAATATATATCTAAAACCATCTTAAAAATGTCTAACATAAATAGCTCTTTACACACCGTTGCTGAACAAATTTTAACCCTAAATCAACAAACTGTTGAAATATTGACTCAAATAAATTCAATAACTAATACAACTGATCCGTCAGTTACTATGACTGTTGTAAATACAAAAGGTGTTGCTGTTACTACTACTTCGCCTTCCTTTGCATACTTAAAAGCAGAAATGGACAGAATGAATAACAGTATTAACTCATTATACGGTTTGAATAATAATGGCGCAACTGTACAAAGTAGTAGTAACATTTTTAAGAAAATAATAACTGTTGATCTTAATTTAGAGCCTAAAGATATTACTAATATAAATGTACCAACTACTTTTATATCACAAACTAATTTCCTTCTTGATAATTTACTAAGTCCGGAATTATTTATACAAGTAGATTTAACAGGTTTAATAAACCCTGATGTAAGAAAAATTCAAAGTAGGAGATATTTAATATCTTTTGAGATAGATAGTAAAGGAGTATTAACTAATAATGGACAATCAGCATTGAATAGTTTCAATACTACTTTTAAAGGGCAATCTAATATAAATCAAGATGATTTTTTATTATGGCATAAATCAACACCAGGTGTAATAACACCACTAAACCCAAAATATGACGAACAAACATTTGATTTAACTCCAAATGAATTACAATATTATGGAATTTTTAGTGTAATTAAAATAGTTGAAGATTCATTAAATAACAAACTATGGTATTACTTAGACACATTAGTTTATAATGAAATAAAAACTAATCAACCTAAACAATTAGTAGTTGGTGATTCATTCATTATCAATACTGATAATGCTAGTACAATATACACTATAATAGAAATATCTACTTCTTCCTCTAATCCTATGGTTAGATTAAATAGAGCAGATGGTAATCAGCCAGTTCCAGTAGGAGTAGCAACATTAAAGTTATATTCACCTATATTAAAACAACAAATTGTTCAAATAAATGTAGGATACAATGAGAGAAATACTTTGTTCTTAAAGGCATTAAACACAACTAATCACTTATTGTCCAAAAACTGGAGCTTTGGTATTGGTTATTATACAAATGATCTTAAATTGAATTCTTCGGATTCTTATAATGGACAGCCATTACAGAAATATTACACAGATGTTGTATATGATTACGGATATGTATTAAAAGATTTAGTTAGCAAAAAAATACCGAATGTATTGGGTGTATTGCCTACACCACCAATATTGGATGTAAATAACTTCAAAGTTGTCCAGACAAATACACACTTAACTGATACACCAGATGCAAATTTATTAAAAAATCAGCATATTCAAGTTACTAGTATAAATTCTGAATTACATCAATTAACAAGCGCAATTCAATCAAAGAATAATCAGCTAAAAGTAACTAGATTTTCTACGGTTGCGGATAAGCAACAATTCTCTAATGATATTGTTGCCTTACAGACACAATATGATTCTAAAAGTTCATTGAAAACTAGTATAAATACACAAATAGTTAATTCGGCTGCATTACCATCAACTACTGTTCAACCTACTTTCTCAGTTAGAGGATTTTGGCTTGTACAAACACCTACTGTGACTGTTGGTACTAACCCTCAACAAATCGTTAAATACGATATTCAGTACAGAAGGTTAAGCAAAGATGGTTCTGAAACTCCGGTACAAACATTCTCATTAGCTAATGCCGCAAATATTCCGGTTAATGCAACTGTGGTGAATGCTGCTTCTAAATTAGCGCCTAATACCTCTGCTATATCTGCTAGTAGGTTAATGACTACTAGTAATACTAGTGTTGCTTCGGCTACATTAACTGCCGCTTTTTCCAACTGGATAGCATTGCCATCGCTTTCTTTGAAACAAACACTTGACATATCAACTGGATTATACATTTGGTCTACAAATGACATGAATAATCCTAATTCTATAAATATAAATCAATTAGATATACCAATACATACTAATGAGACTATTGAAATAAGAATGAGAGCAATATCAGAAGTAGGATTTCCGGATTCTCCTATTGAATCAGATTGGTCAAATATAATTACTGTAACCTTTCCTGATAATTTATCATCAGTTACTAACCAAAGTTCATTAATTATTGCGAATGCTCAACAAGAAAATGTTAAAACAGCATTAACAACCGAACTAAATAATAAAGGATTATATGATCTATTAGCACAGAAAACAACTCAAAATAATGCTACATATTATTTAGCAGCAAATACTGTATTATCTGGATTTAAAGATAATAATGGTATTGTACTTGATGTGCAAGCACAAATACAGGCATTGATGGATAGAATAGCTGCGCTTGAATCTATAATTTCTAAAGCACAGGGCGAATTGGTTATTACTATTTTTAGAAGCAGCAATCAATATGTGGTTAAAAATAATTCGGAACTTAATTTTACTATTGATTGTGAAGATTATTTAGAAGTTTTAACAGGTTCTGGAATACCTTCTGGTAGAGTATATACTAATAGAATTTATGTTGTTAAGGATTTTATAATGAAAATAGCTAACGCATCATCTACAAATTCATTAGGATTATTATCTTCTAGAACTTATACATCAGGTGTTAATACTGATGTATATAATAGTGCCACACCACAAATATTTTGGGTTGATAGCCAAGATCAATTAATAACAAGTGATGTGACAGGTCAGTCCAAAACACAAATTGACAACCAATTTGTATGGGGAATCAATTATGATAGTATTGATCAGACTACTGTTACTAAATTAAGCGATAATGTCGGTAATTTATTTGCTACTAATGGTAATAATTCAATTACAGATATTTTATCTTCAACTGAATTTAATGTAGGATATTCTGATACTTCTGTGTTAGGATTTATAGGCAATAATAACTCATTAATTGATAGTTCTAAATGGATAGATACTATTACATCTATTGCATCTAGTAATAAATTATTGACTTCTATACACCCATCAGTACCACAATTAACAGACATAGTAGAAACAAATTCACAAAAAATACATTCTTTATCTGGTGGTGCTAATAATGATATAAATATTCCAATTAATATTTATTTCAAAATGAATGCGTTGGATTCAAGCAGAACTGGTGCAAATTATCAGTATGTGGAATTAAATGGTGTATCGCAGAATATAAGACACGTAAAAAAGGTAAAATTCTTAGTTGATAATGAAGCGGATAATAGACCATTTATTTTCACTTTGGTGTTTACAATTAATAGAGTTAATAGCACTCAGAAAAAGAATTTGGCAACAAGCCCTTCACAGCTAGTAGCTAATTCGGCAATATCAAATTTAAGAGCATAAAATGAGATCATTTTCAATAGTTAAAACAAATGTTGGATTAACATCTAATGTAAAATTAATAGTAGATAGCAAGTACAATCTATTTTTAGATAGTATTGAATCTTCTAGTGAATTATCTGCCGATAAATTCAAAAAGGTACAGTTCAATAAGAATAATTATTATGACGAACTTATTCCTTATTTTTATGACGGATTAGATGCAGAAATCGCATTTAAGGTTAAATACGATAAGGATAATTCTATTATGTACAATACATTTGATAAACAATTGGATGATAAATATATTATGGGATGTTCTAACATAACAGATAATAAATATTATACAGAGGATTTTGAATATTTCGCGCCATTATACATATCTAAAACAGGACTACCTAAGTATTTTGTTATATTTAGGGTAGATGGACCGGGCATAAACAATGTAAATAAGGATAATTTCAAAACGGAAATTTTGAATAAATTCAAATGTGTTAAAATAGTAGATTTAACAAGAAATACCGAAATAGGACAATGGCTTTACAATAATGTAACTAATAATAAGTCATTTCCATTAGCAGCTTTTGAAATGGACTTCAGAGAATCTGAATTTTCATATTGGAATGGGATTGATTTAACATCAGGTGGTTATGCACAAAAGGCGTATTTTTTTGATACAAAATTAGAATATGAAAATACTTTTAATGATTTGGAAAAATTCATATATGATGGATTCAAAACAAACAAACTTGTTTATCCTAACATAATTAACTTTAGTTTCTTATTTGATGATCAACCAGCAAGCACAACTTCTTTAAGGAAATGGAGCTTGAATAGATATAGTGGATTTTATCTTGAAAATTTAGAATTAACTAAATCAGTCAGTACATATTTACCATCTGTTTTATTAACTGGTACTACTATATTAACCGGTAATATATTAAGTAATGGCGGGAGTTCACCATTTAATGATAGTACACTTAAGTTAGATAAAATCTGGATAGAATATTTAGGTAATTTTTACACTGTAAATAAAGTAATATCTACAATAGGAACAACATGGCAGATAATAGCTGATATTGATCTAACTGGCAAACAAGCACTAGTCAATAACAATATTATTAACATAGATGAAAATAACAAAATAACTTATATCAATGGTAATACATTTTCTATTGATGGGTGGAATACAGCAGATGTGTGGTTAATAGAAATAGACGGTGTATTCCATAATATACAAATTGATGACGATAATGACGAATATTATATTTATTCCGATTATGGATTTAATTTATCATCTAATACATTAACTTATTATACTAATTATCCTGATCCAAATTATAGCACAACTATTAATATGTTATCTGATATATCACCGAAATCATTTCCAATATACAAGTGTGTTTTTAGCGATATAAAAGAGTTGGACACAACTGTTATTGATACAGAATTTTCTAAATTTGAATATAACATGGAAAATGATGTTATTCAAACAGACGAAACAAAGATGTATTTAACTAATTTGGATAGTAAAAATAATCCTAAGAGTAAAATAGATTACACAATAAATAATTTAACTGTTAATATACCAACATCATCACACTATACATCCAATAATGAAACATTTAGAGTTATAGATAATGATCTAAATAATTTATGGAGGAAAAACACCGAGTATGTTAAATGGGGCTTCAAGAACTCAATAGCAGCTAATGATTATCCTTATTTATTAAATAATTCATTTGCAGCAGAGGATTATAATAAAAGTATTAATACATACCTTACTTCTCCTAGTAGAATTGATAGAAATCTAGATTATTTTTATAGCATAAATTCATCAACAGTGAGTTATTATCACCATAGTTTACATATAGAAAGTATAACTAATAATCAAATTAATATGACTTATTCATTTGATATTAACCAATATTTGAATCTAAGCTATGATTATTTTAATTATTTCTTTGACAGGAAAATATATTTCAATAATTCATCCATTATTAAAAATGCTAAGAAATTCTCTAATTTTAATAGCGGAGATAAATCTATTCCAAATATTACTTTATTTAGAGGATTAAAAGTAAGATCATATGATGTAGATTCAGTTAAAATTTTAAATGATCAATTACAATCAATTAATATTAAAACTAATAATACATATGATGATTATAAATTCAGTATATTATTAAGTAGCAATAATTTAACCATAGAAACAGATACCGTAGATTTTAATAAAATTGTGGTATCTACTTCAAGCAATACACTACAGTGGAAAATAACTGATTCATGGAAACACGAGAAATCTTATGATATTAATAATATAACCAATTATTTAGATACTTTGTATATGGCAAACACATCTTCTCTTATAACAGATCCTATGGTTAATCCTTCAAATAGCACACAATGGAATTATTTTACCAATTCAATGTTCTGGTCGCCTATCGTATCTTATCCTACCTATTCATTAGGGAATATTAATTCAATAGTATATAATTCCGGAGAATATTATTTTAATAATGGCACAACATCAAGTACATTTTATAATCCAGCTACTATTTATAATTATAATGATACTGTTAAATATAAAAATAAGAATTGGATTTCTACCACAAGTAGTAATACAATAGAACCCAATTCAAATAAAATATGGAGAGATAGTTTCAATTTAAGTCCAACAAATTTTTGGATAGAAACTACCGAACTTGATTCTTTTGGTGATCCATTAAATACATGGACTATAATACAATTATGGGATTCTTTAGCTACATATAATAATGGTGGAGATGATTTAGTTATCTATAATAATAATTTATATTATACTACCGCTGCAATAACTACATTAGGTATTACACCAGATACTACAACTGATTGGACTAAATTATATTCAATGATTCCTAATACAAATTATAAATATAATAATACTATATTAACCAATAATACCATTTATTTGAATAATAGATATTACTTATGTTCATCCAATACAGGTTCGTCTACACTAGATAATGGTATCAATATATTTATTAATAAGAAATATAAGAATATATTGGTTAATATTTATATTAACGATAATACACTAGCTAATATTTCAAATAGTGATAGAGACACTCTATATAAAGATTTATATTCTAATTTAACAGGATTTAATTTTATTAACACAATAAATGATGTAAAAAATAATTACGGATTTACTAATAAGATCAAATATATTATATTCGATGATTTGGCTACCAAAATTTACGATTTCGACCAATTAAATTCCTATAAGAATCTAACAAGCTTATTGGTAGTAGACGGACCCGATCAGTTCGGTAGTAGAATAATGTCTTTATCTAAAACACCTATTACACTTAATAATAGTCAATTTATGGCTAAAATGTCATTAAATAATGGTACTATTACTACTAAAGATCAAATAAATTATTATAACAATATTCATTTGGCTAATACAATTGATATTATTAAAGAAGATACTCAAATTATACCAAATTACTCCGGACTAACTAATAAAGTATATAATGTGTTATATAGACATAGCGGATATTATGATCCTATATTCACAACAATTGAATTATTTCATAAAGGTTCTACTGTTTCTGGTAATTATATATTTGATACTGATCTTACAAATTTTGGGAATATAAATCAAGTAGTAATTTCCAAGATAAACAGAACAG
>Ga0209777_10002943_pt1 | contig 21665 bp, 11 predicted proteins | sample FrelakmetHBP12HB_FD_187147 | JGI IMG/M metagenome (GOLD analysis project Ga0209777, IMG submission 187147) | Freshwater lake sediment microbial communities from the University of Notre Dame, USA, for methane emissions studies -HBP12 HB (SPAdes)... | ecosystem: Environmental > Aquatic >...
AGGTTTTCTCCGGCGTCTTCGCCAGCAGCCACAATCTCGCCACAGGGATTCGCCCGGAGGGCGCGCCCGTCGTCGAAGTCGGCCACGTCCAGTACGTCAGCGGCGGTTACTTTCAAACCCTGGGCATCGGCTCCGCTGCCGGCCGGGTGATCGCCCCCTCCGACGATCTAACTCCCGGCGGATCGCCCATCGCGGTCCTCTCCTACAGGTATTGGCGACGCCGCTTCGCGGGCGACTTGAAGGTTATCGGCGGGAAGCTTGCCGTGAACGGCTATCCGCTCGTAATCGTGGGCATCGCGGAGAAGGGCTTCGGGGGTCTATTCAACGGCCAAGAGCCCGATGCCTTTATTCCCTTAACGATGTTCCCGGCCACGACGCCCTCCGCGGCGCGCGCCTGGAACACCTCCCACATGTTCTGGCTCACTACCATGGCGCGGTTGAAGCCGGGGATGTCGGTCGAGCGGGCCCAGGCCAGCATGCCGGTGCTTTGGACGCAGGCTGTAGCGGCGGTGAACGACGCAGCCGTCAAGGGCGGCGGCAAGGCGCGGGAATACAAGGAGGGTCAAATCAAGCTGCTGCCCGGCGCGCGCGCCACTTCCTTCCCCAAGGAAATGTTGGACCCGCTCAAGGCTTTGGCGATGGGGACCTGCCTGGTGCTGCTGATTGCCTGCGCCAACGTCGCCAACCTGCTGCTCTCGCGCGCCACGGAACGCCGGAGCGAGATTGCCGTGCGTCGGGCGGTGGGCGCGACGCGCGGGCAACTGATCCGGCAACTTCTGAGCGAAAGCCTCCTCCTGGCGGCCGCCGGGGGAATTCTTGGGCTGGGTATTGCCTATCTGGGTATATCGGCTCTTGCTAAAGCCAGCGTGCTCGTTCCGGACTCCCATTTCCGCCCCAGCCTCCTGGTCCTGGCATTCTCCGCGGGCATCAGCGTGCTCACCGGCATTCTTTTCGGGCTCGTCCCCGCCTTCCGCGCCACGCGCCTGACGCTCGCCGAAAGCGTCAAGGAGGGCGGCTCCCGGTTGCGGCTGACGAAAGCCCTGGTCGCGAGCCAGGTGGCTCTGTCGTTGGCGTTGCTGGCCGGCGCCGGCCTGTTCATCCGCACGTTGCGCAATCTTCAGAACGTGCGTCTGGGTTTCGAGCGCGAGAAGATCGCGATTTTTGATATCGATCCCACCAACCTCGGCTACCGAGGGCAGCGGCTGCGCGGCTTCTACGATCAATTGCTGGAGCGCGCGCGCGGCGTTCCAGACGTCAACTCGGCGGCTTTATCCGCCGTGACTCCGATGGGCAACTACATGCGCTCGATGTCGTTCTCGGCCGAGGGATACCAAGCCAAACCCGGCGAAATGCCCATGGCGCTCACCAATCCGGTCACCTCGGGGTACTTCACCACCCTGGGAATTCCGCTCCTGCTGGGCCGCGACTTCCGGCCGGAAGATGAGCCGGCCGTGACGCCGGGCGAAAGCCTGATCGGGGCCATCGGGCGCTCGAGCGGCGGCTCCAGCGAGAGTCCCGCCAATGCCTCCCGGGTTTGCATTATTGACGAAACGATGGCCCGCCATCTGTATGGGGGCGCCAATCCCGTAGGACGGCATCTCAGCTACGAAGACGTTTACAACGCGGAGAAGGCCCTCGAAATCGTCGGCGTGGTGAAGGACGCGCACTATTACAGTTTCAGGGAATCCGACTCCGAAGGCATGATCTACGAGACGAGTTGGTCGAACGGCGCCGAAGTCCGCTGGCTGGAGGTGCGGTTTCGGGGAAGTCCGGCCCCGGTTGTCGCCGCAATTCACCGCGAACTGCGCGATATGGACCCCAACGTACCCGTGCTGCGCGTCCGCATGATCGAGGAATATCTGGACGACGCCATGGCCCGTGAGCGCCTGATCGCCTACCTGTCCGGCTTCTTTGGGATTCTCGCCCTCGGGCTGGCCTCCGTGGGCTTGTACGGGGTGGTGGCTTACGCCGTGGCGCGGCGCACCCGGGAAATCGGAATTCGCATGGCGCTCGGAGCGCAGCGCCGCGACGTGGTTCGCATAGTCATGCGTGAGTCCCTGATTCCGGTTCTCATCGGACTGGGCATCGGGCTGGTCGCTGCGCTCCTCTTGGCCCGCCTGATCGCCAGCCTGCTGTACGGTGTCGCCCCAAGCGATCCGAGTTCGATCGTGCTTGCGGTGCTGGCGATGCTGGCCGTGGCCGTTCTCGCCGCAGCTATCCCCGCCCGCCGCGCGGCTCACGTCTCGCCCATGACCGCCCTCCGCTACGAGTAACCCGTAGGGGCAGGCCTTGTGCCTGCCCTCCCGAGGGGCACCCACGAGGGGTGCCCCTACCCCGGCATTGTGAGGGGGGGACGGTCCGTCGGCGCAGGTCCTAGCGGCTTGCTTCCCAGATGGCTTCGAACTCTTTCCGATACGTTTCGATCAGCTTGGGGGCTTGGAGAACGAGCAGGTTTTCGAAATTCTTTTCCTCGGAAGCGGAGGTCCAATTGTAGCTTCCGGTGAGCAAGAGGCTGTTGTCGAAGAGAACGAACTTGTGGTGCATCTTCGAGCCGTCTCCATCCAGTCCGTAGGAACTGCGAAAGGAGAAGGGAACCTTTGACAGGAGGTTCCGCGTCTCGGGAGACTCTTCGTATTTGCTCCGGTCGGTTACCAGCCGTATCCGCACTCCATCCTTGTGAGCGGCGCTGAGCGCCTGGGCAAGGCGCTGGTTGTTGAATCGGTAGAGGGCCGCGTCGATGGAATGGGTGGCGTTTCGAACCAGGTTTTCGATCGCTTCGGCAATCGAATCGGTTCGAGTGAATACGGCAGCCAGTGAGTTTTCAAGCAGGGGAATCTGTTGAATGACCGGTTCCTCCCTTCTGGGATGTATTCGCAGGGACCGGGCAGCTTCCCGCAATCCCGACGATCGGAATTGTGGCAACCGTCTTACCCGTTCCTGCCTCTTGAGGTTCCGCCCAACATTCACGAACGATTTGCCCGGTTTTAGGCTCTCTGAAAGCATCACGATATCCCGGCGACTTGGCGCCCAGCGTTCCGCACTGTTCCATTTGGCAATATAACCAGCTTTGATGAAGCTTTTGTTACAATCTTATGAAAGTTTGGTTATAGGCGCGGCATCACCTCGACGGTGCTCGCCGGGCTGGCAGGCTGGAGGGCTTCAGCGCTCCCCTTGGCCTGTGCGAAGGCGGAGAGGAGCGAGGTCCCCCTATTTCAGGTGAACGCGGATCGATTTCTTATCAGCAGCGATTTCGACCTTGTCTTCCCGGGCCAGCCACCCAATGGCAAAAGGCAGGAACTCCGCGCCACCGTTCAACCCTTTCTTGAGTTGCGCCAAAGTCTGGGGCCCGCTTTGATTGAGAAGATGCCACACGTCGCCGGCTGTTAGACCAATTTGCTCTTTGATGTTCATTGTCAAATTCTCCTTAGCAGCGGATATCGAACCAACCGTGACAGTGTGCACGCAGGACGTTGCGGGCTTGTGAAAGTTCGATGAAAATCCGGTGAACCCGGCCCGCCCCCGTGAACCGCCGCCTTCAAGATGTCAGGACATGATCGCAAACCCCGCGTAGCCTAGCAAAGTTCCCATCACGGCGCCCGCCACGACGTCACTCAGAAAGTGCATCCCCAGCATGATCCGGGAAATGCCGATCAAGACCGCGCAGGGCAGAAGCATGCAAAACAGCGAGGGGTAGAAAAGGCCCAGGGCGGCGGCAATCGCAAACGCCGTCATCGTGTGCCCCGAGGGGAACGAGTATTGGTCGGGCGGGAGGACTTGGGCCCAGTGGTGCGGTTCGACCAGGCAAGGGCGCGTTCGGCCTGTGCAACGCTTCAGGACGACGTAGATTACAACGCTTGCTCCCGAGGCCAGGCATCCGGCGGCGATGGCGGCAAAGCGACGAGCGTCTCCCACCATCCAGAGGGTGAAAGCCAGGGTTCCCCACAGCCATCCATCCCCGGCCCGAGTGGCGCCGATCATCACGAAACGAATCCAGCGGGGCGCCGGCCAACGATGCACGCGACGCATCAAGCGGTGGTCGCGCTCCGAGATCAGGCTGAGCAGGTTGTGGGGAAGGACGGAGATCCCTGCGTGCAAGCTCACGTTGCCACCTCGGCAGACCCCAACGGCCCTGGCGGCATGCAGGCGCCCACGCGCCGCTCGCGTTGGTCCGTTGCGTACCGCCCATAACGCCGAACAAATTCGACCTCCCGCACTTGGTTCAAGAGGGTAAAGGCCGGAATGGCCAAGGCCAGCGGCGCGAGCAGCGAGAGGGCGGGCCGTTCCTTCATGCATTGGAGGGCGATCAGGAGGGCATCGCGGGTCAGTTTCCAGTAATTGCCGGGATCTCCGTGCAGGCGAGCTCTGCCGCTGCGGAGTCCCTGGATGAATTCTTCCTTGTTGCGCGCGCCGGGGACTTCGGTAAAAGCCGAGCCGGCGGAAAGAACCGTGTGCCCGTCACTCCCGGCGACGGTCCCTCGCTGGTGGCTTCGCGCCAGTTCGCTTGCCAAACGATTATTGTTCGGGTGCAGATGTCCATTCATGACCTCGAGAACCGGAAAGCGGGCCGAGAACCATTCAAAGTCACGCGGGTCGCGCCTCCCCGTAAGGTTGGAGAAGGCGTGGTTCAGGCTGAACAGGATCTTCTGCTCTTGCAGGTAGCCGAGCAGCCGGGGCAAATCGTCACGCCGGGACTGAATCCCCACGTGCTGCCGCTCATCGATGTCGTACACGCCCAGGTGGGCCTCCGTTCCGGAGGGCATGCGGCAGGTCACTTCCTCGCTCAGAAAGAAGTCGGGGTGAGACTGGAGCGAATCCGCCGAGCCGATCGAGTCGTGGTCGGTTACGGTGACCAGATCCATCCCGGAGCGCTTGAGTTTTTCGTAGACTTCCGCCGGGGAGCTATAGCACTCGCGGGCGAAGGACCCGAGGAAGGGGAGGGTGGACATCCCGGAGTGAATCGTGTGGACGTGAAGATCGCATCGCACGGACCAGGATGACAACCGCCTGTTACGTTAGAATGAACTGAAGAATAAATGTTTGTTACATCTTACGGTAATACTGCTGTAACGGTGATTCGGGATAGTAGGCTACATGATGAGAGTGGAGCTTGTTTACTTCGATGCGGGAGGCGGCCACCGCAGCGCTGCCCTGGCGCTCTGCGAGGCCCTGGACAAGCAGCGTTACCCTTGGGAGGTCGGGCTGACCAACCTCCAGGAAGTCCTCGACCCCATCGACGTGATCCGCAAACTCACGGGCATCCGGCAGCAGGATTGGTACAACCTGATGCTGAAGAAGGGTTGGACCCTGGGCAGCGGCAAGCTGCTGAGGGTGCTCCAGGCGGCCATTCGCGCCTATCATCAGGAAGAGGTCGAGCTTCTGGTCCGACAATGGAGAATGAAGGAGCCGGACCTTGTCGTTTCCCTGGTCCCGCACTTCAATCGGGCATTGCGGGAAAGCGTGCTTCGGGCGAATCCTGCCATCCCCTTTGTCACCATCCTGACCGACCTCGCAGATTATCCGCCCCATTTTTGGATGGAGCCTCAGGACCAGTTCTTCGTCTGCGGGTCCGCCCGGGCCGTCGAGCAAGCCAGGGAGCTTGGAATCGCCCCGGAGAAGATTCTTCGCACCTCAGGGATGATCGTCCATCCGCGCTTTTATGATCCCATCGAGGTCGATCGCCGCTCGGAAAGGCGCAGCTTGGGATTGGATCCTGTGCTGCCCACGGGCCTGGTGATGTTTGGGGGTCACGGCTCGGCGGAGATGCTGGAAATCGCGGAGCGGCTGAGCGACTCAGGCCTGCACCTGCAGTTGATCCTGATGTGCGGCGGGAACGAAAACCTCAGGAAAGCTCTCAGCGCGCTCCCGAGTCGTTTCCCGAAGCTCGTGGAAGGATTCACAAAAGAGGTCCCCTACTACATGCACCTGTCCGATTTCTTCATCGGCAAGCCGGGGCCGGGAAGCATCAGTGAGGCGCTGGCGATGAAGCTCCCGGTGATCGTTCAGAAAAGCGCCTGGACCCTCCCCCAAGAGCGGTTCAACGCGGACTGGATATTGGAAGAGCAGGTGGGCCTGGTGGTGAGCAGTTTTCGGGATATCGGCAGGGCGGTGGATGAGCTTCTCTCCCCCCCGAATTTCATGCGCTTCTGCCAGCACCTCTCGAAGTTGAACAACCGCGCCGTCTTCGAGATCCCGGCCCACCTGAAAGGCATCCTCGACCGCAGCCAGAGCCCTCGCACCGTTTGTGCCTGAGCTCACGGACGCGTCGCTCCTACTCGGGGTGGCGGTGGTGGGGCCCTATCGACGGAACGGGGAAACTCGGCCTACCTTTTCCTCTCTGCCTTCTTCGGTGTACACTTCCAGTGATGCGGAGTTGCCGGTCGCGATTTGCATTGATGGTTGCCGTGCTGATGGCTGGGGGCTTGGTTCCTCGAGCCGCGCGCGGCCAGGCAGCTTCGCCCCCGCAAACCGAAACGGTCACCATTGACGCGCAAGCGCCCACGCTCCCTTTCCCTCATTATTGGGAACGCATGTTCGGCTCGGGCCGCGCCATCCTCAGCCTGAGAGAAAGTTACCGGCGCGACCTGCGCAAAGTGAAGGATGCGACGGGCTTCGACTACATCCGCTTCCACGCTATCTTTCATGACGAAGTCGGTCTCTACAACGAAGCTGCCGGCGGCAAAGCGGTCTACAACTTTTCTTACGTCGATCAGATCTATGACGGGCTTCTCGAAAACGGCGTTCGGCCTTTCGTGGAACTGAGCTTCATGCCGGAGAAGCTGGCGTCGACGCCGGCACGCCAGGCATTCTGGTACAAACCCTTCAACGGCCCGCCCAAGGATTGGGATCGCTGGGGAGAACTGGTGGAGCAATTCGCGCGGCATCTGGTGGCGCGATACGGGATTGAAGAAGTTCGGCAATGGTATTTCGAAGTTTGGAACGAACCCAACATCGATTTTTGGGCGGGCAACCCCAAGGAGGCCACGTACTACCAACTCTACGACGAGGCGGCGCGCGCCCTTAAGCGCGTGGATTCGCGCCTGCGGGTGGGTGGCCCCGCCACCGCCCAGGCTGCCTGGGTGGACCGCTTCATCAAGCACTGTGCGGACCAGAACGTTCCCGTGGACTTCGTTTCCACGCACGTTTATGGGAACGACACCGCGGAAGACGTTTTCGGCACGCACGAAAAAATCCCCCGCGACCAGATGGTCGGGCGAGCTGCGCAGAAAGTGCACGAGCAGGTGAAGTCCTCGACGATGCCGGACCTGCCCATCATTTTCAGCGAGTACAACGCCAGTTACATGAGCGAAGTTGAAGTCACCGATTCGCCCTTTATGGGCCCCTGGCTGGCGCACACGATCAGCCAGTGCGCCGGGCTGGTGGACGTGCTCGCCTACTGGTCTTTCTCCGACGTATTCGAGGAGGGCGGGGTGGTGAAGCGTCCGTTTTATGGAGGCTACGGGTTGATGGCGGCAGGCAACATTCCCAAGGCGGCGTACAACGCCTTCGCCCTCTTGCACCGGCTGGGCACCGAACGGATTGAGGTGAATTCCGATTCCGTGCTGGCCACACACGCGCCGGACGGCTCGCTGGCCATCGCCGTCTGGAATTACGCTCCTCCGGGCGAGATGGCCCCGCCCAAGCAATACCGATTGTCCCTGCGAGGGTTCGACGGCCCGAGCGTGGCGAGCGTCACCGTGGTCGATCCGGAGCACGGCTCGGCGCTCGAAGCGTGGGAAGCGATGGGGCGGCCCGACTTTCCCACTCGCGAGCAGCAGGACGCTCTGCGGCGAGTCGGCCAACTGCCCGCGCCGCAGGTCACCGCACTTTCCCCTCACCCACCTGCCGAGCTCTCCTTGACTCTGGCATCCCACGGGCTGGCGCTGGTGGAAATCCGCGGAAGGTGAGACTTGGCTGCTGTTGGCGGCGAGCCCCCTGTATGGGTCCGTGAGGGCGAGGCCGAACGCCGGACCTACCTGAGCACCCTCCTCGGAACCCGTTTCAACCTCCAAACGGTATTTAGTATTCTTCCAAACTGTGTATATGGAATTACATAGAACCTCGAAATCTGCCGCAGATCAAGCTTGTATCGTCTTTATTTTCAACGAAGTTGGACCTACCAATGGGGATTCGGCTATGGTACGTGCTTTGCTCCCTCTCCATATGGGGTTTCATAAGGCAACCTCATTGCCCTTCAAAGCTGGTGAGAGGTCTGTTTCCTCTTGAGATCGATGAGAAGGAGAACTCTACTTTCAGGCTAGGTGTAGTGGAGTTCTAGCTTTCGCGGAACTTTCCAGGCTATGGTACCGGCGAAGGGGTACGCGGGATACATTACGGACGGTTGCTCCAGATATCACCCGGAGACAGCATCGATTAGGCTTATACTTGGTCACAACTTCCAGCGGAGGACGCGCGCATGACAAGAAAAAATAATCTGATTGCGGTGCTTCTATGCGGAATTCTGCTCTCAATTGGAGCTGTACAGCTCCGCGGGCAGGCGGGCGCGAGCGCCCAGATTTCGGGTTCAGTTTCGGACCCGAGTGGCGCAGTAGTGCCCAATGCAAATGTAACGGCTACGCATGTCTCCACGGGGTTGGTCCGAACAACGGTCAGCGGCCCGGATGGGATTTATGTGCTTCCGAACCTTCCGGTTGGCTCTTACAAACTCGAAGTGCAAGCCAGTGGATTTGAAACCTACGTCCAAACCGGGATCCTTCTCGAGGTTAGCAGCAATGTCACCGTCAACGTGACGCTGCGCGTGGGGGAGGCCAAGCAGCAGGTTGAAGTGTCTGCAAATGCCAGCATGGTGGAGACTCAGACCACTTCCCTCGGGTCGGTTATGGATAACGCGCGGGTTCTTGATCTGCCTTTGAACGGCCGCCAAGCAACGGATCTAATTATGCTCATGGGCGCGGCCACGAACACCACGGACGGAAACGTATCCGATATTAAAACGAGCAAGAACTATTTCAGTTCCGACAGCATCTCGGTTGCGGGGGGACAGTCCAGCGCGACGAGCTATCGTCTGGACGGCGGCACGCACATGGACAACTTCTCGAATATCAATCTCCCCTTCCCCTTCCCGGACGCGCTTCAGGAATTCAGCGTTCAGACGGGCAGCATTACGGCGCAGGGAGGTCTCCACCCGGGGGCCCAGGTTCAGGTGGTCACCAAATCCGGCACCAACCAATTTCACGGGGACGCATTCGAGTTTGTGCGCAACGGGGCCGCCAACGCACGCGACTTTTTCGCGGCTTCACAAGACACCCTGAAGAGAAACCAATTCGGCGGTACGATCGGAGCACCGATCAAAAAGGGCAAGGTCTTTGGCTTCTTCGGGTATCAGGGAACCCGCATTCGGACCGCCCCACCCTCCTCGATCACCTTCGTCCCCACGCAAGCCGTCCTGAATGGCGACTGGAGCCAGATTGAATCCGCCTCCTGCCAGTCCAGCGGCACGGCGCAAACGATCATCAACCCCGCCACGGGGGAGCCGTATGGCAACGATCAGGTCGATCCGGCGACGTACAATCAGCAAGCGCTGAACATGCTCAAATACATTCCCACCTCCAGCGATCCCTGCGGAAGGATAACGTACGCGATTCCGAGACCGCAGAGGGAAGATCAATATGTGGGTCGAGTCGACTGGAACCAGAGCGCGAAGAATAATATCTTTGGGCGGTATTTTTTCGCCGATTACAAGAGTCCGGCTGCGTTCAACAGCAACTTCCTGCTTACTACACAACGCGGGGTTCTTGACCGCAGCCAATCGGCCACGCTTGGGGACACTTATTCGATAACCCCTAACACGCTCAATTCCGTCCATCTGACCTGGACACGCTTGGCCATCACGCGAGGACCCGCGGCGGACATGAAAAACTTGGCCAATTTTGGTGTCAACATCTTCGAGTCCGTTCCCAACGGTATGAATTTGGGAGTCAACGGATATTTCAGCATCGGCTGCGGCACATGCGCTCCGGCCCTTTTCAAAAACAACGTCGCGGAGGTTTCGGATGATGTGGATGTGATCCGCGGCAGGCATCACATGTCCGTTGGTGGGGATTGGATCCACTTCCAGTATCCCTATATGAACAACTATGTCGCGAACGGTGCCGTTTCATTCTCGGGGCAATTGTCGAATGACGGACTGCTGGATTACCTGTTGGGGGACTCCAGCTATTTTACCCAGGGAAACCCCACCATCTATAATGGCCGGCAGAACTACGTGGGGGCCTATTTCAACGATAACGTTCAGTTGAATAAACGGCTTAACCTGAATCTGGGTTTACGCTGGGAACCTAACCTCTCGGTGACCGAAACCAACAACGCGGTGGATCACTTTTCTGAGGCCGCGTTCATCGCCGGCACAAAAACCAACAAATACGTCAACGCTCCGCCAGGGTTGTTTTATCCCGGCGATCCCGGCATACCCCGCAGCTACACGTACAGCCAACTGGCGGCTTTCGCGCCTCGTGTGGGGCTCGTCTGGGATCCGACCGGAAGCGGGCGCCAAGTCATACGGCTTGGCTATGGGCTTTTCTATGACACGATCCCGACCGCCTACTTCGAGGACCAGACCCAGGGCGCTCCGTGGGGAAGCGTGGTTAATTTGATCACTCCGCCAGGAGGTTTGACGAATCCCTGGCAGGGGTACCCCGGTGGCAACCCCTTCCCGCTACCTTACCCTCCCGGCAAGAATGCGGTTTTCCCTTCCGATAGCAGTTTCTACGACTATCCCTTGAATTCACATCCGATGTACGTGAATGAGTGGAATCTCAGCTACCAAATCCAACTGACAAGCAACTGGCTCTTGGCGGCAAGTTATCTCGGCAACAAGACGACGCATATCTGGACCGGAGAGGATATAAACCCCGTCATCCCAAACCAGGGACGGATGCTCTCTCTCATTAATCCCGTCGCCGGCTCCTTGATTTCGGATATCTATCACCTCGACAGCGGTGGAAATGCAGAGTACAACGCGCTCTTCCTTAAGGTTCAGCACCGGTTTAGCAACCATTACACGATCCTGGGGAATTACACCTGGTCCCACTGCATCGATGAAGGGGACTTCCAGGGCGACATGGGAGGTCCTTACACCCAGATGCCGTTTAATCGCAATGCCGAGCGAGGTAATTGTGGTTTCGACATCCGCCAGATTTTCAATTTAACCTTCATAGCCCAGACGCCTCACTTTGCCAATCCGTGGACCAACAGACTCTTGGGCAACTGGCAGCTTTCCCCGATCGTTGCCGCCCACACCGGAACATGGTTCTATCCTCTTCTCGGCTATGACAATTCTGGGAGCGGGATTTTTCTGGATCGCCCGAACGCGGTTGGCAACCCTTACATCAGGCAAACCTCGGGAGCGCTCCAGTGGCTCAACCCCAGTGCTTTCCCCATAAGCGCCCCCGGCACGTTTGGCAACGCGGGAAGGTGTGCGTTGGAAGCACCCGGCTACTTCGATATCGATGCTGCGCTGAACCGATATTTCAACATCACGGAGCGCCACAAGGTGGAACTGCGGTTCGAATTCTTTAACCTGACGAACCACGTCAATTTCAGCGCTCCGGATAACTTCGTGCCGGACTCGACGTTCGGCCAGATTCTTAGCGACGTCAGCCCGCGCATCCTGCAGTTTGCGCTGAAGTATACGTTTTGATTTGGAAGTGAAGCACGACTTAACTCGACGAGATTCGTTCCGCGTCGTCTCGCTATACGGGGCGAGGTGCCCGAGGGCGCTCACTGCGCAGTTTCGGTGAACGTCACCACGGGATGTCCCAAACCGTAGGGTCCTTCAGCAGTGACGTGGACCATTCCCGGCGCGCTGGGGAGTGTCAGCACCACGCTGGCCTGCCCAGAACCATCAGTCGGCACAATCACCCTGGTGCCGGACATTCCGTTGCCTTCGACCGATCCGGTGTCAGTGGTAAACAAGATCGAGGCGCCTGACGCTGTCCCGCCGGATTGGCCGGGCGCAAGGGTGACCGAAAGATTGAGCGTCGTGCCGACGGCGCCAGTCTGAGCGTCACCCTGCTTCGTCAAGCTCGCAGCAGGATTCCCGACCACAATCCAGCCACTCTGTTTTTGCACCAAGCCCAAGTTGTCGGTGCCGGTGATAGTGAAGCGGTAGAACCCTGGAGTTGTGCCCGCCGTGACGATGGTCGAGCCGTTCTGGCTGGTCGTCACGCTGGCACCGGTAATGCTCACAGAACTGATGCCGGAGTCGAATTGTGGCGAGCTGAGCGTGACCGTACCGCTTCCCGAAGTTAGCTTGGGTTCGAGCGTTACGGTGCCGCCCGCCGGAACCATGACAGACTCGGGATTCAGGTCCCACTCCGCGCTCGGTTTTGTGGGCATGCTCCCGGAAATGACCAGCAAGCTGAGAGCGTAAGGTGCGAACGACTGAGTTGCCGACCACGCTTGGGGCGTTGAGATAAAAGTAAGGAATCTATTATTGGCAGCCGGAGCGAGCGTGTACGTGGTTACTTGAGTGGCGTTGAATCCATTCAGCGCGAACTGCACTTGCGCGAAGTTTGCGGGGTCCTTGTTGATGGCCATCACCGTCAGCGTTTGGCCCGTCGCATCGAGCGCGGCGTAAGCGCTGAAGAGGTTCGGGTTGGCTGTGTGCGTTGCGGATACTGAGAGTGTCCCGAAGCCGTGATGTAGGCCGTCGTAATCCGCATAAAACGTCAGCGCTTGGAAGGCGGCAGTCGCGGGATCGGGAGCCACCCAGCGAGCCGCTGCATACAGGCGCTCGCGTCCCAGGATCCCGTAAGCGTCGGCGTCGGCAAGAGCCGTGGAGTAATCGCTTTCGCCTGCAATCGCCGCGTTCCACTCGGTTAGCGAAACCGGAGTCCCGGGATAGTTGGTGTTCGCCAGTGCGCGCATGCGGGGGAGCCGGAAAGGGATGTTGTAGAGCGGGTCTGTCGTCATCACGTTGTTGTTGCTGAACCACCCCTCAGTGACGTAGGTGGGATCCCAGTAGTCGCGGAAAATACGCAGCGCCAGCGCTTGCTTTTGCGCCAGCGTGAAACTCGTTGTATCGGGGCCGTCAGGGTAGGCGTGGAAATCGTACACATCGAGCGAGCGCGCCCCGGCGATGAGATCCGACCAATAGACCTCATTCAACCACCAGGGCAGAAAGTCCAAGTTGCCGTGTGTAGACTTGTCGCTCGCGCCCGCCGCGGTGTTCCAGTAGTAATACCAGCAGCAACTTACCGGGCCGAAGCGGATGGCTTGCGGGTCCCAGATCTTCAGGCCGCGAGCTTCGGTAAGGTAGGTGTCGCGCAGTTCCTGGTACGTGGCGGGATTGGGATGCACATCCCGATGCGTGCCTGACCAGATGTCGATCTCGTTGTCCATGTCGTAGAAGTGGGGCGCACTGCCGAAAGCGGTGGCCAGCGCTGCGGCCCACTCGCTGCGATACACCGTGCCGGCCGAGCCGCCGCTTGCCGGGGTGTCCTTGATCGGCACGTTAGCGTCGCTGGGGTCGTTGCCCGTGATATTGGTTGCGCAATCGGTTTTCTGCCCGTTGCCCGCGTCAGCGTTATAGGGGTCCGTTTTGCATTGTGAGCCGTATTTGGCCACAGAGAAGCTGTGGCTCGTGGAAGCGCTGTCCTTTGCCACCCAATCTAGCATGACCATAGTCATGAGGGGGCTGCCGCCAGCGGCAATTACGTCCTTGATGAATTGTGTGGAGTCGGAGTCGGCGGAATTGTTGAGCGCACCAAACGCGTAGTCTTCGAAATACCAGTCGTTGGCAGAATTGTAGTCATAATTCTCCCAGTTGTAGCGAGAAGCGGCGTTGCCGCCCCAACGGACCAAGGTCGTCCCGCTGTTGCTGATGGCATTTGAATCCCTGGGAAAGTTAGTCCCGTAGACGTAAGGGCTGATAGGATGCCGGTTGCTCAGCGCATTTATCGTCACCTGAACGGATGTTGTACCCGCTGCCGGCGTGGCGCTGACTTGAGCAGAGTTCGCGCTTTCGCCGGCGGAATTGACGGCTGAGACGACATAGTAATAGGCCGTCCCGTTGGTCAGTCCCGTATCGGTGTAATTCGTGGTTGCGGGCGACGCGATGGTCGTGTACGGCCCGCCTGTAGTTGTAGCTCGCTTGACGTTGTAGGACGTCGCGCCGCTGCTGGCACTCCAAGTCAGGCTGACCTGTGCGCTGCCCGCAGTCGCTTGGAGACCTGAGGGCGCAGCAGGCACGGTCGGCCCGCCGCCACCGCCGCCACCACCTCCCCCACTACTTCCCCCGCAACCAGACAAAATCGCGCAGAGCGCAGCGACCAGAATGCAGCCGGTCGCCGCGGCCGATCTCTCCAGAAGTTTGATCCTCATTGCCGTCCCCCAGGATTTGTGTTCTATGCTCCTGGCCTTAGCAATCTTGGTTCCACCGTCCGCCGCTCAAGCTATTTCTTTCCATCCGAGTGACTTTGTGGCGGTCTAGCAGGCGCAAGGGGCACCCCGTCGCTGAGGTGAAGGGCCGTCGGAAGCTGGCGTCCAGGCCACTTCGCATGTGAGGCGAGAATAAGATTTTTGAAAGCATCGCCATTTCAGAGATGGCTACCCGCTCCACAAATCACGCCAGACCTCCGCGATGGTCATAGATCACCCCATCGATCTTCACTTTCGGGCACCAACGGCAAAACCTGACTTCTCTTTGATCTGGGAGCAGCCGGTCCAGATTCAGCTGAGCCCATCGATGCATGCCCAAATAGCACAGCAGATTCTTGAAGCAGTTCGATTCGCGTAATCTGTGTGGCCACAGCTTCACCCATCCACTCAGTTGGCGTTGACGTTGAATCCGTCAACCTGGACGATTGACCCCAGAGGCAAACTTCCCGCCGGGAATGTTGCGGTCAGCGTCCGAGTTTCATCGGGCAAAAGCGAAATGTAATTGTCCGTCCATAAAACGGGGAGCACTTCGTTTCCGCCGTTGGTCACGCGCAAGCGGATTAAAAACGCCAGCATGCTGCTGGGATTGGTCAACGTCACCGTCGCGGAATTTGAGCCAAACGTCTCGAAGTGGTTCACCGTAACGGCGGCCAGCGTCTGTAGGGCGGTGAGGTTGGCGTACGTCTCGGTAGGACAGTAATACCACTCGCAAGGGCCGCCCAGCACATCGCGCGTGGTCGAGTACCAGTAGAAGTTGTCGCTCAGGACGTTGCCCACGGAGTCCTGCAGTTTCAGCTTCACGAAGTAGGTTGTGGAGAGACCTACGATTGCGGGAATCGTGAAAGCAACGTTGCTGCTGGCTGGACCCGCGGTCAGGGTGACCGAGTTGTGATATTTGTTGGTCATATCGATATTCAGGACGTCGGCCGTGGCGACCAGCCCGGTCAACGTCTGAAAGTAGTCATTGGTCACGTTCACGTTGTTCTGGAAACCGTAGTCCCACGCGATGTGGAGAGGCTCCGCGCCCTTCTTCACTCCAAAGTAGGTGGCCGACGGTCTTAAGAACCAGTCGAACGTTTGCCAGTGCAGGGAGAACCAGCCGCTGGTCAGCATCCAACCCACAAATCCGGTGGATCCGCTGCCATCCGTCTTGGCCTTATTGGCTTCATACGATTCGTACTGGGCACGCCAGGATTCATAGTTCTGGGCCTGCGACTTCTTTACATAGTCCGCCGAGCTTGTGGCTGTGCCGTAGCGGCTGTTCAGCGCGGTGGTTACCACGTCCAGGTTATCGAACGGTGATCCCCCCATGTGGTCATTCCAGGTAGCGTCAATCGGCCAGTTGACGGGGTCCTGAAGGAGCCCGCTCTCCATGCTCTCCAGGGCGGGGACCGAAGGGCCGACGCTAGCCTCATCAATAAAGCCAAACGCTCCCCCTTGTGAGGTGTCTTGATAAAAATAGATTGGAGGCTCCCACTCGTAAGGCCCGCCTTCTCTCATGCCGTTGAGCCCGGTCACGGAGGAGGTGTTATAGCTGGCATCCGTCACCACCGGGTTGGGCCACTTGTCCTTGTTCTCGATGTTCACTTCCTGCTGCTCGACACTGGCGGGCGGAACCAGGTCGCTCGAGTCCAACCACAAGAAAGCGCTTGGGTGATTTCGTAGCGCGCGCATCTGCGTATCGAGCGAAGTGTTGGCCACCATTTGATTCTCGGTGCTCCATTCGCTCCATTGCTCCCACTGGCTGCAACAGACCCAGCCGGCCATGAGCATGACCCCGTTCTTGTCGGCCAGATCATAGAAGGTCTGATCCTCCATCGTGCCCTCAAACCGAACCATGTTCATGCCCATATCTGTGATGAGTTGAAACATCTCACTCATTCGCGCCGGGTCTCTCTTCACCAGCATGTCAGGCGCCCATCCGGCCCCTTTAAGCATGATCGGCTGGTTGTTGATCTTGAACCAGCGCCACTGCTGGCCTGAACTGGTCACGGGTCCCAAACCCGTATCGAGTTTTCGAATACCAAAGTTGACGGTGGAGGTGTCGGTGACCGTCCTGCCAAAGGCGAATTGAATGCTGCAATGGTAAAGATTTTGCGCGCCCAGCTTGGCCGGCCACCACAATGCTGGATTTGAAATATTCAGTTGAGGGTAAGCGGTGGGGGTGAAGGTGAAAACTTGTGACATCGCACCCGCGGCCAGCGTGACCGGCTGAGAAAAGGAAATGGTCCCCGTGCCACCCACCGGGGTGATGGTCCCGCTCAGGGTTCCTGACGCCGACGTGGGGCCCGGGTTGGACAATTCAGCGCTCACGGCAAGCGCGGCGGTAGTGAGATCGGCGCTCACGCCGGCCTGAACTTGAGGGAACCTCACTTTCACTGCTCCGCTATTGGTAATCCAAGCGTCGCGCCAGACTCCCTCGTTCCGGTCGGCCGGCAGAGGGTACCAGTCTACGAACACAATCCCCAAGTCCGTGCTCAAGGGGCCGGCGATATCGAGGGCGACGGCGTTCGCTCCGCCGATGTTCGCGACTGAGGTGATGTCATATTCGAACGCGGTGTAGGCGCCGACCATCTGAGTGTTGCTGGCGGTCTTGGTTCCGTTCACCCAAAGGTTCGCGCGATAATTGATTCCGTCAAAATGAATGTAGATGCGCTGCCCCGCCAGCGTCGAAGGAATTGTAAACTGGTTCAAAAACCACCAATCCACCTTGTAGGGACTCGTGCTCGGCCAAGCCACGTTGGCGAAGTTCTGCCCGGCGGGAGGCCATCCCGGGATTTGTTGCGAGTTCATCCCCACATACGGTGAGGCGTAAACACCATTGGCCACCTGTGCTCCCACCGGCGTGGCTGGAATGCTGGTTTTCAGCCAGCCCGCCGGGGAGAATCCGGGCGTGGAAATTGCCGCCCCCGTCGCCGTGACGTTGGCGGACGATTGGACGAACCAGTTGTCGTGAAGCGAAATTAAGATTGTGGGCACCGGTGAAATGCCGACCGTGATCGTCGCCGTGCCGGACTTGGTCGTGTCCTGCGTCGATGTCGCGGTGACAGTTACGCTGCCTGCGGAGCTAGGAGCGGTGAGGAGGCCGGACGCGTCGATCGTCCCTGCGCTCGCGCTCCAGGTGACGGTTGAGCTGTAACTCCCGGTTCCAGTAACCGTCGCCGTGCATTGCGAGGTCTCGCCGGTTTGCACCGACGTGGGATTGCAGGAGACCGAAACCGACGTGATGGCCGGGACGGGATTGTTCACGGTGAAGTTCACCGAATTCGACGGGCCACCTCCCGGCGCCGGGTTGGTTACCACTACTGCGTAGGTTCCTGCTGTGGCCTGATCGCTCGCGCTCAGCGAGATGGTCAATTGGGTCGAGCTCATGAAGGTTGCGGCGTGGGCAACGGTGTTGTAAGTGACGGTCGAACTGGAAAGAAAGCTCGTGCCATTGATGGTCAACATCTGGGCTGCTGCTCCCGCCGTGGCGGAAGAAGGAGAGAGAGCGGTGATACTTGGGACAGGGTTCGATGTCGGTGGTGGTGAGGGACTGCTTCCCCCGCCGCAGGCGGCTAGGAATAGCGTTGTGGTGAGCAGAAAACCGGAGATGATGGCAAATCTAAAGACGCGTCCCAAATGACCGGTAGTTGATGCCAACATGAGTGGCTCCTTCGTCTGAGCTGGGATTTCCTTTTTGGCATCTCCAGGCCCCTTACTGTATGCTCCGGGGACTCGTTGTCAACGACCATTTCGCAGTGGAAGGGCCAGCGCGCCGCTCGGCAGTCGGCGGGACGGCGTCGCGATGCAGCCGACCGGCAGCCTGACCCGTTTTTATGCGATTCCTCGGACACCTCGCCATCCCCCCTGCTTGTTTCCCCAGGTTTTTTCCTGCCGGTTGCGGACTCTACCCGCCGGGCAAGGGCAGCGACTCAAGCCGCCGTACCATGGCCCCGAAGAGTCGCCGCCTCAGGTGGCTCTCGGCTAGTAGCAGGCAGTAAGAGCGGGCGGGGAAACGTCGGGGGCCCTAGAAACGGTACCTGGAACATGTGAAAAAATTGGTTTTACCGATTTCAGCACCACGCATTTTCAATACTTTACACAGTTGATAACAGGTCCAAATTCAATTTCTTCACACGTTCCTGACACCGTTTCCCGCCACCGTCATTCGCTCAAGCTGTTTCTGTCAATTCTAGTGACTTTGTGGCGGTCTAGCGACTGTAACGCCGGCGCCCCGTCGCTGAGGTGAAGGGCAGTCGGTAGGTGGCAACGGGCCACTTCGTATGGATCGTCTACCGACTACCGTCTACGGTTTTTGGGGCATGGATCAACAACAGCACGCAAGTGGTGGCGAGGAGTGGGATAGTCGCCGCGGCGACGAAGGCGGGGAAGTAGGAGAACTTATCCACCAGCCTACCAACGGCCAGCGTGAAGAGCGTTCCGGCCAGGCCCGCCCCCAGCCCGCTTACCCCTGTCACGGAGGCCACGACATCCTGGGGGAAGAGGTCGGAAGGAAACGTCAAGCCCATAGTGGACCACGCCGCGTAACCCCAGACGGCGAAGCTGATGAGTGCCAGCGCCCAATAAGCGTTGTGGGTCGTCGCGGCGGGAATGCCCGCCAAGATGGGCAGGGAACTGATTACACAGACCCACTTCCGCGCAGGCACCACGCGCATCCCGCGCTTGATGAGGTAGCCGGAGGCAAAGCCGCCGGTGAAGTTCCCGATGTCGGCGGCCACGAATGGTACCCACGCGAACGCCGCGATCTGCTTCAGGCTGAAGCCCCGCGCATCGCTCAAGTATTGCGGCAGCCAGAAAACGTAGAACCACCAGATGGGGTCGGTGAGGGAGCGCCCGAGCACAATGCCCCACACATTCGGTTGCTTGAGCAATACCAGCCATCGCTCCACGCCGCGCTGGGCAGAAGTTGTTGCCGTATCGCGCCCGGCAGTGATGAGGGCACGTTCCTCCGGCGTCACGCGGGGATGGCGGTCGAGGGGGTGATAAAAATAGAGCCACACCGCCAGCCAGATCAAGCCCAGGATTCCCGAAAGCAAGAATGCGTAGCGCCAGCCTAACAGGATGGCGACCCAGGGCACAGCGACCGCGGCCACCGCGCCTCCCACGCTGGAGCCGCTGTCGAAGATGGCTACGGCCACCCCGCGTTCCTTGGCCGGGAACCATTCCGCGACGGTTTTGCTGGCGCCCGGCCAGTTGCAGCCTTCCCCAATCCCTAGCAGAAACCGGAAGACGCCGAATGAGAAGACCGAATTGGCCAGGCCGTTCAGCATGCTGACGCCCGACCACCAGATCACCGCCAGCGCCAGCCCCAGGCGCGTCCCGACGATGTCGAGGAGCACTCCGCCAATGAGCCACATGCCTGCGTAAGAAATCTGGAAGGCCGAGAAGACTTTGGAAAGGTCGGTGTGGCTGAGGTGCAGTTCTCTAGTGATGACGGGGGCGAGAACGGAGAACGTCTGGCGGTTGATGTAGTTGATGACGGTGGAGCCGAAGAGCGTCCAGACAATCCACCAGCGGAGTCGCTTGCTGGGCTTCATCTCTCGTGTCACTTGGTTGCCAGGACCTCCTCCAAGGCCTCTTCGAGGACCTGGATGGCCTCTCGTAGCGCGTCTTCGGTTATAGTCAGGGGCGGCGCGATTTTAATGCACTCTCCACTCGGGCCGACGGGCGCAAACATCAGCAGTCCCTTCTGAAAACAGGCGATGTTGATTCGCATGGCCACGTCGGGGTCGGGAGTCCTCGTGCCGGGCTTCACCACCTGGATGCCGGCTACCAGTCCTTTACCTTGCACGCATCCCAGAACCTTTGGGTCTTTCTGTTGCAGACGCTGTAACTCGCGCATGAGGATTTCGCCCGAGCGTGCCGCGCGCTGGACGAGGTTTTCTTTCTGGATGATCTCCAGATTGGCGATGGCCGCGGCAACCGGCAGGGGAGAGCCGGAATGGGTTGAAGTCATCGAGCCGGGGGGATAAAGGTCCATGATGTCTTCGCGCCCGATGACGGCGGAAATGGGCAATGACGATGAAACGCCCTTACCGCAGGCGATCAGGTCGGGGCGTACGCCGTAGTGCTCGTATCCGAACATTTTCCCGGTGCGGCCGAACCCGGCCTGCACCTCATCGAAGCACAGCACAATATCGTATTGGCGACAGAACGCTTCGAGAGCCTGCGCGTAGCTCACCGGCAGAAAGTCCGGCCCACCGCCTTGATACGTCTCCGTCATCACCCCCGCGATGTCCCGGGGGGCAACGCCTTTTTCCTCCAGCGTCCTCAAGAAAAGGTCGAACGACGTGTCCTGGTTCTTATAACCGTCGGGGAACGGCGCCTGCACGAAGGTGGGGTCAAGAACACCGATCCACGCTTTTTGCCTCTGCATCCCGCCGGCGAGTTGGGCGCCCATCGTGCGTCCGTGGAAGGCATTGTTGAAGGTCACGAAGAACTTCTTATGCGGGCCGTGCTTTTGCAGGCCGTAGGTCTTCGAAAGTTTGATGCAGTTCTCCGTCGCCTCACTTCCCGTCGTCAGCAGAAAGGCCCGGTATCTTGGCGGGTCGGGAGAAAGGTCTCGGAGCATGGCCGCCAGGCGGGCGCGGCGCTCGTGCACAAAGACGTAAGAAGCGAGCAACCCGTGCTCAATGGCTTCGCGGAGCGCCGCCCGGATTTCCTGGCGTCCGTGCCCGGCGTTGGTAATCAGCACGCCGGATGACCAGTCGATCCAGCGATTCCCCCAGGGGTCGCTGACGATGAAGTCCTCCGCCTTGTCCCAGACGATCGGCGGCTGCCCCATCATCGAGCGCGGTTCCGATTGCGCGAGCGAATGGAAGATGGGCAAGGACTCCGGCACGGGCAACTTGGTCTTGATGGTCCGATATCGCGTTTCGACTCGCGGGACTTCGACAGGGGTCAGATCGTAACCAGCCATGTTTTTCTCTTTTCCTATAGGCGCTTGATTTCGATATGGGGGTGGTCCCCGTAAACGATGCGAACCGGCGCCGCATCCTGAAGGATGGAGGTGCGCGCTGCCTCCACCACCAGTTCATTGATCGAGCTGTTGGCAGGCGTGGCGATCAGGCCTTGCGCGTCCACCTCGCGCATGATTAGCCGGCGGCTCTCGCGGGCCGCATCCGGCGCCAACCCCGCGGTCTCGGCTTCCATCCGGTGAATGGTTTGGGTGATGCCGGCAACGGATTCGTAGCCGTAGCCGACCGGCTTGTACCCCGGCCCTTCCCAGGGAACGACCCGGTAGAAGTCAGGGCTGACGTAGTTGT
>Ga0209777_10002944_pt1 | contig 21659 bp, 19 predicted proteins | sample FrelakmetHBP12HB_FD_187147 | JGI IMG/M metagenome (GOLD analysis project Ga0209777, IMG submission 187147) | Freshwater lake sediment microbial communities from the University of Notre Dame, USA, for methane emissions studies -HBP12 HB (SPAdes)... | ecosystem: Environmental > Aquatic >...
GCGCGGAAGATGCCGCGAAGGTCGAAGCCGCCTGGGAAACAAAGGGCTGGGACGGCGAGTTCGTAAACGACCTGCTCTCGAAAAACCAAGCCGCCCTAGACCTGTGGCGCCAGGGAATGGCGCGACCGCGACTTCAGGTCCCGGCCCCAAGACCAGGAAGCACCAAGAGCTTCGATTTCGACCCGTACATTCGCCTTGCCAAGGTTATCTGTCTTCACTGTCGGGCGCTGTCCGAGGCGGGCCACGAACGGGAGGCAATCGACGAGGCCATACTTCTCGCCGAGTGCGGCCAGCGTTTCAGGCGCGCCAAAGGCCATTATGGGGAATGCCTCATCGGATTGACCCTGAGAGCAATGGCTCTGGATCGGCTCCGTTGGTACGCCAACGTAACCGGCCTTCCGCCAGCCGAGATGAAGGCGTTCGTCGTGCGCCTGGGGCATCTGCGCGACGGCGGACAAGGCTACCAAGACTTCGTTCGGGCCGACTATGCCGAGACCGCCGCGCTCCTTGACCTGATGCGGCAAGGCGCCGTCGGGGCCAACCTGTACACCGTCGGGTCAATCGAACCATATCTCTTGCGATCCGGCTACCACTTTCAGCCCAACGCAACGCGGCGGCTCATCATAGAGAACTACCGGCAACTGATGGAACTGGCGCCCAAGCCGTACTCGGAAACGGCCGCCTGGTTCGACCGACTCGGCAGGCCGCTCAGAGTCCGCCAGTCGGCCTTCCTGGACGCCTGCTCCCTGCTGACCCCGAACGCCCTGGGACAACAGGCGGCGCTCAACCTTACCAACACCCTGACCAGCGCTGCCCTGGGATTCAAGAGGGAGGAATTTCAATGCGAGGCCCTGCGCCTCGCCATCGCCATCCGCTGCTTCGAGCGGACCACCGGCCGCCTGCCGCAGAAGCTCGACGAACTCGTCCCCGAGTGGATCGACGCCGTCCCGCGCGACGACTTCGACGGCAAGCCGATCCGCTGGTCGGCGGCGCGGAAGCTTCTCTGGTCCGTTGGCAAGGACCTCACCGACGACGGCGGCGATGGGTGCGAGGACGAGTCGGTCGGGGCGTGCAAGGACCTCCTGTTTCACCTCGACCCGAAGGACGCCAAGAAGGTCGAGGAAGGCTTGCCCGGCCGTTGACGTTCGTAGGGGCGAGATATATCTCGCCCGCGCCTTTGACGTGGCGCGGCAACGAAAACCGCAACGACAGCACAACAACGGCCGGGCGAGATATATCTCGCCCCTACCTACCATCCCGGCCACGCCTTCAGCGCCTCGATCTGCGGCGGCACGACCGTCGCACCCGTGGTCGAGACAAGGACGACGATCCGCACGGACTTCACCTTCTCCGGCAGCCGCACGAGGAGCTTGCGGACGTCGGGCTGCTGCTTCTCGGGCGGCGGAGGATTCGCGCCGGTCACCTCAAAGACCGCGCCTTTCGGCTCCAGGATCGCCAGGTAGAGCGTCTTTCCCTTCTGCTCCAGGGCCGCGCGCGAGCCGCCGAGCTTCGCCTCGGCCCGCATGAGCATCTGCCACTGGACCTCGACGGGCTCGGCCGCCTCGACCTCGTCCTGGATGAGCACGGTCGAGCCGTCGAGCATCGCCATGCCGCGCAGGGCCGACTTCGCCTTCGGATACGCGGCCGACAGGTTTGCGACCGCGCGGCCACCGGCGCCCTTGGCCTCGAACGCCACGATCGGCGCCTTCGCCTTCGGGTCCTGGTTCGCCCCGTCCACGAGGAGCGTGTTGTGCGATTGCGTGTTCAGGCGGAAATAGGTCCATCGCTTGTCGCCGAAGTAGCCGGGCAGGTTGTAGTCGTCGGGCCCCAGGTCCACGGCCCACCGTTCGCCGAGGGCGTCGAGGACGAAGCACCCGAGGTCGAGGTGCGAGTGGTTCGCCCGGTTGTCGCCCCCCTTGAAGCCGACCCACAGGGCCTTCGGGTCCTCCCAGGCGCTGCGGAAAAAGACGACGTCGATGCCGCGGAACCGCTTCACCAGGGGCAGGCCCGACTCCTTCGGCCCCTGCCCTGCGGCCGTGAACCAGAGGAGGTCGAACGCATTGGCCCGCGCGGCCTGGCGCTCGTGCCACGCGTAGACGGGGCGGTCGAACGTCCGGGCGAGCCAGAACATCGCCGCCGACGACCCCGCGCCGTCGCCCGCGTCGGCGAAGTTGAACGTGCGGCCAATCGGCCCGCAGAAACTGAGCCGGAACATCCCCGCCTCCGCCAGGCCCGGCGTCTTGTCGAGGCCCGCCATCGTCCCGAGCGCCGACTGGAGCGCGGCTAGATAGAACGATGTGTACTCCATCGTGTAGCCCCAGTAGCCTGGGCCCTCGTCCCAGCCGCCATCGATGTCAAAGTGCTTCATCGCGCCGGCGACCGCCTTCAGGCCCGAGGCGAGAATTTCGCCGGCGGCCTGCGGCTCCTCGTCGGCGATGGCCAGGGCCCCCACGGCGAGGCCGCCGTTACAGACCTGGCTCCAGTTGAACTCGGACTTGACCCACCACTTGGACTTGGAGGTACCGCGATAGCACTCCAGGCCCGGTGTGAGCCCCTTCTCGAGAATGGCCGCGCGGATCGCCTTCCGCTGGTCGGCCGTCAGCACGTCGAAGAGCCAGTCATAGCCGATGCCGAGCGCACACGACATCTCGGCCGTATCGAGGAAATGCGACGGGTTCCAGTCGGGGAACGCCGCGGCCGCCTCCATCTCCTTCGCGGCCCGGTCGGCGTACTTCTTCTCGCCCGTCAGACGGTACACCAGGGCCAGCGTCGAGACGCGGTCGAGGCATCGGCGGCTCTGCGTGAGGAGCCTCGGCCCCTCAAGCTTGTGCTCTACGGTCGGCGCATCGAGAAGTCTGTCGGCCTCGCGCCGGACCTTGTCGAAAAGATCGTGCTGCGGGCCCGGCGCGTCGACGGCCTTGCGGAGGGCGTCGAAGTCGGCCTGGCCCGTCACCAACAGGCGCGGATGGCCTGCGCGAAGGGCCTTCAGCGCGTCACCCGTGTCGGCCGGGGCGCCCCAGGCCGAGACGTTCAGGGCGACGATCGCCGCCAGCGCTACCAGCACACAGCCGAAGTGTACCATGATCTCGCCTTTCGATATGCCGGGTCCCATGCTTTCGCGCTGTTGCGAAAGCATGTTCTTCGACCTGCGGGTAAGCATGCTTTCGCAACGGCGCGAAAGCATGGCACCCGGCCTTTCGACCTTGAACCTTGAACTTTGAACCTTGAACCCTTTGTGTTGAACCTTGAACCTATTTCAGTTCCTCTTCAACAACCGAGAACGTGCTCTTGTCCTTGACGAGGTACCGCACGTGCGTCGGCGAGTCGAACACGATGCCGCCGCCCAGCTCCGCCAGGACCTCCTCGTGCGGCTGGCCCTCGGACCCGTTGATCACCAGGCACCACGTCGGGCCGCGCCGGGCCGCATAGGCGAGCCATTTGCCACAGGGGCTGAACGCGAGGCCCTTCACCTCGTCGTACGCCCGGCCCTTGCCGGCCGGCGTGACGATGCAGGTCTTCCCTTCCTCGTCGGCGCTCGCGTAGAAGGCGTACCGCGAGCCGTCGGCGTTCCAGAGGGGGACGCCCGCGCCGTGCTCCTTGAACGGTCCGAGCTCTTTTCCGTTCACGACCACGCGGACGCCGTGCTCCTTCGTGGCCGCATAGCCGACGGACTTGCCGTCGTCGCTGAAGGCGATGCCCTCGATGCTCGCGTAGGCCGGGCCGAGTCGCCCGTCGATGGCGGCCACGGCCTCGTTCTGCCCGGGCGCCCCGCCGGTCGCGCGCCGGGCCACGTAGGCCATGTGCCTGCCGTCCTTGCTGAAGACGGCCGGGCCGAGCCCGTCGTATTCGACTTCCCATTGGCCGCCCGCGAACATCCGCCATTTCCCGTTGACGAGGGCCGGGTAGACGACCTCGCCGCTCCCGGGTCGAAACCGGAACGGATTGCCCTGGAGGATCCGCGCGAGCGGCGGGCCTTTCTGGCCGTCGAGCACGATATAGAAGACGCCGTGGTCCTTGGCGGCATAGGCGACGTGCCTGCCGTCGTCGCTGAAGGCGGTCAGGCCGGCCATCTCCCAGGCGGGCCCGGGCTTGCCGTCGACGTAGACGGTCCGCCGTCCGTCCTCGCCGAGGGCCGCGTAGGAGAACCGGGTGCCGTCGGGGCTGAAGAGCGTCGAGTCCTCGGCCACCGCCTTGTGCGTGCCGACGACCTGGCCGTCGACGACGATGCTCGCGCGGGCCGCCTCCGCAACGGCGTTCCCGAGGCTCGCCAGGTAGGCGATGTGCTTGCCGTCCGGGCTGAACCGCAGCCACGCGATCTCGGCCCAGTCCTGCGGCTCGCGCTTGCCGTCGATCACAAGAAAGTTCTTCGCGCCGGTCTTCGCGATGAAGGCGTAACGCTTGGAGTCGGGGGCAAACGCCAGGCCCCGGACCTGGTCGTATCGGCCGATCTCCCAGCCGTCGACGACGGCCGCCTGCTGGCCGCCCGTCCGGATCACGTAGCCGAGGTGGCGGCTGTCGTGCGTCGCCGTGAGCGACCCGCTCGCGATGGATGCGGGCGCGACGGTCACGACGGGCTTGGTCGTCGGGGTGCGGGAAGGCGCGGGCATGGAGTCGCCGCAACCGGCGAGGGTCAGCGCCAACAGGATGATTGCCATCGCTCGATGCATGTTCTCATGTCCAACTAAAGGCCGCGCCCCGCAAGCGGGGCGGCTAACGAGGCGCACGCGGCTTGGGCCCGCGAGTTCGCCGGTCGTCCTTCTCCCATTCCCTGATCATGGTGGCGACCGCCGTCAGCACGACCAGCATCGCCGCCGCGAGGAGCAGGATCAGCATGAAGCCCTTGATCAGCATGTGCGGGCCTTCGCCCCCGTAGGGGCGGCCCCATGTGGCCGCCCGGCCGTTGACGTTCGCACGATCACAACACGCGCCCCGCAAGCGGGGCGGCTAACGAGGCGCGCCGTCGACACGACGTGCCGTTGACCGCCCCTTCGTCCCTTTGTCCCTGCCGTTTGCCGTTGACGGTCGCACGGGGTTCGTTATACTCGCTCGGCACGGTTCGCGCCAAGATGCGTTCTGGCGCCGCGAACGCCGGGCCCGCCCTCCGGCGCTTTCGTTTCAAGTGGGGCCGCCGCCAGGTCCGATAAGAATAGGACGAGGTGCCGTCCGGCGAGGGGACGCGCTCCGATTCCCAAGGAGTCAGTGCCACTATGTCCGACACGATCTGCTGTATCCATGCGCGCGAAATCCTCGACTCGCGCGGCACCCCGACCGTCGAAGTCGATGTCTGCCTCGAAGGCGGCGCCGTTGGCCGCGCGGCCGTTCCGAGCGGCGCCTCGACCGGCGAGCACGAGGCCGTCGAATTGCGCGACGGCGACGCCAAACGCTTCGGCGGCAAGGGCACCCTCAAGGCCGTCAGGAACGTCAACGCCATTATAGCGCCCAAGATCGCCGGAATGGACGCCCGCGACCAGGTGGCCGTCGACCAGACGATGATCGACCTCGACGGGACGCCCAACAAGGGCAAGCTCGGCGCGAACGCCATCCTGGCGGTCAGCCTCGCGGTCGCCAAGGCCGCCGCCGCGTCCGCCGGCCTCCCGCTCTACAAGTACCTGGGCGGCCCGAGCGCCCGCGTCCTCCCGGTGCCGATGTGCAACATCCTCAACGGCGGCGCCCACGCCGGCTGGCAGATCGACCTCCAGGAATTCATGGTCATGCCGTTCGGCGCCAAGTCGTTCCGCGAAGGCCTCCGCATGAGCGCCGAAATCTTCCAGGCCCTCAAGAAAGTGCTGAAGGCCAAGGGATACAATACGAACGTCGGCGACGAGGGCGGCTTCGCCCCGAGCCTCAAGGAAGGCAACGAAGAGGCCTGCAAGCTCATCCTCCAGGCCATCAAGGACGCCGGCTACAAGGCGGGCAAGGACGTCTGGCTGGCCCTCGACCCGGCCTCCAGCGGCTTCTTCGAGGACGGGAAGTACAACCTCCGGAGCGAGAAGCGGAAGCTCACGATCGACCAGATGGTCGACTTCTACGGCGCGTGGGTCGAGAAGTACCCGATCCGCTCCATCGAAGACGGCATGGCCGAGAACGATTGGGACGGCTGGAAAAAGATGACGGACCGGCTCGGCGATAAGATTCAGATCGTCGGCGACGACGTCTTTGTGACGAACACCCAGCTCATCGCGAAGGGCATCGAGATGGGCTGCGCCAACTCGGTCCTTATCAAGCTGAACCAGATCGGCTCCCTGACCGAGACGCTGGCGGCCATCGACATGGCCCACCGCGCCGGCTACACGGCCGTCGTCAGCCATCGGTCCGGCGAGACCGAGGACACGACCATCGCGGACCTGGTGGTCGCGACCGGCGCCGGCCAGATCAAGACGGGGTCGCTCTGCCGCACGGACCGCGTGGCCAAGTACAACCAGCTCCTTCGCATCGAGGAAGAGCTGGGCGATCAGGCCCTGTACGGGAGTTTCCTGTGGAAGAAAGCGTAAGCGCACCCGATCCGAAACCCGGCCGGGGACTCGGTAGCGAGTTCGTGTACTGGCCCCTGTGCCTGATCGGCGTTGCGCTGGTGGCCCTGGCGGTGCTCGGCCCGGAGGTCGAGCGCCGCCTTCTTCTGGACCGGCAGATCGCCGGCATGCAGGCCGAGGTCGACGCCCTCCAGCACACCCGCGACCAGCTTGCCGCCGCCGAGGAGGCCCTGAAGGGCGATCCGGAATATCGCGAGCGGATCGTGCGGCACGAATTCGGAATCACCCGCCCCGGCGAGATCCGCCTGCCTCAGCCCGTGACGAGCGAAAGCCTGCGGGCCGGTGCCGCGCGCCCGGCGATGGCGCCCGTGCCGGAATGGATGCGGATCGTCGCGTGGTTCTCCGACCCGTCGACCCGGCTCCTGGCCCTGGCATCCGGCGGGACGATGCTGCTGGCGGGGATTTTGTTCAGCCTGCCCACGCGAGCCAGGAAGGCCAAGGCGGTTGTCGAAGTTGCCGCGCCGCCGAATGCGTAACGCTATTCAGGCGAGATCAGCTTCAGCGTGGGGAAGTACGTCCTGTAACGTGCGGCGTCCCGCGTCATGAGAACCAACTTCTCCACGGCCGCATGGGCGCCTATGAAAAAGTCCGGCAAGGCAGACCGCCTCTGGCCACCGCGTCGCCTGTACTCCACGAAGCACTTGCCTGCCAGGAATGCGGCCCCCAGCGGGATGGGCCGGCGCTCCACGAAGCTCTCGGGCAGGGCAGCATCGAGGTCCTCCATGCGGTCGAAGCCGACGGAGATTTCGGCGTAGATGATGGGGTTGATGACGAGGACATGGTCCTCGGCACACTCCTCAAGCGAGCGCCTGGACCAATCGAACCATGCCGCGTCCTCATTAAGCACGTCCAGAAGAACGTTGGAGTCGACCATCACGTCGGCCATCATTCCCCCCGCGTCAAGGCCATGATCTCATCCGTGGAAAGGCGTTTGTTCGCCCGGCCGCGCATCGTGGCTATGAGCTTGGCGCCCCGCAGCCGCGCCTTGGCGGACTTCCTGAGGATCACGTTCTTGCCGCTGACGACGAATTCCACGTCCGTGTTAGGCAAGAGGCCTGCCTTGCGTCGGATGCGAATGGGAATCGTCACCTGGCCTTTGTCGGTTACTCTCATGTCCGGATCCTCCTGCGGCGCTATTCCTAGCCTAAGAAATCCTACTTCCGTTTGTAGGAAAGTCAAGGAGGAATTTGCCCACAACATGGCACCCGCCTCACGCCTCCTCCGTCCCGAACATCCCATACGCATCCGGCAGGAGGTCCCGCGCGCGAATCTTCATGATCTTCCCGCCGTGCGGCAGGATCACCCAGCAGTCGGGGGCGTAATCATAGATCAGTTGGCGGCAGTTGCCACAGGGCGAGAGGATGGCGTGCGGCGGTTTGGCGTCGCCGACGGCGACGATGCGGTCCAGGCGTCGCTCGCCGTCGGAGATCGCGCGGCCAATGGCGATGGGCTCGGCGCACGGGCCGTAGCCACACGATTCGATGTTGACGCCGACGTAGACCTTGCCGGAGGCGGCCAGGACGGCGGCGCCGACGGTGTGCCGCGGGTCGCAGTAGTTCCGCTCCAGAACGTCGCAGGCCGCCTGGATAAGCGACCGGTCGGTCGAATCGATTTCAGCGTAGGGCATGGGCCGTATCTCTCTCCCGGTACGTAGGGTGGGTGCTCTGCACCCACCTGACCTCGATGGCGGCGGAAAGCAGGTGGGTGCAGAGCACCCACCCTACATGGCCTAGCTTACACGGCGCGCCACCGCTACGCCAGCTTTCCGAAAAGGGTCAGGGCGCCGGCGTCGAGGATGTCGGCGTCGACTTCGCGGCCAATGAGGTCGGGCGGACCGTCGAGGACGACGAGGCGGTTGCAGGGCGTGCGGCCACGGAACTGTAACGAATGCGGAGTGCGGCCTTCGGCTCTGAGGCTCAGGCTCGAAGAGAGTGCGGAATGCGGAGTGAAAGGCAACACCGACACATTTTGCCGGGGAGCTTGCTCGCCGCTCGCCTCGCCGGAGGCCGGGCTTGCTTCACGCTTGTTCAGGTGCGGCCGAGGTGCCAAACCTTCGACGAGCACGCTTACGCGGCGGCCAATGAAACGGCGGTTCTCCTCTTCGGAGATCTGGCTGATGAGGGCCAGAAGCTCGTTGTTGCGGCGGCGCTTCTCGGCGGCGGGAACGTCGTCTGCAAAACGCTTTGCGCCAGAGGTGCCGGGGCGAGGCGAGTACTTGAAGACGAAGCCGCCGGCGAAGCGGACACGGCGCGCCAGGTCCATCGTCGCGTCGAAGTCGCGGTGAGATTCGCCGGGGAAGCCGACGATGAAGTCGGAGACCACCGCGACCTCCGGACACGCCTCGCGAACAAGCGCCACCTTCTCCAGGTACTCGGCCGCCGTGTAGCCGCGATTCATCCGCTCGAGAACGGCGTCGGAACCCGACTGGGCCGGCATGTGGAGGTGCGGACAGACGCGCGGCACGTCGCGGAACACGCGGGCGAGCGGAGCGGTCATGGCGGCGGGATGGCTCGTGATGAATCGCAGGCGCCGAAGGCCCGGCGTCCCGGCGGCAGCGGCCAAAAGGTCGGCGAGGTCCCACGTGCGGCCGCCCGACTCGGCGCGGTACCGGTCGACGGCCTGCCCAAGGAGTGTGATCTCCAGGGCCCCCTTGCCGACAAGGCGGCGGACCTCCTGGAGGATCGACTGAGGGTCGCGGCTCCGCTCGGGGCCGCGAACGTAGGGAACCACGCAGTAGGAGCAGAAGTTGTCGCACCCGCGCATGGCGACGACGTACGCCTGGGCGCGCAACGCCGGGCCGACGAGACGGTCGATCTCAATGTCATCGAGCGCCTTGTCGGATGCAGCAAATTGCGGAGTGCGGAGTGCGGAGCGCGGAGTAAACGTCAACGTCGACACATGTAGCCGGCGAGCTTGCTCGCCGCTCGCCGTCGGGCCGGCATTGGCGTCAGACCCCCTCACGGGATCGAGGGCGATGGCGGGCTTGCCGGCGCGGGCGCGGGCCACGAGGTCGGGCAGCTCGGCCAGGCGGCCGGGGGCGCAGACGATGTCGACGACGGGCGCCCGCTCGCGCATCTTGGCGCCGTGTTCCTGGGCCATGCAGCCGAGCAGTCCGACGACCAGGCGCGGCTCGCGTTTCTTGCGGGCGGCGAGGGCGCCCAGGTTCGAGAAGACGCGGTTCTCCGCGTGGCCGCGCACGGCACAGGTGACGTAGAGCAGGACATCGGCCGCCTCGGCGTCGGCGACGATCTCGGCGCCGCTGCGGCGCAGGACCTCGGCGACCAGTTCGCCGTCGAGCCGGTTCATCTGGCAGCCGTACACCGTGATATGGACGCGGGGAGAATCCACGGAGGGGCTCAGCCGCCGACGGCGTTTTCGAGTTCCGTGAACTTCCGCTGGAGCAGGATGTCCTTGCCGCCGACGGGCTCTTTGCTGGCATTGGACATGATCTTCAGGGCCTTGAGGCCGGCGCGGACCTCGTCCTTCTTGCCAAGCTTATACTGGCACCAGTACATGTGATACCGGTAGAGCCAGATCCTCCCGAGGTTCTTCTCTTTGCCCTGGCCGCTCTCGGCGTCGGCCAGGACCTTCCAGTAGTTGAAGGCCTTGGTGTACTGGGGCTCGGCCTGCTTGGCGTCGGCCGCCTTGTCGCCGAGGGCCTCATAGGAGCGGGCCAGGCCGAAGACGCCGGGGACCTTGAGGGGCTCGGGGGGCGGATAGGCCTCGCCGACGATCTCGCGATAGATCTTGAGGGCCCGCTCGTAGTCTTCGGTGGCCAGGTAAAGCTCGGAGACGTTATAGCGGGACTGTTCGATCATGTTGGCCTTGTCGGAACCGCCGTTGGCCTGGAGCCACTCGATGTACTGGTCGCCGAGCTTTTCGGCGGCCTCGACCTTGAGGGCGGCAGCCTTCTTGTCCGGGATAATGAGGCGTTTGACGTCGGCGACGATGGCCTCGAAGAGTCCGCTGAGGACCTGGCCGGCCTCGTCGGGCTTGGCGCCCTTGAGGAACTGCTGAAGGACCGCCAGGGCCTTGTCGAGTTCGCCGACCTTCTGATAGGCGTTGATGCGGAGGTTGAGGATCTGGCCCTTCTCGTCGTCTGTCAGGGTATAGGCCTTCTCGACCTGGTCGATGACCTTGAGGGCTTCCTGGGCCTCGTTCTTGGTCATCTCGGGATAGAGGAGGATGTCGGCGGCCGCCAGGAGGGCGGTGCGGCCCCATTCCTTGACGGTCTTTTCCTTCTCGGCCTTGTCCTTTTCCGCCTTGGCCTTGGCCTCCTTGTCCGCGTCCTCGGGCAGCTTGGGATCGAGCACCTTGGCCGTCTGGCTGTAGGCGGCAAAGTCGCGCAGGCTCTGCGTCACGTCGCGGGCCTCGGGCAGGATGAGCTTGGCATCGTGGGTGGCGAGGGTCTTGTCGCGGAAGTTCTCCATGCGGCACAGGGGGATCCAGTACCGGGCGTCGATGTAGTGCTCGGACGTCTCGGGCACCTTGCGGAACTGCTCGACGGCCTGCTGGAACTTCTGGCCCTTGTAGAGGATGAAGGCGTAGAAGTACTGCTGCTCGGGGTCGATCTCGAACCACTTCCCGACGAACCACGCGAGGGCGTCCTCGTACTGCTGGCGGACCTCTTCGGTGGGGGTCTGGTCGTAGGCCTTGGCCAGCGTGCTCAGGACGAGGACGGCGGCGTTCTTCGCATAGGCATACTTGGGGAACCGCTCGGCGACGTCCTTGAAGACGGGCGCGGCCTCGGTGCTGCGCTCGAGCGTCAGGAGGCAGGCGGCCGAACTGTAGAGGGCGCCGACGTAGTTCGGGTCCTCGGGCTTGACCTTGGTGCAGTAGAGCTTGTAGAGGCGGAGGGCTTCCTCGTACTTGGCCTTGTCCTTGGAGGCCTGGGCCTCGTTGAGGTTCTTGTTGGCGAGGTTCCAGACGAGGATCGGCTCCATCTCTTCGGGCTTGCCGGCGTCGCCAACGAGGGCCGCCAGGACGCCTCCGACGGCGACGGCCCAGGCGCTGCCGCGCGCGTTCATCTCCTGGAAAATCTTCATGCCCTTGGCCTTGAGCTCTTCGTTGTTGTCCTTGGCCTTGGACTCGAGGATATAGCTTTCGGCTTCCAGGAGCGGCAGGGCCGGCCCGTAGGGAGTGACGGCCGTGATCTTGGCCTCGCCGTACAGGCCCCTGCCGTTGTCGATCACGGTCCGGGCTTCCTTGAGGTCGCCCTTGCGAAGGAGCGCGAGGGCCTGCTCGAAGACGATGCGGATCTTGAGCGACTCGGGCGCCTGCGACTTCGCGCCGCCCGCCTCGTTCAGGGCGGAGATCGAGTCGGGGTACTGACCGAGCTCGCGATGGCACAGGCCGATCACGAGGTACGCGAACCACTTGGCCGACACCTTGTCCGGGAGAGCCGTATATCCCTGGAAGGTGGAGATGGCGTCCTTGAGAAGCTGCTGGCGCGTCTTCTCGCCCCCGGCGGGCTTGTAGTCTTTCGGAAGGATCCAGGCGTAGTAGTAGCGGAGCCAGGCATCGTTGAACTCGGCCTCGCGGCGGATGTTCTTGAGCTTGGCCTCGTAGCCGGCGTTGACGACCTTGCCGCGCTCGGCGTCCGGCAGGCGGTCGATCTCCGACAGCCACTGGCTGGCCTCTTCCAGGGCGGTGCCGAACTGGGTCTTGGCTTCCTTGAGGCGTTCGGCGGCCCTGTTGCGGTCGCCGGCGCGACGGTCGCTGACCTCGAGGATGTCGAGGTCGGGCCCGAGCCAATTCATGAAGATCATGCCGGCCAGGGTCATCCGGGTCTGGACGATCTGAAGCCGGAGTTCGGACTTCGGATCGGCCTTGCCTTTCTCCGGCGTCTTCTCCCCCGCCATCTTCGCCAGGGAGACCTTCATTTCGTCGATCGCCTGGGCATACTCGCCGGCGGCTTTCTTGAAGAAGTTCTCGCGGTCGCCGATGAGCTTTTCGGCCTGGGCACGTTGAGCAGTCTGGTTCGCCAGGGCGAGCTTCGAGCCGGCCGCCGCCGTGGCCGTCGGGCCGACGGTCGGGGTGGGCGTGGAGGAGGCGCCCTCCTTCAAATAGGCGTCCATCAGGCTCTTGAGGCCACGATCCTGGAGCCCCTTATAGAAGGGGTCTTCGTTGGCGGCCGCGGCGGCCCAAACCTCCCCTGCGGCCGTTGCCAGCAGGAGGGCCACGCCGGCGAGGGCGAGCGTCTTGTGCAGCGTTCTTTTCATTTCATCAGTCCGTTAATGCGGCGGCGCCGATTCTTGTTCTTGTTTTCAGCCCCGAAAGGGGCGTCTGCCTGTAGCCACGGGCGCGAGCCCGTGGAATGCGGCAAAGCCCGGCCTCATTCCGTTTCTTCTTCAGGCCACGTTTCCACGGGCTTGGAGCCCGTGTCCTTACAAGAGAAACCTCGTGGTACGCCGCCCGGGGTGTGACTGTTTTTTCTGGCAGTCTCCGTGCCTTCGGTTCAGCCCCGGAGGGGCGCCTGCGCTGTAGCCACGGGCGCGAGCCCGTGGTCCGCGCGGCCCCGTGCCCCAGGTTCTTCTTTTCCCTTCCGAGCCCCGGAGGGGCGACTGAGCCGACGGACAATCGCCCCGCCGGGGCTCCAAGACAAACAGCAAGACCTGGACCGTGCCTTGCATCCCTTTCCACGGCCTTGCGGCCGTGGCTACAGGGCAGGCGCCCCGCCGGGGCTGAACCGACAACCACGTCAAAGGCCGGCGTCCATCCCGTGTCGCGCTAGTCTCTTGAGTACGTCGGCACCTGGAACTGGATATTGCTGAACTGGGCCGCCACGACGGCGTCGAAAGCGCTCACGATGTACTTGAGCTTCACTTCGCTCGTGGGCGCCAGCAGGATCGGGTAATGGGGCGCCAGGCCGCGCGCCCGCATCGAGTCGAGGCTGGCGGCCAGTTGCTCGAAGCTGTCGCCCAGACTTTCCATGTCGCCGAGCGTGATGAAGACGCCGTTGCCGTGGCCATCGGCGCTTTCCAGGGTGATCTTGACCCTATCGAACACGACCGTCGGGCCGTCGGCGCGCATCCCCCCATCCTTCGGAAGGTTCGTCGTAAGGTACCCCGCCCCGGCGGCCGCGTTCGGAATGCACATGAAAAAGATCAACAGATTGAAAACCACGTCGATGACCGGCACCAGGGGCGGCTGGAGGATCAGGCGTTTGGGAGGTCGGATCGTCTTGGCCATGTTCGTCCCTCCTGACACCATCGGCCCCGGGTTATTCTAACCGTGGCGAGGGGGTCAGGAGCCCTACGACTTTAAGGCTCCTGACCCCTTCGGCTCAGATCGTGCATAAGGCGCTAATCCTTTGAGTAGGTCGGCACCTGGAACTGGATGTTGGTGAACCGCGCGGCAATGCACTCGTCGAAGGCGTTGACGATGTACCTGAGCTTGACTTCCATGGTCGGGGCCAGGAGGACCGGATGATCGGCCGGGAGGCCCTGGTTGCGGAAGCCCTGGAGCGCGGCGCCGAGTTGGTCGAAATTGTCGCCCATGGTCTGGGTATCGTTGAGGGCGATGAAGACGCCCTCGCCGTTGCCGTCGGCGCTTTCAAGAATGATCTTGATGCGTTCGACGAGGGGCTTCTGGATGCCGGCGTTCGGCCCCTCGTTCCTCGGCAGGTTGGTCGTCAGGTATCCCGCGCCCGCCGCCGCGTTCGGGATGCACATGAAGAAGATCAGGAGGTTGAACACGACGTCGATGACCGGCACCAGCGGGGGCTGGAGGATCAATCGTTTCGGGGGTCGCCTATTCTTGGCCATGTTCGTCCTTCCTCTTTTAACAGGCCGCGCCGAAGCGGGCCGGGGAGGTTCGTTACTTACTGAGGTCCATGCCCGTCTTGCCGAGGTCCACCTGGATCCACCAGCCTTCGATCTTGGCGTTGCCGGCGGCCAGCATGCACCGGGCGACGTCTTCGTACGGCATGTCGGCGTCGGCCCGGAGAATGACGTTCATCTTCTGGTTGTCGCGTTCGGCGTCGGCGGCCAGGCCCTTCAGGCAGTCGACGAGGCCGGCATAGGTGAACGTCTCGCCCAAGACCCGGACGGCCGGGTTGGCGGGGTTGACGACGTTGATGACGACGTTGCGGAAGTCGGTGTATTCCTTGGGCTCGCCCTGGGTGGACAAGGGCAGGGTCAGCTCTTCCAGGTCCAGCGACAGGAACTGGGTCGTGAGCATGAAGAAGATCAGCAGGTTGAACACGACGTCGATCAGCGGCGTCAGGTTCATCTCCAGATCGCCGCTGCCGCTCGTCTTGGCAATTCTCATGGCCTACTCCTCCAGTCCGCCGACCGGGCCCGAAGGCCCGGCGCCGACGGCGCGTTCCGGGCGGCTTACTCTTCCTTGGCCGGCCGGAAGTTCGAGAGCAGCTCTTCGGCCACGAGGGCGGCTTCCATCGCCAACTGCTCGACCTTGCCCTTGAAGATACCGTACGACACGAGGGCCGGGATGGCCGTCAGAAGGCCCGAGAACGTGGACACCAGGGCGATCAGAATACCGCCGGCCATGTCGCCCGGGTTGGCCTTGCCGCCCTTGGCCTCGATCTCGCCGAAGGCCGTCATCATGCCCCAGATCGTTCCCGTGAGGCCGCACAGCGGCGTAACGTTGCCGATGAGGTTCAGCCACTCGACCTTGCGGTAGAGGCGGCCGGTCCGCTCGGCGGCGGCGTCTTCCATGGCGGTCTGCATGGCCTCGTAGCCGTTGGCGGCCTCGATGAGGCCCGCATGCACGACGCCCGCCACGAACGACGGGTCCGTCTGGCAGAACTCCAGGGCCTCACGGAACCGATGCTCGTCGAACATCGTCTTGATCTGGGCCACGGAGAGCTCCGGCACCAGGGTCGTCCGCCGGATGAGGAGCCCGTTCTGGATGATCAGCGCGATCGACAGGACCGAGAAGGACCAGATCACGAGCTTGTCGACGAAGCCGAAGAAGTTGTGGAACGTGGCGATGTACACCATGCTCCCGAACGACCGCGGCGCCTTCATTTGCTGGAGCTGCTCGGACGCCATTGCCAGTTGCGTGCAGGCCGCCAGCACCACGCTCAGCGCCACGCATACCAGCAGGACCTTGAACAACCGTTTGGTACTCATTGCGTTCAACTCCTTTTGTCCCTGTCTCACGCCCCTTGTTCGCCCGGCATCCTTGTAGGCCGGGGCAAGCCCCGGCTTCCTCTTCCGGTCAACGGTGCCGGGGCTCGCCCCGGCCTACATTCATTTTCTCGGCGCCGGCGCGGCCGCGCTCAAACGCGCCAACTCTTTCTTGGCCTGGTCGGCCCCCGGCGTCCCGGCATACTTCGTCACGGCTTCCTGAAAGACCTTCGTCGTCTCGGCCGCCGGGGCCTTGGCAAGCTCCATGACCTTGCCCGCACGCCATAGGGCGTCGGCGGTCCGGTTCTTGTCGGCCGTCGGGGTGAGGATGGCGACCCGCATGTACTCGAGGGCGGCCGACATATAGGTCTTCTTTTCCTGGAGGAGCCGCCCTTTCCAGTAGTAGGCGTCGGCAGGCGACCGCTCGGCCCATTCCGTGGCCATCTCGTCGTAGACCTTTTCGGCCTCGTCGACCTTGCCCTCGCCGAAGTCCATCTCGATTTCCCTGGCGGCGGCCCAGTCGCGGTCCTTCGGGTTGGCGCTCTTGCGCATCTCGCGGATGGCCTCGACGCTGCCCTCCGCAGCGCCGCCGGTCGAAAGCGTCAGGGCCGACTGGAACGTCTTCAGCTCGGCCGCATAGGCCTGCGTGCCGGCCGTCTTGAGGGCGGCCTCGACCTTGGCGGCCATGTCGGCGTTGGCCTTGTCCCCTTGGTTGGGCTTGGGCAGCTTGACCTTGGCCGCCAGCTTGGGCTGGGCCTTGGCCACGGCGAGGTAGGCATCGAGGGCCTGCGGAACGCGCCCGCTTTCGGCGTAGACCTGGCACAGCCGCCACTGGGAGAGCAGCTTCAGCCAGGGAGTCGCGCCTTCCTTGGCCGCCAGGCCCTGGTACAGCCTCTCGGCCCTCTCGAAGTCCGCCGCCGGCTTGGCCGACCCGTTGCGGGTCCGGAAGAGCGCCCCTTCGGCCGTCGTCAGGTCGGGGAACTTCTCGCACTCGATCCGGGCGATGTCCGCCAGGGGGATGCTCCGCTTGGCGGCCTCGACCTGGACGACGAGGCCCTCGGCGTCCATGTCCGTGATCGTCCCGTTGACGCCGATGCCGCCGACGGTCCGGATGGTGTCGGCCTGAGCCGCGAGGGCCGAAGCCAGGAGCACGGCTGCCGCTATGATGGCCGGGTATCGCATGTCATTGAACCAGGGTTGCCAGGTCCGCTTCGGAGACGAACTTGTAGTTTCCGTTATTCTGACCGGCGATGTCCTTGAGGATCTTTTCGCCGTCCTTGTAGATGAAGCCGATGGTGTGGACCGTGACCTTGCCGCCCTTGTTGAGGTTTTTGATCGTGTCGACGACCGACTTGTCGAACTCGCCGTCCGTCAGGAGGTAGATGAGTTCCGCCCCGACGCTGAAGGCCCGCTTGATGGCCTCGTCCGGGTCGGTCTCGCCCTGGGCGATGATGCCGTCGACGAACTCGAAGGCCTTGGTCTTATTGGCCTCGGTCGCGCTCACCAGCCGCCGCGCGGGCATCTCCAGGGCCGGGCCGGACGAGAAGAAGATGATATGGAACTGCTTTTCGGGGCCGAGCTCGCGGATGCTGCGCTTGAGCTCGTACTTCACGTAATCGATGGAGTCGGTCATGCTGCCGGACCGGTCGACGATGTAGACGATCTTGTTGGCCTCGTCGGTATCGTCGCCGCCGGCGCCGAAGAATCCGCCGCCGCCCGTGCCGGTGCCGCGGCCGGAGCCGGTGCCCAGGCCCTCGAAGCCGCCGATCTGCTTGCCGCCCGCGCCGACGCCGATGACCTGGACTTCGTTGAGGTTATTGCTGGCCACGTCGGGGAACGGGTTCGTCGTGAACTGCCTGAGCAGGCCGGAGATCTGCGGCTTCAGCTTGCCGCGCGACGCTTCGCCGCCCGTACCGGGCCGGCGGCTGCGGCTGGCCTCCTTGTTCTTCGACTTGTCTTTCTTCTTCTCGATCTTCGGCTTGGTATCGGCGACGACGGCCGTGCTGTACTTGAAGGGCTCTTGCTTGCCGCCCTGAAGGTCCGTGGAGAAAAGGGCGATGAAGAGGAAGATGGCCAGGTGCAGGAGAATGCTCGTACCATAGCTGGGCAGATACATGGCAAAGAAACCCATGACGGTTCCCATGCCCTCCTCTTGCGCTTCTTCCTCCTCTTCCTTCTTCTCGGCGTCCCCTTCGGCGGGCGGGGCGTCGGCCGCAGCGGCCACGGGCTCCGCGGTCGCCGCCACAGGCTCGGCCGTCGCGGCCTCCGCCGCGCCGTCCGGCGACTGGGCGTCGGCGGGGACGACGATCGCCTGGTTGCAGTGAGGGCAGGTCACCTCCGACCCGGGGCCCTCGTTGACGGTCAGCCGCTTGCCGCATTTTTCACAGCGAAATCTTACCGCCATCGTATGCCCTCCGTGCTGGGGCTCGCCAAGCGTGACTATGTTAGGAAACTGGGGGGTGCCTGTCAACCCTTCGCTGCCCTGAAACCCGCCACTTCGGGTCCGCCCTGCCACCATAGAATACGTACCTGTGGGGGGTTTGTTCGAGAAAAAAGTTTCCCACAAAAGAACGTTCGGTGCCGGGGCGTGGTGTGTGGCACTGGTGGCTTGTCCACCAGTGGCTGTTTTGCTGGCCTTGCACCACGTCAACGCAAATGGTCAACAACACGATAGCGTTCACTGGTGGTCAAGCCACCAGTGCCACACACGCCCTGAATGCTTGGATTCCCCGCCACTTTGCCCCTTTTGCCCCCTTGGCCTATTTCGCCGCGCGGGCGGTTATTCGCTTGACACCCCTTTTTTGTTGAATAACATTAGGGGCCTGACCCGATAATCTAGCATCTCAGGAACTCTCGAATCGGAGGCCCCAATGAGAACACTTTCGCTGGCTGTGCTGGTTGGACTGGCGTTGGCGATCGCGGGTTGCGGCGAGTCCAGATCCGCGTCGGAGAAGGAGTTTGAAAAGCTCTACCGCGAGTATTCGTCCCGGTACCATGAGAAAATGGTGGGCGACGCGGAAAACATGACCCCGCAACAGGTTACCGCCGAAGCCTCCCGCATGTGGGAAAGCGTGTTCGGACCCCACAAGGACCTCCTGACGAAGCGGTGCGAGGAGATCCTGGCGAGCCTGCCGACCGCCCCGGTCGTCAAGGAAGACCAGTACAACGTCGTGGTCGCGGGCGAGCGGAAGGAAGCCGATGAGCAGCCGGGCGGCATCGTCTTTAAGCAGTTCGTCTGGAACCCCGTGTCGGCCGCCGGCATGGCGCTCAACAACACGCTGAGCCGCCTTCTGAACCCGAATTCCTATGCGGCCCGCAGCGTCCTCGTGGGCAACGCCAACCTCTTCTGGGACGCCATCGACCGTAACATCGACAAGCCCAAGCTGATGCAGCGCCAGGGCCCGCTGGTCTTCATCGTCGAGCTCCAGCGCAAGGACGATTACTACGTGGTCGACAAGATCCGCTGGCTGAGGCCGAAGACGATGGGACCGATGGAAGTCCAGAAGCCGGCCACCCCACCGGACGACAAGGGTGAGAAGCCCGGCGACAAGGGCGACAAGACCGAAAAGCCCGCCGACAAGGGTGACAAGACCGACAAGGGCGACAAGACCGACAAGGGCGAGAAGCCCGGCGTCAAGGGCTGATCGCGGCACCAGGACGGAATCACACGAGCGCCTTGCCCCCACGGGCGAGGCGCTCGTTTTTTTTCTTTTTACCTTGACTCCACGCAATTCTTAGCGCATGGTGAAGTTATCACTTCTTCAGGCTCTCGGAGCCGGACTCCGCCATGGGATGCCGCACCTATCTTCTGATGGCGGTATACGCACTGACTGCATCCGGGTATGGCTGGGCCGACGAATGCCCGCCCGGACGCCGCCCGTCAGAGTCTGCGCCCGCCGCGCCGTCCGACACCCAGAAACAGTTCTGCCAACTCTACAAGCAGTTCTCCGACCGGTTCCACGAGAAGATGATCCGGACGGCCGAAGGGATGACCCCGGCCCAGATCGCCGCCGAGGCCGCGGCCGTCTGGCAGGAAGTCTTTGCCGGCCAGGAGGATCTTCTCTCGCGCAGAAGCCGGGAGATCCTGGCCAAGCTTGACGCCGCCCCGGCCCTGGACGAAAGCCAGTACTACGAGGTCCTTCGCAAGTCCTTCGATCCCAACGACAAGGCCCCTGCCCCGGTCCCGAAGCACCTGACGTGGTCTCCCGTCGGGGCCGCCACCTACTACCTCGAAAAAACCCTGGCCGCCGTCATGTGCCCGAGCGCCCTGGCAGCCCGGGCGCAGCTCGTGGCCAATGCCCAGCTCACCTGGGAAGCCGTCGACCGCGACCCCGACAAGCCCCGGCTGCTCCAGCACCAGGGGCCGGTCCTGTTCATCGTGGACCTGTCCCGGAAGGACGACTGTTACCAGGTGGACAAGATCCGGTGGCTGCGGCCAAAGACCATGGGGCCGGTGGCCTGGCACGTCCGGCCCGATTCCGAAAAGCCCGCCGAGCCCCGCCCGGGTCCTCTTGTCGGGATAACGCCACCGAGTGAGCCGCCGGCCAAGCCGGAAGTATTCGAAGCGCCTGTCTCGCAGTAACCCCGACGGGCGCCGTTCCCCCAGGGGATAGGCGCCCGCCGGTTCCATCCGTCCCCCCGCCGATCTCGTGGCCGCCTCACCGCTCCAGGTCGGTCTCGGCCACAAACTTGTAGTTCCCTCCGTTGTCCGCCGCAATCTGCCTCAGCAGGGGCTCGCCGTCCCGATACAGGAAGGCGATCGTGTTCACGATGACCTTCTTTCCCACGTTGGCCCGCCGGACCTGCTCGACGATGCTCTTGTCGAACTCGCCGTCCGTCAGGAAGAAGATCACGTCCGGCTTGACCGCGAACGCCCGCTGCAAGGCCTCGGCCGGGTCGGTCTCGCCTTGGGCGACGATGCCGTCGATGAACTCGAAGGCCTGGTCCTTGTTGACCTGGACGGCCGTCACCAGCCGCCGCGCGGGCATCTCCAGGGCCGGGCCGCTCGAGTAGAAGATGATGTCGAACTGCTTGTCGGGGTTAAGGTCGCGGAGGCTCCGCTTCAGCTCCATCTTCACATAATCGATCGAGTCGGTCATACTGCCGGACCGGTCGACGACATAGACGATCTTCCTCGCATCGCCCTCCCATCCTATCGGCGTAAGGGGCACGTTCCAGAACCCTCCGGTACCGTCCCCCGTCCCTCGCCCGGACCCGGGGCCCGATCCCTCGAATCCGCCGAGTTCCTTGCCGCCCGCCGTGAACCCGATGACCTGAACTTCGTTCAGGTTGTTGCTGGCCACGTCCGGGATCGGGTTCGTCGTGAACTGCCGCAGGAGCCCGCTGATCTCGGGCGTCTTCAGTCCGCGCGACGCCTCGCCGCCCTCGCCGGGCCTCTTGGAGCGGCTCTGCCGGGCCTTTTCGGAAGGCGTTCCCTTCTTCTCGATCACGTGCCGCGGGACCTCGACGACGCCGCTGTAATACTTGAAGGGCACCGCCCCCGCGCCCGCCGGCATCGCCGAAAAGAACGCCACCAGGAGCAGCACCGCCGCATGCATCAGCAGGCTGGTCCCCCAACTCGGCAGATACAGCGCCAGCCAGCCGATGACGCTATCGTTGGCCTCCTCATTGAGGTCCTGCCCTGCCGCATCGGTCCCTCGAACCGCCCGTTCCTCATCATCCGTTCGAACCATGGCGCACCCCCTTCGTTTGGACTGGGTTCACGGTCTTCCCGCCGCTCGGCGGGACAGGTCGGCCGGGGGGCCCCATGGCCGGACGTCTCGGTTGGTCTCTCCATATCTAATGACGAGGCCTCCCGGAACTCGTCGCGGGGAAAATCGTCGCTGGCTGACTTTTCCTTGCCTTTCGCGCGGCCGCGTGGCAGAAGAATCCCAGGCAACAAGCCCCTAACCGACGGGAGAACCGACATGGCCAGGAAGAACGCGAAGTACGCCTTGGGCATCGATTACGGAACCGAGTCCGCCCGCGCCCTCCTCGTGGACGTCGCCGACGGCCGCGAGGTCGCCACCGCCGTCTA
>Ga0209777_10002945_pt1 | contig 21649 bp, 11 predicted proteins | sample FrelakmetHBP12HB_FD_187147 | JGI IMG/M metagenome (GOLD analysis project Ga0209777, IMG submission 187147) | Freshwater lake sediment microbial communities from the University of Notre Dame, USA, for methane emissions studies -HBP12 HB (SPAdes)... | ecosystem: Environmental > Aquatic >...
ATTATGGATTTACATTGGGCGGGAATAATTTGCCATCATTAAATTCAGAATATAGTCTTTCAATGCAAAATCAAACAGTATATGAATCTAATAATGATATTAATCAAAATTGTATTTATAATATTTCATTGTTGAATCAAACGCCATTATATAATATATTACCTGATTCAAGTGACATTGGATATGATGTATTTGATTTATATAATATTCCAATAATAGATTTAAATAGTTTCAATGATATAAATACAACATTAGAAGATGAAATTCATCCAATATATGAAGTATGGGATATTGGAGCTTGGGATCCTAATGATGCTAGATATACACCCTTTAAAGAAGGTATGTATGGTAAAATTCCAAATTTAGATTCAATTTTAAATCCGATACAAAAACAACAAATATTTGAACAAGTAAATTTTGGACCAACATTATATGAAACTTATAATCGACCAATTATAGATTCAGTTGGATTACCAATAATGGAATATATTATACATGAAACATATGATAAACCAATTGAACAAAATATTGAATCCATTGAAATCCATAATTTAAATGAAACATATAATACTCTTAATATTATTGATTTTGTAAGTGAACCAATCGTAACATATTTAGATACTTATGTTTTCACTATAAATGATGCAACTATTCATACGGAAATTAGTGATAACAATATAGAAATATATTTGCCAAAATCCGAAGAACATAATAGTTTATATGATTATACAACAGAAGATATTATTAATATGAATCTAATCGATGAACAAAATGATTTTGGACATGATATTTATGATGTAATTGAATCTCCCTCAGATATTAGTGAATTATCTAATGAAGATATTAACACTGAAGAATTTGTAATGTTTGATGGGGAAATTGAAAATATTACTTTTGATCATGAATCAAGAATATTGCAAAATAATTTTGCAACAGCATTAAAATTTAACATGATACTTAATCATGGAACATTCCCAAGTAATAATGTATTAGATTATAATCATTTTGAAAATGAAATAAATGATGACTTTAAAGATGTTGAAGATTTTGTTGAGAATATTGATGTTGAATCTCAAAACGAAGAAATATTTGATCATGTAATAGAAATATTAAATGCTCATAAAGACGAAGGATATTTAGAAGAATATCATGAAATACATGATGCTATCACTGGTAAATCATACAGTGACAGATTAATTGAAGATTATAATGTAAAAAATACAATCCTATATATGGAGTTATTTAAAATGCATAATGGAAATAAAACTATAATTAGAACGATGTAAAAATTAAAAAATGTAAATATTTTAATGTGATTTTTTTATTATAAATATAGTATATCAAAGGAGGCTCTCCTGAATGAGTAATTACGATCCTCAATATAATAGAAGTAAATTTGGAAATTTTAATGTAAATAAAGGTTTTGTATCTCTTGTTGGTGGTACAGATGCTTATTTTTTAGAAGATGAACATAATGAATCTCAATGGATTCAAAATGAAGCTAGAGCTGAAATTTTACGCTCTAAATACTTTAGTGGAATTTTAAAGAAGGAACCAGAAGATATTATTTTTAGCACTCACAGCAATTTACTCTTATTTAAAAATATGTCTGCACTTATTAATGGATATAATTTAGATGTTAGTGGAAATTTAGGATTTATAAATAATGGCACAGTAGTGCAAGACCCTAATTTAAATAATATTTTATTACAAGCTCCTCCACTTTCTGGGGCTCGATATGATTTTGCGTATCTTGAAGTTTTCTTTAAAGAAGTAAGATATGTAGATGATATTTGGGTTAATGGAAATAAAAATAATTTTCACGGAACAATTAACAACCCTTATAATATAGGATTACCATCAGCTTATAATGATTTATTTGACCCAAGAATTAATGGAGAAACATGTAGACGTGTACAAATGCAATGGACTATAAAAACATCTAGTAATGTAGATTTTAATGTATATCCAGATGGGTTTGATAATACATTAACTAATGGAAATATTAAAGCATTTGGTGGGAATAGTGTTGTTTCTAATTATAGTTTTTGGAAAAGTGATTTAAATTTATCTAATAATTTTTTCCATAAAGATTTAGGATTATGGGTTGCTGGAAATGGCATCGCTGGAGAAATGGGAACAATAAATGGTTATGTATATGCGATTCCATTATTTAAAATATTTAGAAGAAATTCAAGTGGATATTCACAATCAAATTCAAATGGTGGAATAAATTATACGATTGGAGCTGTATCAGACAGACCTGATGGAAAATTTTCAAATTTAATATATAGAGATGATATTACTGATTTACGTAATGTAATAGAACCAGGAGATTTAAAGAAATTATTAGAAAATAATTTTAAAGATTTATTAATGGGAAAATTAAATACAAATACTCAAATTAACATTACAAAAGATTATTTTGGAATTCCAACTATTGCAGACACTCTTAATACTAAAGTTAACGTAAATTGTAATGGTAATATTAAAAATGGATTAATATCTCCATCAGAGATTAATTCTCCAGATTTTAATTATGTTCCCAGTGTTGAACGGGAAGGAATTATCATTAATAATAATGGATATTTTGAATATACAACAAATAATCTATTTGCTGAAGGCTCTGTTTCATTAATCTTGAATCTTCAGAATATGAATAATAAAAACATATGGTCAATAAAAAATAATGACACTCTACTCTCTCTAGATATCGAGAATGGTAATTTAAGTATAAAAGATTCAGTTGGAGAAATAGATAACGTTGATTTGTATACAATTGGATTAAAGTTAAATAGATTTTATCATATAGCTTTAACATGGAAAAAAAGCACTAATGTGATGAAATTATTATTAAATGGTAGTGTTATTAAAGAAATGGATATTACGGGTAGATTAGTTGGAACAACAGTATTAAAATTTGTATTAGGACATAGTGACAATGATTATTATTGCACCCATGCTATATTAGATGCTATTGAATATGTAAATATATATAAAAAAAATTTTAATCTTCCAGCAGATGTAGTTAGTGGAAATGCTAATTTAATTGTTGATATGCAAAAAGGAAGAAGAAATTATAGTAATGCAAGCATTACTTCATCTATTACGGAAAGATTAGTTGGAATTTCAAATACAAATGGAGATGTTCAGATGACATTGCATGCTCCAATTGGTGGATTATTTTCTAATGATATTGCTCCAAGATTAAGATTTAGTGATGAATCAATATTAGTAGATGCAGTATATAATGGATTTGGTACAGATACTTTAACCATTGATATTGTTGGCTTAGGAAATACTATTACATATAATTTTGTATTAGTCGTTGAAATTGAATTTTTACCCTATGAAGGATTGTTTTCTAATCCATCAAAAATTTATAAATTACAAGGTGAATTATTAGAAGAATCATATTTACCAGTAGCTTCAACAAAGAAAAATACTGAATATGATTTAAATTTAATTTATACGAATAATGGTGGATTTAATACTGAAATTCCTGATAATGTTATAGTATATAATAGTGAAAAAAATAATCTAGGATTTACTTGTGGAATTAAATATCATGTACAAGGAAACAATTCAACAAATTTAATAATTCCTAGAAATTTATATGGACAAACAATTAATAATGTTTTAACAGCAAGTATAGTAGATGATATTGATAATGTAAATATACTTAATGAATTAATAGTTACAAATACTGATATAACAGTGATTTTAAATCAAAATGTAGGAACTATGAGGACAGTTGAATTAATTCTAGCAACAGATATTCCCTCATGCGTTTTTAATTCCCTAAGTGGTGGTATTGAAGCATTAACATATAATGAAACGGTATCTTTTATTGGAGATGGATTAGAAAAAGAATTTAATAAATCTTTTGATTCAAGAATTTTAAGTTCACAAGTTTCAATTTTAAATGGAATAGAAACATTTACAGCCTTTGTTGATGGAATAATGACTCCTATTACAGTTGATTTTCATGATACATTTGTTACTTTTAATTTTGATATTGCTCCTTCTAATTTAAGTAAAATTAAAATTGCCGTGAATTTAGAATATGATCCAGAAAGATCAGAAAGATTTACAGTATGGTATGAAACATTGCAATATCAAGGATTTGGAACTGTAGAGAAAATAAATGAATTAAATGGGTCTTCTATTTTACAACATCTTGATTCTATTTTTACTATAACTGAAGGTAATAATGAAGTTCCCGGATTATTAAACTCTATTAATATTGCTAATTTACCAACGATAGATTTTGTAGATAATGATTTAATACCAACTCAAATAATGGGGCCAGCTACAAATATTAAGAGTATTATTGATTTTGCGATTAACAACGATAATACAATTGATAATTTACCAATATTAAATAAATTAAATTTAAATGTATCTCAAATATTGGCAAATAGAGGTTTTAAAGGAATTGTTAATATTGATAATAAGAGCGTATTTTCAGCTCGACCAATTATAACAAATTGTTCTCATTTAAATATATTACCCTTATTAATTAGAGATAGAGATGCAAAAATATTGATGGTAATATTAAGTACATATTCAAGTGATGACAAAGTAGGAATAAATGGAAATTTAGAAATGACAGCAATAGATATATTTAAATTACATGAAAATTATTTATTAAAATAAAAATTTTAAAAGGATAGAAAAAATTCTATCCTTTTTGCTTGCGTAATAAGAAATTAAAATAAATATAAAATATATTCTAAAAGTATAAGGGTATTATGTTATATTTTTAAGGAGGCGATTAAAATGACTCCAGATTATTTATTATTATTAGTTTGCCTATTAGTTTCATTTTGCGCTGCCTTTTTTCGTAAATTATTTGAAAGTGATTATTATCCTAAAAATTTATATGTTTTTATTATTGATGTAATAATAAGTGGGATATTCGGAGTAGTTATCGCACTCATGTCTATGTCATTTATTAAAGAAAAATTAATTATAATTGGGCTAAGCGGGTTTATTGGGATGTTTGGTTCTCTTGGTATAAGAAAGTTAGTTGAATTTAAATTAGGCAGAAAAATAAAAATTAAATTTGATTTTAACGATGATCCGCATGAGATAGATATTTTTTCACAAAAAGATAAAATAGATAAAAATAAAATAGAAGATAAAGACGAATTATTGAAAAAACTATATAAGAATTATAAGAGTAAAAAATAGGAGAATATTTCACTCTCTCTTTTTTTATTCTTAATAAAGTAATTAAATATTATATTCATTATATTAAATTATTAGATAATTATATTGACAAATAAAATATGTAAAAGAAAAGTTTATGAAAAAGTTTATGAAAAAGTTTATGAAAAAGTTTATGAAAAAGTTTATGAAAATTTTTACAAAATAAATTTATATCTTATAAGGAGGGAAAATTTATGGGACTTTCAATATATGAGTTAAATACTAATGCTGAAAACTCGTGGCTAAATAATAATTTAACTTTGGCAAAAAATATATTTTTAAATCAAGCTAATCAAGCTGTAGGATTAAATAAAATAAGTAATATGGGTGTTGATACATTTAATGATAGCACTGGGGCAAGTGGACTAACATATAGTGGTACAAATAAAAATTTTAATTCTACAAACACTTTAAAAAATTATCAAGCATCCACAAATTTATTACCTGAAAATTCAACTCCTGCGTGGACAAAATATGTGAGTGCTCAAGCAGGATCTTATACTATTGAAATGTTAAATAGTAGATTGCATCTTAGAGTGTATAATGTCAAAAGTCTTTCGTATTCAATTGCACATACAAATCAAAATATTTGGGAATTTGAATCTCAATTTCAGAAAATATCAACCGCTCAACCTTATGACCAAGCAACTTTTGTTTATCGTGTTTATGACGGTACAAAAGTAATTCCCTTTTCTGTTAATCCTTATGATAATAAAATGTATTGCGGCTCAGCAGCAGGAATTTCTTATTCTTGGGATACGAGTAATCATATTATTAAAATAATTAGGAATGCTATAGATAGTGTTAAATTTTATTTAGATGGAGTTTTAGTTTCTACCCAAACATATTCAAGTCAAACAGCAGATACAACAGCGGCGAATATTCAGCTTTACATAGGAGCGGGAACAAGTTGTGAAATGAATGTTTATGTAGACTATATAAAAATGACTGATGTTTTTTTATCAAATACCCTTGTAGCATCGACTGTACCAAGTAAAATGTATATAACAAAAGATGTAACCTTAAATGGTGACACTGTAACATATTATGGTAGTCGTGATGATGGTACTACATGGACGCAACTAACTCCTGATGCACTTACTGATATATCAGCACAGCCAAGTGGTACAAATATGAAAGTAAAAGCTGTTCCAAGTGGATCTAATGCAACAATAAATGCATGGGCATTTGGATGGAAATAAAATTATATCTTATAAGGAGGGAAAATTATGGGCCTTTCAATATATGAATTAAATACTAGCGCTGAAAATTTATGGTTAGATAATAATGCGGCTTTAGCAAAAAATATTTTTTTAAATCAAGCTAATCAAGCTGTAGGATTGAATAAATTAAATAATTTAGCTATTGATGTTTTAAATGATAATTCAGGAATAAATGCATCTAGTGCAAATTATTCATACGATAGTGTTAATAAATTAGTTCAACCTATTGCTGCTGCTGGTAAAATGATAACTGCTTATGGTGATGCTAAAATTATTGGCAGCATGACAAGTAGCATTGGAATAGGTTATTTTAATGGAAGTAGTAGAGTTACATATGCTGATTCTAATGATTTTGCTTTTGGTTCTGGTGATTTCACGATTGAAGGTTGGTTTAATTTTCCAACAATTACTAACTGTTATTTATTTGGACAATTTAATACAGCAGGATATGCTCCTGTGGATATTCAACTCTGGAATAATAAAATAGGTATTGATGCATCAACAAATGGTAGTACTTTTATTAGTGGTTTTAATAATGCATATGGAACTACAACAATACAAGCAAAAACTTGGTATCACATTGCAGTAGTTAGAAATGGAACTACAATGACAGTATATTTAAATGGAAATGTTGAATATAGTTCTTCTATCTCTACAACAGCTCTATGGGATGCTACAGAAAACTTTGTTATTGGTGGAAGAAAAGCTGATTACCCAATGACAGCTTATTGTGACGAATTTCGTATAACTAAAGGTACCGCTCGTTATACATCCACATTTATCCCATCAATTACGCCATTTACAGCAGATACAAATACAATATTACTAGTGCATATGGACACAGATTTTACAGATGATGTAGGGTCAACAGGACATACTGCAAAAGTTCCAACAGTGACATCGGCTGTAATTACCACTATTATTAAAAAAATTGGTAATGGTTCTATTTATTTAGATGGAACTGGAGACGCTTTATATGCGGCTGATTCTGCGGATTGGGCATTCGGAACTGGAGATTTTTGTGTTGAAGGATATTTTTATTTTGTATCTGGAACAATAGGCGGAAATACATTTTTTGGTCAAAGAGTAGATGGGAATAATGGATGGAGATTTACTATACTTGCAGATAACACAATACGTTTTTATAACCAAACAAATGGAACAATTACTATAGATATGATTTCAGCTGTACAAACTTGGTCTACCGGAACTTGGTATCATATAGCTGTAAATAGAATAGGAAATGTTTTCACAGTTTTTAGAAATGGAGTAGTTATCATGACTACAACTGATACAGACCCAATGTCAGATTTTGGTGCAAATTTAGATGCAGCTGGATTTAATGTTGCCGGAGGTGGAACAAATTCCCTTCCAATTTATTTAGATGAAATTAGAATTTCAAAAGGAATAGCTAGATATCCAACCTCAACAGTTGGAAGTACAGCTTTTACTCCACCAACAACTCAATTTGAGTATGATACATATACAAAACTGTTAATTCATGGAGATTCATTAACTGGAGCTTCAGGAATTACAGATATTTCTAATGGATATTTAAATATGACATTTATATCTAATACTATAACAACTTCTTCTGTTCCCTCTAAAGCATTTGTAATAAAAGATGAAACATTAAATGGAGGAACTATAACATATTATATATCACGAGATAATGGAACTACATGGACTGCTTGTTCTCCGGAAGTTGTGACCGATATATCAGCGCAACCAAGTGGTACAAATATGAAAGTAAAAGCTGTAACATCTGGATCTTTAAATAGTAAAATAAATGCAATAGCATTTGGATGGAAATAAAATTATATCTTATAAGGAGGGAAAATTATGGGCCTTTCAATATATGAGTTAAATACTAACGCTGAAAATTTATGGTTAGATAATAATTTAAATATAACTAAAAATATTATTTTAAATCAAGCTAATCAAGCAGCAGGATTAAATAGCATAGGTAATATGGCTATTGATGCTTTTGGAGATAGTACTGGTATTGATGCTACTTATAGCACTAATTATTTATATAATGGTACTACTAAATTAGCTCAAGCAAATACAGGCACAACCAAAGCAATTACTGCAACTAATGCAACGATTATTTCTAGCATGACAAATAGTACAGGAATAGGTTATTTCAATGGAAGTAATACAAAATTAGATGTTGCTACCTCCCCGAGCTTTGACATAACATCTGGAACTGCATCTACAATAGAATTTTTTGTGAGAACAACACAAACATCTCAAGCGTTCCTAATGACTCGTAGTGAAGGTGCCGGAGTTACTTATTGCTCATGGGAATTTTGTATTAATACATCTTCATCGGGAAAAATAGAATTTAGAACTTGTAATACAGCTACTTGGGACGTAGATATTTATTCAACCACTAGTGTTAACGATGGAGCATGGCATCATGTAGCATTAGTTTATACAGGAAGTTCTTATAAATTATTTGTTGATGGAAATCAAGAAGCTACATCTTCATATACAAGTGGAACAAAAGTACAAACATATCCTTTAACTATAGGTTGTCAATGGAGAAATGATAATAATACTGGTAGTACTTGGTTTAATGGGAATTTAGGTGAATTCCGCATAACAAAAGGTATAGCTCGTTACGCATCAAACTTCATCCCGCAAACAACACCATTTATAGTAGATGCAAATACAGCACTACTCCTACATATGGATACAGATTTTACGGATTCATCAACTAGTAATAAAAACTTCACTGTAATTGGTACAACAATAACAAATACTGTGAAAAAAATGGGTAATGGAGCATCATATTTTAATGGTATAAATAATTATTTATATACTACACTAACTCCTGATTTAACTATTGATTCTGGCACCGGAGCTTTTACCATAGAATGTTGGTATAAGAATCAAGGTATACCAACTAATCGTGGCACATTATTAGGATTAAAAACAGGGAATCCTGCACAAACAAATTGGGAATTAATTGTAGATGAAAGTAATGGTGGAGTAAGACTTTGGATATGTAATACTGATTCATCAGCATGGACTATACCTAGTATTACAAGTGTTTGTGATGGTAATTGGCATCATATAGCCCTTGTATTTCAAGGTTATAATATAATTTTATATGTTGATGGAGTTAATAACGGTGCTGTTACAACATCTGGAACCTTAAGACAAGCCACAACTAATTTTCACATTGGAGCAGTAGTAAATGCAGCTGGAACGGGTATAACACAATATCTTACAGGATATATGGACGAAATTAGAATTAGTAAAGGTGTAGCTCGTTACACATCTAATTTCACTCCAAGTATAACGCCGTTTACAGCAGACGCAAATACTTCTTTATTATTGCATATGGACACAGACTTCTCAGATTCATCAACTAATAATAAAACCGTTACCGTAACCGGGGCGACAATAACAACTGTTATTAAAAAATTTGGTAATGGTTCAGGATATTTTTATGGAAATGCTTATATTGATACACCAGATAGTGCTGATTTTACAATTGGAACTGGAAACGCAACAATAGAATTTTTCTTTTATCGTCCTAGTAATTTCACCGGTTTAGGTTGGATATGTGGTCAATCTAATTCTACTAATACCAATGCTGGAACATCATTTCAAATAGGTATAGGTGCCGATAATTTAATTGATTCTTATTTTAATATTGCATCAACTAATTATAGAATTGTTGCAACTAATGCATGTGCAGCTAATGCATGGCATCATGTAGCTTTAGTTAGAACAAGTGGACGTATGCAATTATTTGTTAATGGTGTAAGAGAAGGAGATATAGCTTGTTCAGGAACTATAAATGACGTTTCTAATAAATTAGCAATAGGAAGATGTGGAGAATATACAGCTAGTACTTTTAATGGTTATATAGATAGTTTTAGATTTTCAAATATAGTAAGATATAGTGGGACCACTTATACAGTTCCTACAGCATCTTTTGCAAATGATTCTAATACAAAATTATTATTAGATTTTGAAGGAAGTATTGGGATTAGCGCTTTTTTAGATAATTCATCATTATCTTCAATTTATTCTAATTCTGTATTGGCTGCTACAGTCCCTAGTAAAATTTTTATAACTGCAGATGAAACTCTTGAATCTGGAAAGACAATTACATATTATGCTTCTAGAGATAATGGAACAACTTGGACAACTTGTACAAAGGATGTTCTTACAGATATTTCAACTCAACCATCTGGAACCAATATAAAAATTAAAGCCGTTATATCCGGTGGAACAAACTCCACAATAAATGCATGGGCATTTGGATGGAAATAAAATATATCTTATAAAAAAATATACAGATACAATATATAATAAAAATTTTAAAAAGAGTAGAAAATTCTACTCTTTTTTTAAGAAATAATTTTTTTTATTATAAAAATTATATAAACCCTTATTTTAATTTATATACATAGATTTTTGTAAAGGGAGTGACGTAATGTCTTTTTATAACCCTACGTTTAGTAGATCTTCAATTGGTAAATTTGATCCTAATTTAGGTTTTTTATCGATAAAAGGCGGGTCAGATGCTTTTCTACTTGAAGATGAAATAAACGAAATGCAATGGATTCAAAATGAAGCCCGCTCTAATTTAATTAAAGAAATGACAAATAGTGGTTGCTTATATATTAATGGAGCTTCTAATACTCCTATTAAAGGTGGAAAATTTTTCCCTGGAACAGCAGATTTAAATAGTTTCTTACTATATGGTTTTCCAACTATTATTAATGGATATTTATTAAATATTAATAATATTTTAAATTCTCAATTTATACATAATAATATTCAACTTCCTTCTCCTCCTTTAGTTGATATAAGATATGATTTTGTTTATCTCGAAGTTTGGCTTTCAGAATTAAAAGAAAATCAAACTATTCACGAATTAGGTGGACTAAACAATAATTTAGCTACATTTGAATTTATTGACCAAAGAGTTAACGCTCTTACTTCTCGTAGAGTTCAAATTCAATGGGCATTAAGAGTATTTGACCCAACTTTAGATCCTTCAGGATTTGGAATAGATAAAAATGTTTATGATAAAGGATTTATAAATTCAACTACAAATGAAGTTAATCCTTATGTAAGAGCTATTACAGACCATTCAGCTCCTATACCTAACTATACATTTTCTGTATCTCCAAACGATCCTAATCTATTTATTACAGGTACTGGTTCAGATAATGATAAATTAACTCTGAGAACTATAGATGGTTATGTTTATGCAATTCCTTTATTCTTTATAGACCGTTTAAATTCTGCTCCATATTCATTTGTAAATCCAAATGGAGGGGCTCAATATTTATATCATCAAACATCAGATAGACCAGATGGTAAATTTTCTGATGTTATTTATGATGACCAATTAACTGATTTAAGACCGCAAGCATATTTATCCACAGAGCAATATTCAAAATTATTTATTACTAATGTTGAATTTGATAATTTTGTAGATACTATAGAAAATGATTATGGACATAGAATTTCTACACTTGAAGGTGACGTAAGCTTACTTGATGATTTAGTGAGAAATGACATAATTATAACCGGATTTGAATCTACATTAGGATTTAATGCAGATGGTACTAAACCAAATTACATATCCAATAATTATTTAATCAATACTGAAAGTATTATGAAATCTCTCGCAACTCTAGATACTAATATAAAAGCTATAGATGATAGAGATTCAGATTTACGTGGTATAGTTGAAACTGGTTTTGAATCCAATGGATTTAATATAGATGGAACTAAACCTGATTATGTATCCCTAAATTATTTAGTTAGCACAGAAAATATTATACAATCTCTTGAAACTTTAGATGCTAATATAAAAATTATAGATGATAGAGAATCTGATTTACATGATGTAGTTGCAATGGGTTTTGAATCCACATTAGGATTTAATACAGATGGAACTAAACCTAACTATACATCGAATAATTATCTTTTTAATACAGAAAATATTATGCAATCACTTTCAACTTTAGATGCGGCTATTAAAGCAGTAGATGATAAAGATTTAGATTTACTTGATGTTGTTACATTTGCATCTCCTAATAAAATATTAAGATTAAATGCCAATGCAAAATTACCTGCATCTATAACCGGAAATGCGGATGGAAATGCCGCTACAGCTACTAAATTAGCTACAGCAATAGATCTTTCCATATCATCTGACGCTACTGGAACTGTTTCTTTTGATGGTTCAGTTGACGCTGATATAGCTATTACTTTAGTTAATACTGGAGTAACACCAAATGTATATAAATCTGTCACTGTAGATTCTAAAGGCAGAGTTACTAATGGGACAAATCCAACTACTCTAGAAGGTTACGGAATCACGGATGCAGTTCATTCTTATGAATTTGATGCCATGTTATTATCATTAAATAATTTAATTAATACTATATCTGGAATAAATACTCAAACAAATAGTAATACAGATGCAATAAATTCAATGATCGTATTCTTAAAAACACTAGGATATAGTCCATTAAGTATATTTGATACTTATAATGTAGATATGTGGTTTAGTTCTCCATCAAGTGCTGGTGGGATTGTTAATCCAGATGGAACGATAAATAGTTTAGGAAATACGGTAAACATTCCATTTGGAAATCATGCTAATTATTCTGTTGCTTATTTACCTTTCTATAATATATTAATGGTTGGTAAATTAGGTGAAGTATGGGTTGAAAAATCTGATGGATTATATTTGCTTAAAAATTCAGGTTATCCTAATGTTAGTATGGATGCTATTACATTCCAAAATGATGGTTCTACAGTTAAAAATGGTATTAGTTCATTTAATGGTTCAACAGGAATAAAAATTACAATGCCAATAGTTAGTACAGATTTTATATTTATATCTCAACTAGAGTGCGGATTAGCTAACACTGGAGAAACATATGTACAAAAAGAACTTGATGGTTCAGGATTTACAGTTTATAACACTGGAGCAACTTCAAGCCAATTTGAATGGATAGTTATAGATACTGCTGTTTTGACTAATTCCAGCTTAGAAAATGTAGTATTAAATGGAATGGGTGGAGTATCATTAGTAGACCCAACTTATGGAGATACTTACAGAGTATTAGTTAGTCCTCCAGATAGACCTATTTTTGATGGTGGTATTGGTGAAATCTTAATTGATAAGGGACATAACACTTTCACTCTTTATAGTACTGGTTCTGAAAATGCTAATGTACAATGTTTAATTTTTAAACAGCCAGCTTAATCTCACTATTAAAAGAGAGTATAGAGAGAAATTAAAAAAGTTTTTGTAAGTTTTTTATAAAAAAAATTAAAAATTGAAATATTTTTAGTTATTATATATATATTAAAGATATAATGATGAAAATTTTTTTAGGGGGTCTCCTGATGAATAATACAGAAAAGATTAAAAAGCCACAAGGCCAGATTAGTATGGTTTTACATAAGGGCGGAGAATATGATCCAAAAACAGGAACAATTATAAATGGTGAAATTATAGACAAAAAAGACGTTAAGAATCTTATCGTTGATAAAGCTTCCTTATTAATGGCATCACGTTTAGCTCCTGGAGAAGCCACTGGTTATCCTGTTGTTGACCCATTAAATGATGATTTTTTACTACACGGCTTGCAATATCTAGCTGTAGGTGTAGGAATACTTGTTGACCCACTTTTGCCTTATGATAAAATTACTAACCCTGTGAATACAGCTCTTTGGGATTTACAAAATCCACCAGCTGAAACTTTAACAACAGTTAAATTACAAGGTGAAATATTCAGAAAAGCATTTACTAGTTGGAGTTTTGTAAAACCAGATGGTAGTGATTCCGTTGATAATGGTGGAGTTCCAGTTCCAACTAATGTATTAAAATTAGTAACTACTTTTATGGAAAGTGAAGCTGTTGGCCCATTGACAGAAATGGGATTATTTGGTGGAAATGCAGCTGCTTTTGGAAATAATGGAGAAGGAAAAGATAGTGGTTATATGTTTAACTACAAAACATTTCCAGTTTGGAATAAATCCAGCGATAGTCGTTTAACGGTAGCGTGGATCCTTACATTCTAAGGCTTTCGAGATTTATTAAAATAAAAACTATTTACGAATTATATAAAAACTATTTACATTTAGTAGATAGTTTTTTATTTTTATAAAAATATTAATTAAATTATGTTAAAAAATATTTACCAATTATATATTATATTTATATAAAAATTTTTAAAAGGTGGAATAAAAATTGTTACGATGTATGATATGTGGTTTTGAAGGTAGTGGCCGTTCTCTAAAACTACATATAGGTAAAAAACACGAAATTAGTATAAAAAATTATGTTGAAAAATACTACGAAATTAAACAAAAAGAAGGGCTAAATTATCGTGAAATAAATACAAGCGATATAGAGATAATATTAAAAATAAGAGAAGAATATCCAAATTTTAATAGCGATGTAGAAAGATTTCAATTTGTATATAGTAAATTTAATGACTATAAGGAATTTGATAAATTTTATAATCATTCTATGTATAGAATTTGTTTAGCTTTAGGAGTGCAAGGAAAAAAATATACGCCAAATAAAGAACGTGATCGTAAAACAAGCGAAAGAATGAAAGGTAAGAAATTATCTAATTTTCATAAAGAACAAATAAAAATTGCCCTTAATAGAGATGAAGTTAGAAATAAAATATCTCAAGCACAAAAGGGTAGAAAAAAATCAGAAACAGAGTGCAAAAATATCAGTATTTCAGCTAAGGGTAAACCAAAGTCAGAAGCTCATAAAAAAGCTCTCAAAGAAGCAAAAGCGAATGAAGATCCGGAAATGAGAGCAAGAGTAAATGGAATTAATAGAAAAGGTAAACCACAACCGCCCGGATGGGCTAAAAATAACATTATTTTTAATAATCACCGTGGTAAAAGTGGAATAAGAAATGATATAGGTCATTATGTTAGAAGCCATTGGGAAGCCAATTATGCCAGAATATTAATTTTATTAAATATAAAATATACTTATGAACTGCATTATTTTAAAATATTAAAACCAAATGGAATAATAACTAGTTATACACCAGATTTTTTCTTACCAAATAGAAAATTATTTGTTGAAGTTAAAGGTAAATGGAATGATGAATCGTGGGAAAAATTTCAACTTTTCAAAAAACAGTATCCCAATATAAAAATTATAGTAATAGATGGAGATGTTTATAAAAAACTAATTAAGAAATATAGAAAATTAATAAATTATAATCAAATTCCTTAATAAGAAATATCAAGAGTAGAATTTTCTACTCTTTTTTATTTGAATGTAATTAAATTATTAATTAATTATATTAAATTATTAGAGAAGTAAAGTAAAAGTACATTTTATAAGGAGTGATAATCATGCCTCTTTCTTTATATGATTTAAATAATGACAAAGCTACAAAAGATATAGCAACCTCTGATACAGCAGGATTAATGTCAACTACTGATAAATTAAAATTAGGTGGAATAGAAGCTGGAGCTACATTAAACTCTAGTGATGCTACTCTTTTATCCAGATCTAATCACACTGGAACTCAAACTGCAGATACTATTACAGATGGAATAAATAATAAAGTATATAGTGCTACTGAAAAAACAAAGCTAAGTGGAATAGCTACCGGAGCTACATTAAACTCTAGTGATGCTACTCTTTTATCCAGATCTAATCACACTGGCACACAATCAGCAGATACTATTACAGATGGAATAAATAACAAAGTGTACAGTGCTACTGAAAAAACAAAGCTAAGTGGAATAGCTACCGGAGCTACAGTAAACTCTAGTGATGCTACACTTTTAGCTAGGACCAATCATACAGGAACTCAGTCCATTAATACTATAACTAATTTATCTACAGAACTTAGTACAAGAGCTTCTGTTGATTTAGCTATTTCAACTACTTTATCAACTGAAATTAGTCAAAGAATGTCTACAGATTTAATTTTGGGAGGAGGAATAGAAGGAGACCCAACTGGAGTGGTAACCAGCTTATCATGGATTAGTACAAATAATTTAGCTGGAACTCTGAGTTGGACTAACCCTGTGGATAGTATGTTTGCTAAAGTTGTGGTAATGTATAGAACTGATTCCTTCCCCATGTCTCCTTCAGATGGAACTCAACTATATACAGGAACAGGAGCCAGTGTAAGTTTAACTCTAACATCAGACACAATATGTTATGTAAGAGTGTTTACATATTCAAGAGGTGGAATTGTAAATAACAATACCTCACAGCAACTCAAGTTATTTTACAAGCAGTTTACATCTTCCAACGCTTCATATACTCCTCCTACAGAGTTTTCAAGCTTTGATGTATTCTTAGTTGGTGGTGGAGGTGGTGGAGGTAAAAATGCAGGTTCGTATAGTCAAGGTTATTACGGTGGTGGTGATGGTGGTGGTGGTGGGTACACAACTAGTCAACTTAATATAAGTAAAGTCTCTGGTACTTTAAACATAACCATAGGTAATGGTGGTAATGGAAACACAGGTGTTTCTGGTGTTGGTGGGGTTGGAGGAACTTCGTCTGTGATATACAATGGTATCACATATCAAGCACTGGGTGGAAATACTGGTGGACAAGGCAAGGGAGGTTCTGGAGGAGGTTCACGTTCACAAAATCCAAACGAAGCAGGAAATGGTGGTTCTGATGGTGCTAATGGTACTGGTGGTGCTGGTGGTTGGGGTACTGGGCAAGGAACTACAACTAGAGCATTTGGTAATTCAAGTGCCATGGTATATGCTGGAGGTGGAGGTGGAGGTGGAGGTGCTGGTGGTGGACGTTCTGGTGGTGCTGGTGGTGGTGGTAATGGGTCTCAAACTTCAGCAGGAGGTGTAGGAACAGCAAACACAGGTGGTGGAGGAGGAGGTGGGGGTGATTCAGGTGTTGGAGGTAATGGTGGCTCTGGAGTAGTTATAGTTAGGTGTATGTCTAATTCATAGAAAAGGGGTGTATTAAATATGAGATATGCTATGATTCAAAATAACATAGTTATAAATATAATAGAATTAGAACAAGATCATGCAGAAGAGTTTGCTCTAGCTACTAATTCTATAGTAATAAATATAGAAAATTATCCTACTTCTATAGGACATACATATACAGATGGAAAGTTCTATAATGAAAATAATGAAGAAATAATATATATTGAAGTTCAGCCTAATATATTACCAGATATTCCACAAGAACCCATACCAGAAGAAACACTTACCGTTGAAGAACAAATCAATAATTTAACAGCAACAATAAGTGAAGCAATGGATAAATTAGAAAAACTAAAACAACAAATAGAAAATGAATAAAAAGATTAAAAGAGTAGAAAATTCTACTCTTTTTTATTGAATGTAATTAAATATTGTTTTTAATATATTAAAATATTAGATGATTAAAGTATTAGTAAAAATATATAAAGGAAGTGAAAATTATGCCTCTTTCATTATATGATTTAAATGTAAATAAAGCCAATGCAACTGAAGCTACTCAAACTCTAGCCGGGTTAATGAGTATGACTGATAAAATAAAGTTGGATGGAATAGAAGTTGGAGCAACGGCAGATATGACTTCAACTGAAATTTTAACAATACTTAAAACTGTAGATGGAACTGACTCCGGATTAGATGCAGATCTCTTAGATGGACAACATGCAACTTATTTTGCTACCTCCACTTCATTATCTACCGAAATAAGTATAAGATCAGCTCAATCAACTACTACTTCTACAGGTTTATCAACAGAAGTATCAACAAGAAGTGCAGCAATATCTACAGAGGCATCTACAAGAGCTTCCATGGATACAGTAATAAGCACTTCATTATCTACAGAAGTTAGTACTAGAACAGTTCAATCAACTACTACTTCCACTGGATTATCAACAGAAGTATCTACAAGAGCTTCTATGGATTTAGCTATTTCAACTGCCCTATCAACCGAAGTTAGTATAAGAGCGGCTTCCTCATCAACAGGTAATATTCTCAAAGGAAATAGTAGTTTTGCCGGTTCTGGAAGTACTACAAGTATTACAATATCTGGGCCAACAGACACCAATTATGTTGTTTCGATTACTCCGACTGCAATACCCACAAATCCAGGAACTATTGGTGAAATTTATGCAGTAAAAACAAGTACTACACAAGTCACAGTTACTAATACTGGAGTAGCTACTACTGCTTTTAGTTGGATTGTAATATATTAAAAAATAATAAAATTAAAAGAGTGGATATTTTTCCACTCTTTTCTTATATTAAAATATTAGATGAAAAATAATCAATTTTTATATAGAAGGTGTTAATATGCCAAGAACTCAAATTGATGGTTCTCAAATTAAAAGTGGATCTATTAACCAAGATATTTTTGGTTCTAAAATAATAAATGGTGGAGATATAAGTGATGATGTTATTTTAAATAGTCATATTTCTTCTCTCGCCGCTATTAATGCTGCGAAAATATTAGTAGCTGATTCAAATAATTATTATATAGGATCCAAAGATTTAGAAACAATTATTAGTAATATAGCGATAAATAATAATACTAAAGCAAATATTTCAGATGTTTATACTAAATCTCAAGTTGATATTAAATTTTCTAATTTAGTTAATGATGCACCAGGTATATTAGATACATTAGGAGAAATAGCTACAGCTCTAAATAATGATGCTAATTTAGCTACAACTTTAACAAGTGCCATTAATTTAAAAGCTAATAGTTCAGATATGTCTACTGCTCTCGGTTTAAAGGTAGACAAAATTTCGGGTAAGTCATTATCAACTAATGATTTTACTAATACCCTTAAAAGTAAATTAGATGGAATAGCTGAAAATGCTAATAAAGTAGAAGACTCATTATTAAATGGAAATATAAAAATAAATTCTATCGAAACAACTATTTATACTCATCCATTAAATCATTCACCAGAAATTATTACTCAAGATATTAATAATAGATTTGTATCTGATATACAAATAAACACTTGGAATAATAAGCAAAATAATTTAGGATATACTCCAGTTCCAGATACAAGAACTGTAAATGGGAAAGCGTTATCTTCTAATATTTCTATTTCAGCTTCTGATGTTGGTTTAAATAATGTAGATAATACAAATGATATAGATAAGCCAGTATCTAATTTAACTTCAACAGCTATTTCTGCTGAAGCTTCTATTAGAGAATCAAATGATATAATTATATCTACTGAAATTAGTAATGAAATAAATATAAGAATTTCAACAGGTACATTATTAAATAATATTTTATCAACAGAAACAAGTTCTAGAATATCAAGTGATTTAATAATTTCTGCTGCTATATCATCTGAAGCCTCTATAAGAGCTTCTACCGATTTAGGATTAGCTATTAATATATCAACAGTTATGTCTTCTAACATCACTACAGAATCCAGTATTAGGGAATCTGTTGATACTATTATATCAAATGCTCTATTCACTGAAATTAGTAATAGAAATGTAGCTGTTTCTTCTGAAGTTAGTAATAGAATTTCTGCTGATTTATCATTTTCTACTATTTATTCTAATGAAATATCTACTGAGATTTCTCTAAGATCATCTATAGATAATATTCTATTTAATGATATTTCTACAGAAGCATCTATAAGAGCTTCATCTGATGTGGCATTAACATCTACAATATCTACAACCATAGTTTCTGGAATTTCTTCTGAAATAAGTACCAGAGCTTCTGCAGATATAGTGTTAACCAATAATCTTTCAACTGAAACGAGTTTAAGAATTTCTGCAGATGCTATTAAGTTAAATAAAAATGGAGATACTATGGCAGGTCCGCTTATATTAAATGCAGACCCATCAAGCGATTTAGGCGCAGCTACTAAACAATATGTAGACGCAGTAGCTATTGGATTAAATATTCATTCTCCTGTTGATTATGCTACAACTGCTGCTTTTTCAGTAAATGCTATTGGATATAAGATAGGAAAATATTTGATTGCAATTAGTAATGGAGCTTTATTTGTTGACGGCTTTTATCCAACTTCGGGAAGAATATTAGTTAAAGACCAACCAGCTCCATATTATGATAATGGAATTTATGATATTACTCAAGCTGGTGATTCTACACATCCATTTATATTAACAAGATCTTCAGATTTTGATGGTACTCCTTCAAGTGAAGTTGGTGCTGGCGATTTTGTTTTTGTTACAAATGGAGCAATAAATGCAAATAATGGTTTTGTGGTTTCTGGAAATGCAATTATAAATGTGGATTCAGTTCCATTAATATGGAATCAATTTAGTGGTGCAGGACAAATTAGCACAGGTGTTGGATTAACTAAACAAGGAAACTCAATTAGTTTAACAAGTGGTGTTATAGCAACTCCAGGAACATATAATACATTAACAGTTGATACATACGGTAGAATTACTAACGGAACAAATAACACATCTGTTTCTTCAGCATTATCTACGGAATCTTTAACAAGAGTTTCATCTGATAATGTTATATCAACAGCTTTATCCAATGAAACTAGTTTAAGAATATCTGCTGATTTAGCTATATCAACAGCTATATTTACTGCTATGTCATCTGATGTAACAATAGAAGCTTCTATTAGAACATCTGCTGATACAATATTAACTAATAATTTATCTACAGAAGTTAGTATAAGAGAATCAACAGATAATGTATTATCAACTGCTATGTCTACAGCTGTAGGTTCTGGAATTTCAGTTGAAATATCTGCTAGAGAATCTGCTGATATAATTTTAACTAATAATATTTCAACTGAAATTAGTATAAGAGAATCTTCAAATATAATTTTAAATAATAATATTTCTACAGAAGCTAGCATAAGAGAATCTGCAGATAATGTATTATCAGTTGCTATGTCTACAGCTGTAGGTTCTGGAATATCAGCTGAAATATCTGCTAGAGAATCTGCTGATACAATTTTAACTAATAATATTTCAACCGAAATTAGCAATAGAATATCTGGAGATGTTAAAATATCTTCAGATTTATCTACAGAAGTTAGTACTAGAACTTCACAATCTACTACTGCTTCTACTAATCTTTCTACTGAACTTAGTACAAGAGCATCTGCTGATACAGTGTTAACAAATAATTTATCAACTGAAGTATCAAATAGAAGTGCAGCAGTATCTACTGAAGCTTCTATAAGAGCTTCATCTGATACAATTATAAGTACTTCATTATCAACTGA
>Ga0209777_10002946_pt1 | contig 21644 bp, 23 predicted proteins | sample FrelakmetHBP12HB_FD_187147 | JGI IMG/M metagenome (GOLD analysis project Ga0209777, IMG submission 187147) | Freshwater lake sediment microbial communities from the University of Notre Dame, USA, for methane emissions studies -HBP12 HB (SPAdes)... | ecosystem: Environmental > Aquatic >...
TCTACGATTCCGATCAAGGCAGTCCGCTGTCCGGCCTGCACTTCGGAATTGAAGGTGTAGCGCAGAAGTCTGTAACTACTTCCCTTTGCGGATATCGGTCGAATAGCCGGGGAATGTACTCACTTCGGGATTGCAGTATTTCTTGGCGTTGTTAATTGCAGTCGCTGCTTCAGCACTGGCGATGGTGATAAAATTCATCTCCTTCGGTTTGGCAACGATATCACCACAGGCGAACAAACCCGCCAGATTGGTTTGCATGTTAGCATCGACAACGACACCGAGTTCGTTCACTTTCAGGCCAATCTTCTTGAACGAATTGAGCAACACGTTGTGCTTCTTCTGAAGATTCTGCAAAGTGCCGATTGCCAACACTACAGTTGTGGAAAAATGATCGTTCTTGTCAGTCATGATTTTCCAGACCTTCTTGGCATTGTCAAAGGCCAGCGCGGTAACCTTTTCGCCTTTGCAAATCGTGTGGCCATACGCTGCCGCCTGCTCGATAAATCTCTCCGCCAGTTTATCGGCGGTAATCAGCACAAAACCGGCGACGTCACGCAACACTTCGTTGGGGTATTCATGCACCAATGCGCCACCGAGGACCTTGGTCGCTTCGATAACTTTGGTTTTGGCATCGCGTAGACCGGCATAGAAGGACCCGAACAGTCCCGCCGGTCCACCGCCGATAATCGTGATGTCATAAACTTCTATTGGCATTGTCGATTACCTCCGTCATTCCCTGAACTTGCCTGGACGCCATCCGGCGCCTCTATTCCTCCATCATCGCTGAGCCGTCATAGCTGAACCAGTCGGTATGACCGCGTAAGGATTCACGCTCGGCGGCAAGCAACTCATAATGGCTATCTTCTTCGGCGACCAACTCGGCGAAGACTTCTCTGATGTCCTTGTCGGTGGCTTTGTCCTCGCCGGATTTGTAATGCTTGGCGGACAACCGCTCAGCTTCCATAGCCAACTCGATGAGCCGAAACTTATCTTTCTCTGCCAGCGGCTTATCACCGAAAGCATCCTTGAAGACACCGAGTCCTTGAGACGGCAAGTCTGCAACTTCACCGCCGACACACTTGGCGTAAAGAGTACGCAGCCGGCGCTCGTGATTCATTTCGTCGTTTGCCAGTTGCTCGATTTTCTTGCGCGCGTCAGGATGCACGATTTTCTGCGCTAGCGTCGAATAGAAGTTCTGTCCCTCAATTTCGGTCTTGATACCGAACTTGATTATTTCCGCGATTTCATGTTTGAGGTCGGACATATCATATCTCCATCGGATTATACTTCGAAACTTTTGGGCTTCTGTTCCTGCGAGCGGTGATATTGCTCCAGCGCCTTGATCAGCGCCTCTTCGGCCATCACCGAACAGTGCATCTTGACCGGCGGCAGACCGTCAAGCGCCTCGGCGACCGCCTGATTCGATATCGCCTTGGCCTCTTCCAACGACTTGCCCTTGAGCATTTCGGTCAGCATTGAGGAGGTGGCAATGGCGGCGCCACAGCCAAAGGTCTTGAATTTCGCGTCGACAATAATGCCGTTTTCGATTTTGAGGTATAGGCGCATCATGTCGCCGCAAGCAGGATTACCAACATCCGCCACGACTGTGGCGTCGGCAATCTCCCCCATATTGCGGGGATTGACGAAATGATCCATCACTTTCTTGGAATATGGCGAAGCACCTTCAGGCATAATCACTCCCAATACAGATACGTCGGTCAGGGACATATCTTATACTATCGTAATTTAAGCAAAATGCGCCTGGTTGGTACAAATTTCTCAGGCTATTTAGCCCGCTCTATTCATAGACTGTTTCTGCTGCTCGTGTAGTTGCCATGGCATTGTCTGTGAGTGCCAGAAGAAGGAAGAGGCTACCTTGTCTGGAACCAAGATTCTAACCAGGGCCGTGGTCGCAGAGCGCCACATGTTGCTGGAGGTAGCCTCATGAGGAAGAGTCAAGATTACGTAGTTCGGGGCAAGCGGGTTTTTGTGGCATTGGAGGATGTGAGGCGGACGTGGCTATCCTAGAGCTAAGCGGAAGGAGGCCGTAGGCCGACTGGAGCTTAGCTCGTAAGCCATGTAGAGGCGGAACTGGTTGGCGACAAAGCGATGACAATTCAAACAATCACCCTTGAGGTCGTTCCTTAATTCTTTAATCTGATTCTCGCAGTCACCGCGCAAGGCGTAAGAGTCATACAGCACTTCCGGGGTTCCGACCATGTTCGTCACCAGAAAGCGGCGGTTGGAACCCTTGTCATTAGGTTCGGCTTTGATGATCACTTGTCGCTCCTTCTCCCAAGAACCGGCTTGATACTCAGTGTCCGCGAACAGTCGCTGCTTCAACCGGCTCTGCGCATTAGCCGTCCGAGTTGCCTCACCCAACCCTTCGGCAGAAACCAACAGACGATCATTGCCAATCAAACCGATTACATACTCCAAGCTCTCAGATTCACGGTAATCATACAACTCGGCAATTGCAAACCCGGCATTGGCGCGAATCACGGGTTAGTTCTTTGATAAGTCCTGATGAGCAACCAAGTAGTTACAACGGTACCGGCCAGGGCGACCACGTCCCGTAGGATCGGGAAGGTCGCGGAAAAGAAGCCTGTACCTCTATCCTTGACAACAATCGCATCCTCTGGTCTTAAAATGTAGCGCTGTGGGATACCAAGACTCGTCTGCTTATCCATGTCAAAGCGATAAACGTTAGAGAAGTCACCAGCTCTGGAGTTGATACGCACCTCATGGAGGTTAGCCGAGGGCAAAGTTCCACCTGCCATGGCAATTGCCTCCAGCACCCCCAACCCGGGCTCAAGAGTAAACACGCCCGGCCTAGCAACAGCCCCAACCACATAGTAGACATTTCTGGTACCGGTACTTTCAGTCGACATCCCCGTGGTTGATACACCAGATATTGTCCGTGGCACCTGAATTACATCATGCGGATAAATCTTGGGAAGACTGGAAAGCTCCCGACTCGATACAGCTGCCAGCACATCAACAGAGGTAATTTTCCCTGGATCAACTGTGCCCCCGCGCACGATCTTCACATTGCGCAAGTCACCCACCGCCGTAGCGCCGCCCATTTCCTTGATTATGGTCCATAGGTCTGGAATTACTTCGTGAGCATATTTCCCAGGATTCACAACCTCCCCTTCCACAAAGACAATCTGAGAGCCGTATGAAGTAACGGTCACCGTCGCCTGGCTGATATCGCGGTTGAATCGGGAAATCTGCTCGACTATCTTCTTTGCCAGCGCGGAGGGCGATAAACCAGCCGCAGTAATGTCACCGATGACTGCGAGAGTAATCTTACCGTCAGAATTTACTACCACAGATTGATTCAGTACTGGCGCTTGCCAGAAAACAACTCCCAGTACGTCGTCGATGCCGATCGTATAATCTGCCATCGCAATCGGGCACAAGAACAAAATCGTTATCAGGCCGCATCCAAAAATCATCAATATCTTCGCAGACATTCTATCACACTCCATACCATGGATGAGTTTTCCAGCGATACTGGGAGATCCCTTCTTACATCTATCGAAAGATGGATTCATCCACCAGCGTAGTCAACAAAAAACGTTACTCTAGGAATTGACTGGTTCACGCCATATGCCCCTCTCATTTGAAAGATAGCCCAAGCGACATCAGATAAGCCTCCCTTGCGGAGGTTGCGTTCGAAAAAGAAGGTGGTTCGACTTTGACCTAAGTAGTTCTATGGTACTGAGTTAATTTTGCAAGTCGTGTAAAAGGCAAGAAAGCAGCGTAGCCTTTCGGCACCAATTCAAGCCGAGGGTCCCGTAAGAGGCGGGACGTAAGAGAGGATAAGCCGATATTGAGGTATAAGAAGTTGAATTCGACGCCAAGGGAAAGCGCGACGGGATTGCAGCGAGGATTAACCGGAGACTTTGATGAAGTAGCGCGTCAGAGACCGCTGCGGATGCTTTGCAAGGTATTGGAGGTGGAAGTAGAGGAGTTCTTGGGTCGGAGACGTTACGAACGGTCTTCGACAGCCTCAGCGCGTGACAGCGAGGAATTTCGTGGTTGTCGTAACGGTTATGGGAAAAAGCGACGCGTGATGGTAGTAAGCGGGACCTTGTCGATTCGGGCCCCAGGGTGCGTGCGACACCTGAGCGGTCTGAATCTCAAGTGCTTCGTTCCTACGAGCGGCGATCGAATCGGATCAGAGAGCTGATACCGGAGTCGTATGTTCAAGGCTTGGCGACCGATGACTTTGAGCGGGCCCTTCGGGGGACGGCTGGGAGACAGAGCGAGCTTATCGACGACGAAAGAAGATAATCTCGGCTTGCTGCAACAGTTCGCTGACACCTATGGACGTGAATATCCGCGGGGGATGAAGTGACTGCGCAAAGACCAGGACGCCTTGCTGACTTTTTACTCTTATCCGCAAGAGCACTGGGTGTCAATTAAGACCAACAACCCGATTGAGTCGGTGTTTGCGACGGTGAAGCTGCGGACCAATGCGGCTCGGCGGATCAAATCACTCCGCTCGGCTTTGTATCTGGTCTCCCAGCCATCCCTGAGTGCGCAACGCCACTGGCGGCGACTTAACGCCCTGCACATGGTAAGGAAACTGATTGAAGGAGTGGAGTTCAAAGACGGATTGGAAGTCAAACCGAAGAAACAATCAGTCGAAAAACACGCTGCCTGAAAGAACTATCTACAGAACTATTGACAAGGACTCCCTGAATCGCTCGATCCATATAGTGTGAAGGTCGTGCCTTTCGTCTGATGAATAATAGTTTGTTTTTCTGGGGCCGCGGAACCATATTTGAGTCTGATAGGTTATGGCACGACATGAACACAGCAATTGCGAGGAATTGAAGTAGCAGGCAATGAATAAGATTTTCGCTATCGTTTTGGTTTTTTCGACTGTAGGGCTGTTTTTCGCCTATCACTTCTGGCAATTGAAACGCCAGGTCAATCGCCTTCAGAGTACGGTGCGCGAATCAGAGAAGACGATAGCAGCCCTAACAGACATTGCCGAAAAGGACTGCGCTCACCGGATAGTTTTCCTGCACCACTCAGTTGGGAAGGGGATTCTGGAGGAGGGGAATCTGCGCGACAGTCTTCGGCAGATGGGCGTTGTCGTGAAGGGGATGACTTACGGCGATTCAATAGGCCAATATACGGATATGGGCAACTGGCTGCCGAAGTTTCAGAACGATATGAAGGGAATTCTTCAATTCCAGAATCATCCCAATGTGTACTACGCTGATGATCGTGCAAATGATATCGTCATGTTCAAATCATGTTATCCGAATAGCGATATTGACGCCGATGACTCCGGGCCCGGTGACCCGTCTTGCACGAAGAGAACGATTGCGAACTACAAGGCGGTTTTTACCGGTCTTGCCGGGGAAATACGAAAGTACCCGAGTACACTGTTCATCTACATGACTATTCCGCCTCTCGTTCCCCTGGAGACTATTCCGGAGAACGCCGGACGCGCGAGGGCATTCAATATTTGGCTGAAGGATGAGTTCCTGACAGCGTACTATAAGGAGAGCAGCTTGCGCAATCTCGTGATTTTCGATCTGTTTGACGTTCTCGCAGATCAGAACAATGTTCTCAAGGCGGAATATCGGAATGGTAATACCCGCGATTCACATCCGAATGCACTGGGCAACCGCGAGGCGGCGAGAAGATTCATGGAGTTTTACCGACCAGTTTGGACCGCCTGGCAGTCAAGAACGGGCGCTTCATCCGTCAAGTAACTCGGCTTGGAAAGAAATGACAGGAGTCATGAGACCAACTGCGGTTTCAGTCATTATCCCCACTCACAATCGTGCGCCGCTGGTTTCCAGAGCCATAGAATCGGTCTTATCACAGGTAGAGCCCGACGACGAGCTTATCGTGATCGATGACGGCTCCACCGATAATACCGCTGAAGTGATTGCCAAGTATGGTCACCGAGTGAAATACATACGGACCACAAATCGAGGGGCTGGCGGGGCACGCAATCGAGGTGTTCAGGAGGCGACCAGGCCGATGGTGGCCTTCCTTGATTCGGACGACGAATGGATGCCCGGACATATTTTGCTCTTACGGTCTTTCATGGCAGCCCGGCCGGAACTGCTGTTCTGTTTTACCAATTTTGCCACCTGTTTTGCAGATGGCTCTATACGTCGTTTTTCGTTGGAGACTCACGATGGCCGGGAATTGGACTGGCACGAGATCATAGGGGCAGCTAGACCGGTTTCGTCGTTCATGGCGCTTCCAAGTGGGTTGCAAGACTGCCTGTGTTTCGAAGGTGATAATCTCTACCGGTCGCAGTGTTATACTAGTTACGTCTCTGTCGACACTCTGATTGTCAGGCGTTTGGAAGCCGGCGACAATCTGCGGTTCGCAGAGGACACTCCGACTGCCGAGGAATGGGAGTGTGGCGCCCGACTGGCGCGCGCAGGCAGAAGCGTCTATCTGCACTGCGAAACTGCCTGGGTGCATCATCACTCAGGACAGCAGCTTACGGACCTCGACCTGTTTGACCTTGCTTCTTCAAGAATCCGCATCATGCGGAGAATTTGGGGCGCCGACCCGGAATTCTTGCGAAAGCACAAATCATTATACGAGCGGCGGCTCAGAGAAGAACAACTCCTCCGGGTAGGAAGACTCCTTTTGAGGGGTAATGCCAGGGATGCTCGCAATGAACTAGCAGATATGGAGAATGCTCCTCTCGCCTTCTCTGTGCTGGCCAAGCTTCCAGGCAGCCTTGCCAAGGGACTTTTGGATAGCCGCCGAGCCGTCAAGTCGCTATTTAGGAGAGACACGTGACTTCGACGCCCCAGTCGACCTTACTTGCACGTCTCGTGATGATTAAGGCAATATGTCGTATTTTGTCAAGTTGGAAGAATTCGGCTTCCCCCTTTATACACCGCAATTATCAATTGCTGGAGAATAAACGAATGCGTTATCTTTGTCAGGTTTTCTGCCTCGGTATTGTTAACGACGATCTGGCGAGCGATGTCTCTGGCGGCTGTTGGGCCTGCCAAGAATGACCGATAAAAGATGAATGGAGCGACAGATGAGTGCTTTGGGGAAAAACCTCCGCCTGCATCACGTTGGCATAGTTGCTCGCGACGAGGCCCAGATCGAAGAGTTCAAACTCATGCTTGGGCTGGAAGAAGTGGCTCGCGAAACGATCGAGCAATACCATGTCACCAATGTTTTCCTTCAGTGCGGTGGGGATGCCAAAGTGCATTTCATGATCCCCCACAAGGGGGTACTCAAGAACTTCAATCAGGGGCGGGGTGGATTCCATCATATCGCTTTTTGTGCTAAGGACATCACCGAAGCACAGAAGGAACTCGAAGCGAAAGGCATACGGTTCATTGCTTCGGAAAAGCAGAATGGCATCGGCCGGTTCAAATTCAATTTCGCCCACCCCAACATTGCGGGCTTGAATGTAGAATTGATCGACGATCCTGAGTTGGACTGGTCGAAATAGTGAACCATGGAAGAGGAGCAGCATGTCGCTTGATGATCTGAAACTGAAAAGTCTTCTCGTTGAAATTCTGTTGATAGACGATGATCAGTATCGGGACGACTACGGACCCGATAAAATCGAGACTTGGGACAGTTTGGCGGTGGTGCATATTGCCAGCGCGGTCGAGGCGGAATTCGGTTACGCCATGAGCCCGGAAGAGATGGTATCACTGGGCTCGATCGGTGATATCAAACATATCCTGCGGCAGAGACAGGTCGCTTTCGAGTGATGAATATCGCCCGCAATTTCATGGTGATAGCTGAGCGGCTGCCGGACAAGATCTTTCTCGTCGGGACCGACAATGTTTCCCACTCCTATTCCGCCATCCTGCGTCGTGCGCGACAATTCGCGTCGCTTCTGGTGTCGCGCGGCATCGGAGCCGGTGACCGGGTCATACTCACATTTCCCAGTTCGGTGGACTATATGATAGCGTACCTCGGGGTGCTGATGCTGGACTGCACAGCGCTTCCGGTCGATTTCCGATCACGGCCGCAACATCTGGATTACGTGCGCACCAACACCAGAGCTTCGCTCTGGGTGACACCCAGAAAGCGGCCGGAGTATGACACCCTGCCGGACCAGTTGGTTTTTCCTGGAGACCTGGAGCAGTATCCGGAGATGCCGACTGCTCGGCTGTGCACTAACAAGAATCCGCTGGCCCTCATCATGTTCACCAGCGGTGCGACTGGGATACCGAAAGGCGTATGTCTGTCACACGCGAACCTGCAACACACGATCGAGTCGATCACCTCATGGGCGCACATTGAGGAAAGCGACCGGGAGTTGACCACTCTTTCGCTGACCCACCTGTTCGGGCTGGCGCATTGTCACATCTACTGGACGCTTGGCGGGACAGTGTTTCTTGAGGAAAGACTTCACGATGTTCCACGCCTGTTACAGAAAATCGATCGCAACGACATTTCGAGTTTTCCGGGGACACCCGGCGGCTTCAAGATGATTATCGATCAGTTTGCCGAGCTGCTCTCGCGGCATGCGAGCCGAGTGAAATATATCATCGTCAACTCTGCGCCGATGGAACAGGAGTACATCCGGAAACTGCTGGAACTTCTGCCGAATACCCGTGTCTACATGTATTACGGACTGACCGAGGCTAGTCGGAGCAGTTACATTTGTTACAACGATCATCGCGACCAACAGGTTACGGTCGGTCGGCCCACACCGGGAGCCGACATCTGTGTCGGCGTTCCCTCCGCGCCGGTGGTTAACGAAATTGGCGAAATTCTTATCCGCGGTCCACATCTCACATCGGGGTACTGGGGAATGGATTCGAGCGAATATTTCTTGGATGGCTGGTTCAGGACCAGCGACCTGGGAATCATTGACAGCGACGGTTTTCTCACGTGGAAGGGTCGCCTGAAGGAGCAGATCAATATCGACGGCCTCAAACTCACTCCCACGGAAGTGGAGACCGTGTTGATGGAGCACGAGCGAGTCAAGGATTCGGCGGTCGTTGGCGCTCCCGATCCTCATACCGGCGAATGTATAGTCGCGTTTGTGGTTCCCAATGGCGAGCCGTCCAAAGCGCTGGAAATAGAGTTGCGAAAATACTGCAAGTTACGGCTTGAAATCTACAAAGTGCCCACCCGGATCATTTTCGTAGACGAAATCCCCCGCACCGACACCGGGAAGACTCAACGAATGTCTCTCAAAGAGAGATTGCTTAGATGACGAAAACAGGCGTAATTGTTCGAGCCGCCACGGAGTCCGACTACCCCGCGATCGCCGCACTGCTCGACCGAATATTCACCCCAAGACCTTATGAGCAGCGTCTCAAACTATGGCGCTGGCGTTACGATGCCAACCCGGCCAAAACCGACACCCTGCCACCGTTCCTGGTGGGGGAGCAGGGGGGAACGATTGTCGGCGTGCATGGTTTGGTGCCGTTACGGGTCAAAGTAATGGATCGGATTCTTGTGGCCTCGTGCGGCTGCGATCTGGTTGTGGATCCTCGAGCGCGCTCAGTCGGCATGAAGATAAAACTGAAGGCCATGAGCAGGGCATTCTCGCCTCTGTACATCTCTACCTCGGCAAATGAACCCGCCAACAAAATCACGCTTGCGCTCGGCGGAAAAGAAGTCGGTGTCGGGCGATGCAAACTGATCAAGCCGCTCAAAGCCAGTGGCATCCTGCGGCGGATTTTTGGTAAGAATCATCTCGCTTTTGCCCGCGCGGCGACAACTTTCGCAAGTGTGGCAGTGGGGAAACCGCTGGATTGGGCTTTGGCGGTCGGCCGGGCGATTCGTTCTTATCCAGCAGTGTCAGGGGCCGCGATTGAAGAAATCAGGCAGTTCGATCAGCGTTTTGACCGCTTTTGGGAAACTATATCTAGGGAAGCAAATATCATGCACGTCCGCGACGCCGCATATCTCAATTGGCGATTTGCCAGATATCCGTTCGCCGGAATCGAGTCATTTGCGCTGGTACGCGAGAATGAAATACTCGGACTGGCGGTTATTCACAAGAGCACTGACAGCGACGGCCTTCCTTTTGTCGCCATACTCGAACTGCTCGTTCCAAGGGGAGAGAATATGGTGTTCGATCTCCTTTTGCGTGAGATAGTCAATCGTTCCGCCAAAGCAGGTACCCATGCGATCACGGCCCGTGCATCGACAGCACGGTGGGAAGGGCGATACACACACAGTGGATTTCGGCTTCGCCGTTCGCCGTTCTCTGGGGTCACTTACAAGAACAACAGTGAAATGTCCGATGACCTGTTTGCCATTGACAGTAACTGGTATGTGTCTCTGGGCGACGGCGACGACTGTTACTATTTTGATTGATTTGAAGGTGTAGCAAGGATAGCACATTCTATGAATCTCGACCCCGAGTGTGGGCTGCAGCCGTCTCAGTTGTCAGCGACCCACAATGCAGAACGGCTTCAGAAAGAGGCCAAGAAGTCGATTACGGTGCCGGAAAAGAAAATTGCGTTAAAAATAGATCTCTCTTGGCGTCAGAGCAACAATCATGACTATGGAACAAGCGAACGTTGCCAGGCAGCGTGGCGGCGATATGCGATGACCACGGAGCAAATCCATATTCCGCTGTTGGGTTACTCATACGTCTTGAGCGCGACAAATGATTATCATGGAAACGGCGAGGCAAACGGAAGCGGTTTCTCAAAGTCCCAATCTAGATGTCATGTGCGGAGGCAACTTGTCTAATATGGATGTGCTGGTAACCGACGGCGATCAACGAGCCACCGTGGCCGTTGTTCGCTCACTGGGGCGAAAGGGATTACATGTAGTTGTGGGTGAGCAGCGGGATAAGAGCCTCGCAGCCTGCTCGAGATTTTGCTCTGGCCGCTTTGTGTATCCCTCACCGGCGTCTGATCCGATCGGATTTCAGCGAGCTCTATTAGAACATGTCAAGACGCATAGTTACAAGTTGATCATTCCAATGACTGATCTTACCTGTACCCTAATCGCGGATATTATTGAACAACTGCGACCGCTACTTCCTGTTGCTTTACCAGATGGTGCCGCTTATTCGCTTGCTTCAAACAAAGCAGAACTCATCAAGCTGGCTCAGTCACACGGTATCCCCGTGCCAGCCACGTTGTTCCCGAACGACCCGTCGCAACTTGAAGCAGTCGCTCTCAACCTGAAGTATCCTGTTGTGCTCAAGGCTCGCCTATCGCGAATGCGAATCGGGAACTCATTCGCTTATGGTAGAGTCCATTATGCTAATTCCCCGGAGGAACTGATTGCGAAATTCGCCGAGAGTCATGCCAACGTGCCATCTCCGATTATTCAGGAGAGGATCGAAGGACCTGGATGTGGCTTGTTTGCTCTGTGTCTTCGCGGAGAACCGTTAGCATTGTTTGCCCATCGTCGATTGAGAGACAAGAGGCCGTCAGGTGGTGTGAGCGTGCTTAGAGAATCAGCTCCTCTTGATGACCGTCTGTCCACGTATGGTTGCAAACTGCTGAAGGCGCTGAATTGGACCGGCGTAGCAATGGTAGAGTTCAAACTCGACGCGCGTGACAACACGCCCAAGCTGATGGAGATTAATGGTCGATTCTGGGGATCACTACAACTTGCCATCGACTGTGGCATGGATTTCCCCTACTGGCTTTATCAAGTCAGTCAGGGAATTTCGCCGGTGTTCCCTGACGCTTATCCAATAGGTCTTCAGTCGCGCTGGTACCTGGGCGACGTCGATCATCTACTCACTATCTGGTTTCGCCGACGGAAGACGTTGTCATTACCTCCTGACTACCCTGGGCGAATCGGCGTTCTAAAGGACTTCATTAAGGAAACCTGGAGTTCATCTAAGAATGAAATGTTGCAAGCTGATGACTTGGGTCCGGCTCTAAGAGAAGCGATCGAACATCTAGCCTACTGGATCAGGAAACTCAAGAGACTTCTATGGTAGGCAAGAAGGGAACCTTTTGGGGTGCGGTTCACGTTCATACGCAATTGTCCTACGATGGTGTTCATACGCTTTCCGAGTTGAAGAGTCTCTTCCAAGATCATGGATTTCATTTCGTCTGTTTGACTGATCATTCTCAGGACATTACGCAGGACCAATTTGAAACTCTACAGGAGCAATGTGCGAAGCTATCCGACGAAGAGTTTGTGTTCATTCTTGGCCTTGAGTACTCCTGTGACGGGGAAATTCACATTATGGGAATAGGCATCAAATCGATGACAAAGGATACGGCTCCGGACAGTGTCATCGACCATATCCACGCTCATGGAGGGGTGGCGGTTTTGTCCCATCCTACGAAATCTGAAGAGTATGTGTTCAGGGATGTTTGGATCAAGAAGCTTGACGGCGCGGAAATCTGGAATCGAGCTGTTGATAGTCTGTATCTTCCTCAGATGAAGTCTATCAACACATTCTGCGCTTTTCGCAAGACCAACCCGAGAATCTATGCTTTTTTCGGCCTTGATCTTCACCGACAAAAAGGGTATGCGAATATGGGGCTGAAGGTCAGTGGGGTAGACTGTAGCAACGATGGGATTATGGAAGCTTTGCGACAAGGGAAGTTTGTCTGCTGGAGTCCATTTGTTAGAATACATGCTACTTCGTCGCTTTCTGCAACGCAGAAGCAGATCATTGGCGTTATCAGAATCTTTTTGAACCTACTACGTGTTCTCAAGTGGCACATGAGCCCAGCAGGATCAAGGGGCAATCATCCTGCCGGGGTCACAGACCGCAGGATACCGTAGCCGAGAATGTGTGCCGTTATCTTGAATGATTTGAACCTGACAGAAGAAGCCATTAGCTTCGCCTCAAGGGGTTTCTTGGAATCAGCTTGCTCTGTGATGGCGGTAGAATGAAGATTCTTTTGATTACCCATCTTGTTCCTTACCCGCCGAAGAGGGGCGTCATGATTCGCAACTTCAATTTGCTGAAACAAATCGCCCGAAATCACCAGGTCGATATGCTGACTTTCAACCAGGCTCCACATTTCGGGACCCCGGAAGAACTGCAACAGAGCATCGAAGTCCTCCTACCATTGTGCAGGCGACTTGAGGTTTTCAGAATCCCAACCGACTCAAGCAGATTGCGCTGGTATCTGATGCTGTTGGCCAATCTCTTCTCGCCAACCCCGTACTCGGCCTGGCGATTTTCGTCACGCAAGATGGAAGCGGCTATTCGCGAGCGGCTGAAAAACGAATCGTATGATGTCATGGAGATCGGTACAATCGCCCTGGCCCGCTTTGCCCGGCTCGCTCCAGATCTTCCGAAAATCTTGGTACACCACAATATCGAGTCGCAACTGCTGAATCGTCGGAGCCGCGCCGTCCACAACTGGCTCAGCAAAATCTACATCCGGTATCAATCATGGAAACTTAGAAGGTTCGAGAGAAAGTACGGCACTGTCTTCGAATACCATACCGTCTGTTCCGAGGAGGACTGCAATAATCTCAAGGCAATCTGCCCTGAAGCGCAAGTCGTGGTCGTGCCAAACGGCGTCGACACAGAATTCTTTCAACCGTCAGGTGTGCCAGTCAAACCAGACACCCTTGTGCACGCTGGTGGTACAAACTGGTTTCCCAACCGCGACGGTCTGCTCTACTTTATGAAAGAGATTTGGCCTATCTTGAAGAAGAAGATGCCTTCTTTAGAGTTTATCGGGATCGGGAAACAGGTTGACCCGGAACTGGCCGCATTTTCGGAAAGAGATCGTACTTTTCGCCTGGTTGGATTTGTTGATGACATCAGGCCGTATGTGGCCGAGGCTGCTGTATATGTCGTGCCATTACGGGTTGGAGGCGGCACGCGGCTAAAGATTCTCGATGCGATGGCGATGGGGAAAGCCATTGTCAGCACAAGCATCGGTGCCGAGGGGATCAAGTGTGTGCACGGCCAGGACATTATGCTTGCTGACACCCCGCAGGATTTCGCTGACCGGATTGGCGAATTGCTGAACAACGCTGCCAAACGCCGCGAGATGGGGGAGAATGCGAGAAATAAAGCTGTTGGCATGTACTCGTGGAAACTCATCGCGCCAGTGCTTGAGCGTACCTATGAGCAGGCGGTTAATCGTTGGAAAACTGGATGAGTCAGCTTTGTCCTTGAATTAGCATGCCCGAATGTCTTATACTGGTTTGAAGCAAGGGATTTGGTTAGCCATAAGGTGGTCGAGAGAACTGGTTTTTTGGCTTAGCACACCTGTTACTGCCAAACTTATCCGAATCGCCCGCTTAATGATAGAAGATGAACTTTTGAGCATTTTGTATACGTATCATACAGTTCATTTCGGCGAGCGGGAGGGAACCAACTTCCACGCCTTCCGAGTGCCTGTCAATCAAGTACTTACGGGCATTGATTTTGGTTGGAGCGCGGCATTCAAATTGCTATTAATGAGGCCGATAACTGTGTAATTGGAGACGTGATAAGCAAATCGCCTCTCGTCATCCGCCGTTGCAGTTGGTTTGCCGAGTGATTGGAAGTGTAAAATCTCTGAAGGAGATACAATGAATAAGCCGAAATCTATCATAACCATGTGGTCCTTTGCGCTTCCCTGTTTGCTCTTAAGCACACTTTTGATGGTTGAGACAACGATGGCCGCGATGTATTACGTCAAACCGACAGGTAATGACGCTGCCGCAGGCACATCTGAGGGCACAGCGTGGCAACATGTGATGAAGGCATGTGGTCTGGTGGTGGCAGGAGATACGGTGCTGATAAGATCGGGACGATATGACGAGACATCGAATATCCTTAATCGAACTGCATGGGGATACCCGATTCAGGCGGGACTTGTACCTACAAATACTGGTACGGCTGGCCATCCTATTGTTTTCAAGGGTTATCCAGGAGATATCAGACCAATCATTATCGGGAAATCCCCGCGTGTCGGAGCTGCAAATGCAACGGAGTTTAGGATGGGAGCACTTCTTGATGACGACCACTATCTAACTTACGACAGCCTTGAGTTCCGATTCGGATCAACAGGTTTCTTCTTACAGGGTGGTGCCCCACACGACATCATTGTTAGAAACTGTGTCATTGATTCGATGCTCGGATTGGGGGGGGCGCCCACCGACGACAATGCCGGTGGAATTGTCACCTATTACGCATGGGGGACTCGCAACTGCACTTTTGAGGGGAACCACATATTCGCATGTGGGGCATGGAATGTGGGAGCAGGGACGCCAAATTATAGGCTTCATTACAACACTGGTGGTATTTATCTCTACGGTTGTGATAGTTGCTTAATTAGAAATAACACCATCCACGATGTTCAGGCGGGGATACAGTTCAAAGAGGAAGCGCGATATACTGAGGTCTATGGCAATGTTATATACAATGCTGCTCAGGCGGCGATGTGGGCGCATTTCGGACAGACGGGGATTGGCAGTAGTTATACTGGCCCCGACCACATAATATCTCGTTGGCATAATAATATCGCATACAACACAAGTAAATGCTTGCAAGTCGGATTTGGAGTGACAACCGGCACAAATAATGACACTCTATTGTATTTCTATAACAATACCTGTGACTGCGGCAATTCGGCGGCATGGAGCGATAGTGCCAGTGACTCACGCTGGGGTGGAATTCAGGGTGATCAAGGCGGATTCGGGAAGGCATATTTCTTCAACAATATTTTCTATAACGTACCAGCGATGTACAATGCAGACGCCACCGATCATGCTGGGGCGCTCAATTTGTGGTCGGCATGGGCACCAATGTTTCAGTTGTACGAGGATTATAGTATATTATTCGGTCAGGGAACCGGGAAATATTACGCTATCAACTCAACTACATACACCCTCGCCGAATGGAAGGCAGCAAGTATATCACAAATGGTCGCCGGACAGGGAGCAAACACCCGGATTGGTGACCCCCTGTTCGTTAATGCCGCTGCTCACAATTATAGTCTCGGAACAGGTTCACCAGCTTTGACTGGCGGTAAAGGCGGATCGTTCACTTTCTTTCCGGGCACCAGCAGACAGGCAACCGTGACCTTGCCGACGTATTTGGGAGCACTGGGAACAGTGGACACAACCTGGTCGGTCGGAGATGCCAGTGCCGTCGAAGGCAACTCACCACAGTTCATTGTAAGTTTGAGTCACGCGACATCGGTGGCTGTCACTTACAATTATGCGACAGCTAATGGGACGGCGGTTACTCCCACGAACTACACCGCCAAGAGTGGCACGGGGACGATTGGTGCGGGGAAATCAGCGGATACAGTCCTGGTTCAAACGATTGATGATACTGTTGTCAACCCGACCAGAACAATGAGTTTAGCAATATCCGCACCGTCGCGCTACTCCATTAGCAACGGCACCGGCGTGGGGAGCCTTCTTGATAATGACACTATGACCGTTACTTTGGTCGCCAACCCAAATTCACTGCCGGTCGGTGGAGGAAGCACTACACTTAGTTGGACTTCTACTAAAGCAGACTCAGTAGTGATTAGAGATCAAAGTAGTGCAAGAATTACAGGAAGCGGTCCTACAAGTGGTTCTACGTCCACTGCTCTAACATTCACTTCCACATATACTGCTACTGCATACAAGATGCCGTCCACTGCCACGGCCCAAGCGACCGTAACCGTAGCGCTACCCCCGGGCGCCGACTCTTCGAACTACGCGCTGGGACGAGTAGCGACTGTGAGTGGCACATATACGGGATATACTATAGGGCCGCTTACCGACGGAGTGATTGCGCCTCGCAGCACCGCAACTACGTGGGCATCGGACGAAAGTGCTCTGCCGCACTGGGTAGAAATTGATTTTGGGGCGGTGCGACCGATCAACGGAGTTCGACTCTACTGGGCTTGGAACAGCGGACGATCCGCCTGGATGGTTTCCCAGCAGTATACAGTTCAGAGCTGGACCGGCAGCGCCTATGTCGATATTGTCACGGTGAACAATCCGACGGCTACCGACAGTCTTACTTTTACCGCTTTCCCGACTGTCAGCACACAACGGATACGAATCTATCAACCTGCCAACATGGGTCCGGCAACCTATCCCATGATCATGTGGGTAACTGAATTGCAGATCTGGGGACCGTTATCAGATACGATGCCTCCTGGCGCAGTTAAAGACCTCAGAGGACAACAATGATTAGGCCAGGGCGAACGCTGCGATGGCAATGTGAGCTCTGATGGCATTAGTTTCTGAATACTCGCCCGATTTCCAGATGCGCTGGTCGGATTACATTAGCCGGTCCCCGCGTGCCACCATCGCTCATCAGATCGGTTGGCGCAAGGTAATTTGGCGAGGGCTCGGGCACGTTCCAAAGTACTTCATAGCGCAGGAAAATGGAAATCTGACGGGCGTGCTCCCTCTGTTTCTAGTCACGACCTGGTGGCGTTCCAAGTATCTTGTTAGTCTGCCCTGGATTGACTACGGAGGCATTCTGGCAGACGACCTGCCGACCGAGCAGTCTTTGTTAGACGCAGCTATGAATCTTGCCGTGCGAGAAGGTGCTCAGTTTCTCGAATTTCGCTCCGTGTGGGAACAGGACCTTGGATTGTCTGTGCGACTGGATAAGGTGACGTTTCTCCTGTCACTTGAATCTAACTCAGTAACCCTTTGGGATGGATTCAACGCCAAACTCCGCAACCAAATCCGCAAATCGCAAAAATCTGGACTGACGACAGAATTTGGCGGACTGGAGCAGATAGATGAGTTTTATCGAGTGTTCGCTCACAACATGCGGGATCTTGGTACACCGGTCTGGGGAAAAGGCTTTTTTGCGGAGATGTTTAGTGAATTTCGCGAAACCGCTCGCTTGGTTCTCGTGCGAAAAGGAGGCGCAGTCATTGCCGCCGGCTTGGTGTTGGCGTTCAAAGACTCACTCTACGTACCTTCGGCATCGGCATATCGTCACATGTTAGAGTTTTGCCCCAATCATGCGCTTTATTGGGCGGTGATCGAAGATGGTTCCGCCACCGGATTCAAATATCTCGATTTCGGGCGCTCGTCGATTGAGAGCGGCACATACAATTTCAAGAAGCAGTGGGGCGCGCTTCAGCAGCAATTGCATTGGCAATATTCATTGCTTAAGATCAAAGAACTTCCGGCACTCAACCCGGCTGATTCGAAATATAAATTGTTTATCAAGGTCTGGCAAAGACTTCCACTTTCTGTCGCCAATGTCCTAGGCCCGCGTGTGATCAGGAATTTCCCGTAGGCGGCACGTGCGTATGCTTTATCTGCTGCCTCCCTCAGGAACGCCCATTGGTGTCAAAGATATTGCCAAAATTGTCGCTCTACGTATTGGCTTGGAGGGACTTGAAGAGCCGTTCACTCAAGAGCTAAAGCGTCTTACCGGTAGCAAGCATGTGTGGCTGCTCAACTCCGGCCGCGCAGCGCTGTTTGTTCTGCTACGGGAATTTTCACGAATGGCAGGCCCGGAAAAGAAGGAAGTCGTCATCCCGTCATGGACCTGCTTCTCGGTGGCAGCATCAATTGTTAGGGCCGGTCTCAAGATTCGTTTAGTGGATATCGACCCAATGACTTTAGACTACGACTATAATAAGTTGGGCGAGATCGATTTCAATCATGTTCTGGCTGTGATCGCCAGTAATTTGTTTGGGATCGTCAGTGACTGGAACAGACTGCGTGCAATCACGAAGGGACAGTCGGTGTTCCTGATCGACGATGCCGCCCAGGCGTTCGGCACGATGGTAAACGGCCGCGCGGCTGGAACCCTTGGTGATGCCGGCTTCTATAGTCTTGACCGGGGTAAGAACCTATCCACCTGTGGTGGTGGGGTGCTCGTGACCAATAACGACGATCTGGCTAGATACATCGAAGGGGCAATCGAGTCACTGCCCACGCCGGGGATCATCTCAGAAATGGTTACTGTCTCGAGGATTTTCCTTCACTCAATGCTTCTCCGGCCGCGCTGTTACTGGTTCCCGAATATGCTACCGTTCCTTGGGCTGGGAGAAACGGTATATGACGAACATTTTTCGGTGGCGAAACTCAGTCGCTTGCAACAATATGCCGGAGGATTGCTGATTGACAGACTCAACTTGTTGAACACACAAAGATCGGCCCGCGCTTTACAAATCGCGGAAGGGATTCGACTGCTCGGCAAGTTTGAAATCCCGAGCTCACAAGCAACAACAGATACGATATATTTGCGTTTGCCGGTGCTCGCCGCCGACCAGGCCCTTCGCGACACTGCGGTGCGCTTTTTGCGGAAGGGAGGCATTACCGCATCGAGCATGTATCCGGCGATTATTTGCGAGATACCGGGAATCGAGCCACAATTGGCCTCACTCAAAGGTGATTTTCCTGGTGGAAAACAGGTGTTGGCGAGGCTCTTCACACTTCCGACTCATGCCTATGTCCGTCAGGAAGACATCGATAGCATTGTAGCTATATTGAGTGAAGTATGATGAATTACTTTGGATTGGTGCAGAATGCAGAATAGTAAGCCGGTGATTTTGCATATGATCGAGACGACCGGGCCAGGAGGCGCAGAAACAGTGTTGTTGAATGTTGTGGGAAGGCTCGATCGGATGGAGTTTGAGTCGATTGTCATGCTGACTGGTACCGGCTGGCTTTATGATAGCATGAAGGCCGCAGGAATTACTCCTCTTCTAGCCAAGAGTAGCGGTGCCTTTGACTGGAGATTTCTTCGGGAGATCATCCATATCGTTCGCACCCGAAGAGTCGACCTGATTCATTCTCATTTGCCTGACGCCAATTTTTATGCGTGCTTAGCCGGATTGTTCACGCGTATTCCGGTTGTTGTTACTTTTCACGGAATAGTGGGTGCGTGGAGCACCAGAAGTCCAAAGAACAGGCTGAAGATGGCGGTGATCAAATGGCAAGCAAAGGGCGTAGTAGCAGTCTCGGATCACCTTAAGAATGAGTTGGTTCAAGGTTGGTCATTCCGACCTGACCAGATAATCCGAATCTACAATGGCGTTGACTTTGAATCATTTGACCGGGCAACCGGATCTAACGCGTTGCGTTCTGAATTTGGCATTCCACAAACAGCCACTCTTGTCGGCTTAGTTGGGAACATTCGAAAGGCCAAGGGGTACGAATACTTGCTAAATGCCGCTCGAATAGTCGTTGACACGGCTCAAGACACTTACTTTATAATCGCCGGAGAGGGACACGGAGAACTGCTTGCCGATCTTCGAGCTATCAGGGCTTCGCTGGGGCTTCAGGAGCGAGTCATCTTGGCGGGCTTCAGAAATGATGTTCCCCAACTGCTGAAACAGTGTGACATATTTGCCATGTCTTCAACTACTGAAGGACTGTCCATAGCCACTATCGAGGCTATGGGTTTGGGAAAACCTGTAGTGGTGACAAACTCGGGTGGACCGGCTGAGATTGTGGATGACGGCAAAACAGGTCTTTTGATCCCCCCGCAACGTGCCGATGCTCTCGCACAGGGGATACTCCGGCTCATTGGTGATCGCGAGTTGGCTTCTGTTCTCGGCGCGGCGGCGAAGTCAGCGGTAAGAGACAGGTTCTGCATTGAGCGCAGTGTCACGAGCTATGCCGAATTGTACCGAAGCTGCATGGACTAAATGGCCGAAGCCCCTCGCGGCTGTCTCTGGGAGAATGCCCTCATTGGAGCGATCAGCGGCAGATTTTGTACTCGTTATCGCCTCGGTGGAATATTGTTGACTTTGGTCTTAACGCAGCACATGATACCTGTGTGACAACAGTATGGAAACGACGCTCGATTTGCAGGCCTCGTCGTGACGGCAGTGTCAATCCATCTTCAGAGGGGGACTACGTAATCGAGAGTTTCTCAACACCCGCGGTTTGAAGCTACCCGTTTGAACCAGACAGTAGGAAGCAGTTCGAACTGGGGAACCCTTGCCGCAGTGTAGACAGAGCCAATACATTTAGGTGAAGAGGAAGACGCATCCAGCAATGGCAACTGACTTTAGACTGACCGGTACACAACGGACTCAGCTGGTGGAGTCGCGGCATCTATGGTATGCTGCACTGGTGGTCGTCTCTTTAGCTTGCGCCATCGGCCTCTTGTTTGCCGGGCCAACGCTCGTCTTTGGTCTTATGGGTATCATCTTCTTAGCGGTTATGCTGTTGCACAATCCCTATCTGGGTGTACTCGCGTACATAGTTTTCGAATACGCCCGACTCTCGGCGATGTTTCCTGGTCTACGAGATCTTCAGTTCGGCAAACTAATCGTACTGACGACCCTGATCATATTCCTGATCAGGCGTGCTACTTCGCACGACATTAAGATCGTCTCGGACAAAATATACGTGTTGTTTCTGGCGTGGCTAGGGATAGCCTTAGTGTCAATGGCCTTTGCCATGAATACGCAGATGGCTTTTGATGCCACCGTTGATCTCGCCAAATGGTTTGTTATCTGCTTCCTCCTCATCAACTTGGTGGACACAATACCCAAGTTACAAGTGTTCATTTGGCTTCTTCTTCTCTTGAACTTCAAGCAGGCGCAGTTTCAGATGAGGAGTTTTGTTGCAGGGTTATCTTCGGCTTCTGATCAGGCTTATTTCATCCAACAGGGGGTAGGTTCCGGTTCGGGCGGTTTTTTTTCAAATGGCAACGACTTCGGGATGGCGATGGTAATTGTAGTACCACTGGCTTTTTACCTCTTCTTGTCGATGAAATCGAGAATCCTCAAGGTTATTGCTGGAGTGATGACTGCTACCTTCGTCATTGCTCTCTTGCG
>Ga0209777_10002947_pt1 | contig 21644 bp, 18 predicted proteins | sample FrelakmetHBP12HB_FD_187147 | JGI IMG/M metagenome (GOLD analysis project Ga0209777, IMG submission 187147) | Freshwater lake sediment microbial communities from the University of Notre Dame, USA, for methane emissions studies -HBP12 HB (SPAdes)... | ecosystem: Environmental > Aquatic >...
CAGGTTGTCGCACCCCTGTTCATCATCGCGCATCACTGTGCATCCGTCTTCTGCATCACAATCCTGGTTGTTGTCGTCGTTGATTACACAAAAGATCAAGGCTTGGATCACGTGTTGGACTGCGCGCGGATCGGCGATTTTACCGAGTGCCTCGATAATCTGTTGACCTCTCTCACCTGAATCGAGTGTAAAAACAGATTCGGCCATGCCATTATTTTCAGCGAGCATCTGACATAGTCTCCCAGTTGCGCGATCGTCTCCGATCTCACCGAGAATTTCGACGATAAAACCCCTGAAAGGAAGGCTGAGGTCATCGAGCTGCGCTATCAGTCGCGGGACCGCGGCAGTGCATCCCAGATAGCCGGATGCAAATATGGCGTTCAGGACAACTCGTTCGTCATCATCTTTCAGGCAGGTCAGGACTCTTGCTTCCACGTCATCGTTCAAAATCCCGATTCTTCCCAGCGCCTGGACAGCCGCTTTTCTGACAATGGGGTTTTGATCCCCCGTAGATGTGCATAAATTTCCGATCGCCGCGACACATCCCATACCGCCAAGGCATTGTGCCGCTGCCCGGCGCACATTCGCATTTTCATCGGTGAGTCCCCGCATCAACGGAAGAACTACAGGTTCCCCAATCCGCGTTAGCGCCATTATGATCTCGTATCGAACATCAAAATCCCGTTCCTCTGTGATAGCCTCGATAAGATTGTTTACCTGCGTAATGTCGCGCAAAACACCGATTTGCTTTGCTATGTGTTTCCGAACCCGCTCATCATTATGTTTCAATCCTTCCGCGAAATGGTTTGGATCTATCGTATGGACCAATGACCATACCTCATACTGATTCATTTTATACCACGTCACCCCCTCTATCCTCACGTCAGAGAGAGTCCTCTAACAGTTTGGATTGTACAATATTGTATTGTATAATACATAAATTTATGCACTATAGTAATTTTGTAACTTATATGCAGTTTAAAAATAGATAAAACTGTTTTGTATCAGATGGAAAAAAAGGAGAGGATTATATCGATGTTACTTTTTTTGCCTTTTTTTTAACTTCACAATCTCAAAACTTATCTTCATCAACCGACCTAAGTTGGTAAGTATAATCTCTTTTTTTCTCCCGCTCGTTACACGAATAATATATTCCTCATTATCAAGGTATTTCAAGTGGTGGCTTAAATTGGTCGGGGATAACTGTTTTAATCCAATTTCCGGATACGATCCATTTTTTATTTCGTCATTTACTGCTTTCATGAGGAGTTCCTGATTTCCAATCCCGATCTCTGGAATTTTTGAAAGAATTGCATAGCGTATTGGGATCATTTCTTCGTAAGGGACCCGCGAAATATCTTCCGGCTCGCCCCTTATTAAGGAAATAATTTTTGTTTTCAAAATACAGGCACAAAAAAATCCCGCAAGTGCAAAGGTAAGATTCGAATGGGAAATATTGATGATTACGTCTTCGTTCTTGGGATCCTTGGTCAGTATCTCATATATTATATCGCAGAGATCCAAAGCGCAGAGCTCGGTACCGTCCAATGATACCTCTTTGAGATCAACATCTTTCCATTTTTGTTTGATGTCCAGTATTTTCTCCTTAAACGTGGAGGTCTGATGTTCCGGGATTACAACGATCAATCGATCAATACTATACATCTTCCGGGAAATCCGGATTGATTCATCTAATTTTGAAGTGTTATTTCCTGAAAGAATAAGATGAACATTTTTCATATCGTTTAATCTCATATTGGATAATAAAAAATTATCGCGAAAATGTACGCTTTTTTCCTATTTCACACGTATTATTGCTAAAACCTGAGGTTCACCACGAATGTCTATTCCTACGGTTAGGAGGATCTTCTTTGAAGCGAACGTCTCAGATTCTCACTTATCATAGCGTGATCCGGACTGATGATAAGCGCCTTATCGTACGAGGTAACCGCTTCGACATATCGTCCGAGTCTCCCGAGCGCGGCCCCGCGGTTGTTCCACGCCAAGGCGAAATCCGACTTGATGGCAATTGCCTTGTCATAGGAGTCAACAGCTTCTGCATTCCGTCGGAGATGGAATAATGTGATTCCGTGGTTGTACCATACATCGGCGTCATCCTGATTGATGGCAATTGCCCTGTTAAAAGAATCGAGCGCTTCCGCAAGCTGACGGAGTCTACCGAGCGCGATTCCGCGGTTTTTCCATGCTAAGGCCAAATCCGACTTGATGACAAGCGCCTTCTCATACGAGTCAACCGCTCCCGCAATCTGACCGAGATCACGGAGCGCGTCTCCACGGGCACACCATGCATCAGCGTAATCCGGCTTGATGGCAATTGCCTTGTCAAAAGAGTCAACAGCTTCTGCATGCCGTCCAAGATGATCTGCCGCACTTCCGCGGTTGTTCCCCGCATTGGTATACAGTCCGAGATTACATAACGCAATTCCGCGGGAGTGCCACGCCTCGGCGTAATCCGGGTTGAGGGCAACTGCCTTGTCAAAAGAGGCGAGCGCCTCTGCATGCTGACCGAGTCTCCCGAGTGTAGTTCCGCGGTTTTTCCATGCCTCGGCATAATCCGGTTTGATAGCAATCGCTTTATCAAAAGAATCAACTGCTTCTTTATTCCTACCCAAGTTAATTAGCAAATTTCCCCTGATGTACCATTCACCATCGGTATTAGGTTCGATTGCAAGAGCCTTGTCGAAAGAGTCCGCCGCTTCTGCATCCTTCCCGAGTTTACGTAGGGCATATCCCCGACCCTGCCAAGCCAATACAAAATCCGGCTTGATGATGAGCGCCTTGTCATACGAGTCGATCGCTCCCGCAATCTGACCGAGATTGCGTAACGCATTTCCTCGACCTTGCCACGCTTCGGCGTAATCCGGGTTGAGGGCAATCGCCTTGTCGAATGAGTCGACCGCTTCTGCATGCCGTCCGAGTTTATCGAGCGCGTTCCCGTGAGTGAACCACACATCGGGGTCGTTGGGTTGGGCAGTAAATATAATTGTATCCTCTACGAAATCCGGATCCTTTGGGGTGAGGACATTCTTCCCGTTAGGTTCTTTCCCGTTTTCTTCACACATCCAATCGACCTCCCTGACTACCATTTGGTAGCGTGGAGGCGAATGTTTGTAAAAGAGCTGATATATCCTTTGTGGTCAAAAAATATGGGGAATGCGTCATGAAATAGCCTTGAAATTAGAAAAGGAGCGTCAAACAAGCCCCGCTCCCAATTGCAATTGTTCAATCCATTTGTTCTTGCGATTTCTCTGGTATCTCTTTTTCTAACAGGCGCACCGAACTCCCGTGGAATATAAAATGAGAACGCGATCTCGACCGCACCGTCATACTACCGAACCATGGTAAAACCTTCACCGACGTTGTTTAATGGGCAAAAGGGTTCTGTTAACTTGTTGAGGGATCGTATATTTTTTAGGAGAGGGAAAGTTGACGATCCCATAATAAGTTAACAGAGTGCATATTGGCAAAAAGAAAATACACAGATTCGAACAGTGATACCGTGGAAGAAATCATGAAGGACCTCGCTACTCAAATTGAAATCAATAACAAAACAATGCGGGTTTTGTTTGAAGAAAGTAAAGAAATGATCCTTGAACTTATGGCGATGGTTAAAAAAATACATGAAATTGCTGTTACACAACAAGAACAGATCCTTAAACTTAAAACAGAAATTACAAGATTAAAGGCCAAAGCTCCGAGAAAGACGATCCGCTTGAAGTTGCAATCTTCTCGGCGCATACTTATTTAAAAGATATTAAACATAAATTACAAAATAATGGCAAATTCTATTAATCGTGACTGGTTTATCAAATCGGTAATTTTTAGTGCTATTTTTAGTGTAATTCTTTTTTTTGCTTCACACGATCTTACATTTTCGTTTTTTATGTTTTTTGGGTTTATCATTGTCATAAATATTTATCTTTTATATATCCGATGCCCACATTGTGGTAATTTGGGTGCTCTACACGTTCAAAGTACGAAGTTGTTGAATTCAAACCAGAGCCAATATCATTTCACTAAATATGAAGCTATTGGTCATTCTGTGTCAAGAAATTGTGATGGAGAACCGTTAGGTACAACCACACATTATCAACATGTACCTTACATCAAAACGATTACTACTTACAATTATGAAGACACAATAGTTTGTCAATATTGTAGAGCCGTTTCAAAAAAACAATATCAAAAACAATCTTATGAAACTCACCGCGCGTGATTAATCATTTTGATAGAACAAACTCTTTTGGTTATTTATTTGACGAAAACAATTATATTGCGACACGAGGTTCTGTTAACTTGTTGAGGGATCGTATATTTTTCAGGAAAGGGAAAGTTGATGATCCCATAACAAGTTAACAGAACCCGTTTTTCATATTCTTATAATAAAGATGGCAGTATTACCCCGTAGATGTAACAGAACGATTATTAGAAAAATTCAATAGTCATCAAATATAATTACGACATCAATGGATCCGATCGATGATCTCTTAATCCCAAATTTAGTTGATCAGGATACATTAAATTTCTTAAGAATGGGTCGCGATTATATTAAATTAGGAAAATACAATGAAGCAAAAATGTGTTTTGCTAGCGCAAAAAATTCGAATAAAAAAAACATTGACGCCTGGTTGAATTTGGGGATCACTGCTTCTATTCTTAAAAAGGAGGATGGGATTCAATCATTCATAGAATCATTCAATTGTGGTTTAATTAAAAGAAAAACTACGAAAAGATTCGAGAGTTTATTTGATTTTTATCAAAAATATGATTCAAATATAACTCATGTAAAACGCGATTTTGAAATAGCACAATCTATTTCTGATAGAAAAAAGACAATAGGGGAGTTAATTTCTGATTTTATAAAAGATTTTACCCCAGATCCACAAGACCCTAAACCAAGACCGATTGATCCCTTTTTTCCAGATGAGTTAGTGCAGGATTATCCTGAGCATAAATTTATTAATGAAGGCGGGACTGCCCGTGTTTATAGATGTAAAAGAAAAAAAGATGATTTGACTGTCGCAATCAAGATTCCAAAAGAATTCGATAGGAAAAAATCAAAAAAATTTATTGACGAAATTGCGACATGGAGAGATCTGGATCATAAAAATATTGTTAAAATATTTGATTATTCAGCAAATCCAGCATACATTGTGATGGAATTCTTTCCACTCTCTTTAAGGCAGATTGAAACACCGATGCCGACAAATGAAGCGTTAAAAATGATGATGAAAATAATAGATGCGCTTTCATATGCCCATAAAAAAGGTCTAATCCATAATGACATTAAACCCGCCAATATCCTTCTATCAAAAGAAAAAGAACCAAAATTAGCCGATTGGGGATTGGGGCGACTTTCGGGATTATCACAATCAAACATAGCTTCGCAGACATCCTACACACCATTATATGCAGCTCCAGAACAGTTACGGTATGAAACGACCGATTTTCGGACCGATATCTGGCAAATTGGTGTTGTTTTATATGAATTAATTACTGGAAAAAATCCTTTTAATGAGGAAGATTCAGATCGTATATATAAAAAAATTATTTCTGAAGATCCGATTGATCTTCCATCTACAATCAACCCCAATCTAAAACGGGTTGATATTATTCTTTTGAGATGTTTACAAAAGGAGAAAAATAATCGGTATAATTCAGTTGATGATTTGGCCCAAGATATTGAGGGTATACTATTGGAAGATTTTACCCAGAAAACAACAAATGTGTATCCAGAATATGTTAAAATCAAGGCTCATCTTGAGCTCTTAAGGATCTATTGTACAAAAAATAAATATGATGACGTTATCGCACATCTAAAAGAAATTCAAAATTTTTCTCATAATGATCAAATCAGGAAAATGATTGATAATGAAATTGAATCTACAGAATTTCACAAATCTCATCAGATTTCCTTAGATGAAAGATTACCGGAAATAGAAAAGATTTTTAAAAAACTTCTTGAAAATCAGATAATTGAAACTTCTTAAATACTACGTTCTTTCATAAATATCGAATGTATTATGATGAAAATAAACTACACATTCTCTCTCATCAAGAAGTTGTATTCATCAATCCATCAATAAAATTACTTAAGTTCACGTTATTATTTATCAAGGATTTTGGTTCCTCTTCCGTCGTATTATTATAGATAAAAATTAATGATGTCGCATTACTCTCTGTTACGAATTTGTTTAAATCCTGCCTGTTAATATGAGTGCCATTGACATCGAAATAAGAATCATTTATTATTTTTATCGATAAAACCGAATTATTAGAAGCATTCTGGATTATATTGGTTTGAATACCGCCCAACCTAAAGTCAAACAGGCCAAAATAACTGAAAGTAGAGACGATAAGTCCTATTATAGCAATTAATAGTAATAAGCCCATAATTATAGTTTTTTTATCAATATTATCCAAAATGCCATCAATTATTGTTGGATGTGGCAATGGAATCAGAGGCTGGCCATACCGGTCTTGTAATTGATTCAATTTTTTGGTATCGAATTGTTGATTTTGATACTGTCTTATAATCGCTAGATATATCTGATGTCCTTTAGATTCCTTTTCAAAATTTGATTTAAACATGATTTCTATAAAATCAAGAACCTGCTTTTGTTCAAAGTTGTGTAGATTTATGCTAGTGTTTAAAGTTTGAAGTATTTGATCATTGAATGCCTGACTTTGTATGACGGATTTTAACAATTGAATTTGACAGTTTTTGATGCTATTTTTTACCAAATCTTTTAAGAAGTATTCTTCAAATATCCCTTGTGAGATCAAATATTGTTGAATTGTATCTTTTAAATTATCATTTCCAAGATTATAATAACCGATTTTTAAGATTTCTCTATCATCAGAACTTGGATTTTTAATAGATTCAATAATATGGTTGACAATTAGGGCAATGAATTCCTTATCAACCCCATACAAGGTTTTATTGTACCTAAATATTCTTCCCAACATTTGGTAGAGTGAAGCAGTGTCGTTCTGATATAAATGTAAAATATCTTGAGTGTCTTTAGGATTTTTCTTTAATATATCATTCAATATATCAGATTCGAGTAATGAATTTTTCAGGATACGCGATAATTTATTCCTATCCTGAAAATCAATCGTCCTGATAGTAGTACGTTGCTGGTCATAGATTTCTGAAATAGCCTGAAAAAATAGTTGCTTTTTTTCAAAAATTGGTTGAATCTTCTCTTGCCCATTATTGAGAATTTCAAGATCAGACCCTGCAATATTGGGGGATATCAAGATGTCAGTATCAACGGGATATTGAGCAATCGCAATCTTATAATTGGGGATATTTTTTTGATTAAAAGATTCAATAATCTTCCGCATTGTCCCAAAAGATATGGATAGATCCTCAATTTTGATTTTAACCGGTTCCTGAATCAATATTTTTCCGATAATGGCAGAAATCGTGGATAATGTGATGCTACGCTCTTGAATAGGCAAATCGCCTTCTTTCAGAAGACCTAGTACCTGATATTTAATCTGAGTCAGATTTTCAACTTGGGTTTTTGCATCGACATAGAAACTATTGATGAAATCTCCAATCATTGAAAATTCTGATAGGGAATATTTTTTAATAAAAATTGCACGTTCTTCCCGGCCACCGATGATCTGAACAATCAATCTAGTACCTAGTAAGATGTCCTTATCAGATGCCTCAAAATAAAACGCAATTCGTTTTTTATCGAATTGACGAGCAAGTTCGTTATACCCGGGCAGGTCCCCTTTTAATTGCTCCCCAGTTGTCGAATAGACCGAGAAATTAGACCATGAATTTTGCAACTTCACCAAACCTCCAGGGGAAAATCTGTGAGATTATCGTTGGTTGATCTTTTTTATTCATGGAATTTACGCTGACGGTGAAGAAGAAAATTGGGATGGATCCTGCTCTTCCTTCTATAGCTTTAAATGTTGGAATGGTTTGCAGATAATTATATATATCTCCTTCGACATTTTTTGCCTGTTCAGAAATTTCACTGATTTCTTCTATTGACTTAATTTTATCCGTTTTTGTAACAACAAGCGCATATTGTTTTTCCAGTCCAATGTGAGTAATAATTCTAGAATAAAATCCAAACAGCCTAGTCAATTCATCCCGTGAAACACCATCATTTTTTGCTACAGTATCTCCATCAATCAATAAGATAATTTTTCCCGAACGGGTAAGTCGACGGTAAATAAAAGACAATACAATGTCTTCAATTATAGGGTCAAGGATCTCACGATTGCTCTTTTTAATGGATTCGAGATATTCCAGTGTCCCGATTTTCTCTGTAAGGACCTGTTGGTTGATGTTTAAATTATTGCTTAATTTTACTATTTTTTCTTTGTACGTGTCCGGATCAATTTTTGAGGGTAGGTCATCAATCAATTCGCCGGCATAATCTACTATAGTAAGATTAAAGGATTTGAATCGCCATTTTTCTCCCATAAATGAGTAGAAGCCAACCATATCTTGATTAGTTGCTTCAATAGGTTCATTTTTTATTATCTTACCCAGATAATAATCTATTCTTAGAGAATTCTCATTCTGTACACCAGAGAAAATTACTTCTTTGTGATGGCCCTGAAAATGATCTATAAATTGATAATACATCCCAAGCATGAAATAAGTCTTTCCGGATTTTTTGGGACCAAAAACGAAGACCTCAGATGCATCAACACCTGTGATCTGTTTCATCAACAGGAGATAAATTCCGGTGATAATGATTATGTTCAAAAAATACGAGATAAAACCCAACCTGTTATTTTGATAGGCAAGAATAAATCCGTCGATAGATACATTGGGCAGAAACATAAAAAAATTATATAGTAATATAAACATAATCAAAGCAGTGAAAATTTTCAATGTGATTTTTACAAACTTAGCAAGAATTTCATGATGATGGTTTATTACATAATAAACACTGGTAATGATTCCAATAATAAGACCAAATAAAAAGAAATCAAGATAAAGAACATGTAAAAAAAGGAAATACGATAAAATAAGGGGGAATAAAAACATAAAGAGAAACATCCCCCAGATTTTCGAACTCTCGTCATAATAGAGTCCCAGGGAACATATCAATAAGAAACCCAACAATATCGAAATAGCTGGATAAAAAAAGATACCGGGGATATTTGTAATTGCACCACTGTAAATCGTCTGAACACCGATCCAGGAAAAGACAATTGAGAGTATCCAACCCCCTATTATTGATAATTTAAAGTTGATTTTTTGCTTGTTTTCATTCACTCTCACGTAAACCACCAATTTAAGATATTATGTCATAAAATCAAATATTAAATTCTCCAGAAAGGGTTATTATTTCTGGGTCTTATATAAATCTTTCGACTTGTTTTATAAACATATTAATATCCCGAGAATTTCCATGAACAATAATAAGATCATTATCTTCAAATTTTTCATCCCCTGCTGGATTGGTAAGAACTGTATTCTTACGTCGTATTGCGAGTATGGTAATCCGATAATCTTGTCGGATAGCTGATTCAGAGATTGTTTTTCCAATATATGTTGAATTTCCAGATAGCCTGATGGATGCGATATTTAGTTCTGGATTGTTTATCTTCATCTCTTCATACGATAAGTCCGGAATAGGAAAATCCCTGAGCATTACATATGCATTTTTTCGAATTTCTCTTATGAAATTATCAATTTCATTTTTTGGGATTAGGTATTTGGACAAAATTCTTGTAAACAATTCAATTGATGTTTCGAATTGTTCAGAAATAACTTCATCTGCACCCAATTTGTATAAATCGTTTACATCCTGAAGGTACCTGGTTCTGGCAATAATATGGATACTAGGGTTCAGGAGTCGGGCATTTTTTACAATGCGACCGATTGCAATTGAATCAGAAATGACAATTAAAATAATTCGGGCAGATTGAACATGTGCATGTTTAAGCACGTCTTCCTGGGTTGCATCTCCGTAAAATATTGGCTCTCCTGTTGATCTCTCCTTTTTCACCGTTTCTGGATTCATCTCAATAATCGTATAAGGAATAGCAGACAATTTAGCAGTCTTGGCAACATTCTGGCCATTCAATCCATACCCGACAATAATTAAATGATCTGAAAGTGGGACAGAAATTTTCGATTTTATTGCATCATTCCTTTTGGAGAATAGTCTCTTCAAGGCTTTTTTTTCTGATAGAATATCAATAATACGAGGAGCAGAGCTTATGAGAAATGGCGTAAACGCCATAGTAATTAAAGACACGCTTAAGAATAATTGATAGGTTTCATTCGAAATAATATTGTACTGAAGTCCAGTTTTTGAAAGTACAAAAGAAAATTCTCCAATTTGAGCGATAGCAAAACTGATGAGAAAAACTGTTCGTACAGGCAGGCCCAGAATCAAAGCAGAAAGACTTCCCGTAATAAATTTTGTCAGGATTATTCCCAACACGATAAGAACAATTACTAGTGGATTGTTAATTAAAAAATGAATATTTAAAAGCATTCCAATAGATATGAAAAAAAAACTTGTAAAAACATCCCTGAACGGAATAATATCTGAAAGTGCCTCCAGACTAAATTCCGATTCAGATATGGCTAATCCGGCAAAAAATGCCCCAAGCGCTAATGATAGCCCTGCATTCGATGTTAAATATGCGATTATGAAACATATTCCTAAAATACAAAATAAAAATAACTCTTTGCTTCGTAGTTTCGCTGCCTCATAAAGAATCCTGGGAACAATCCATCGTGCAGAAATATAGACGATGAAGATAATCAAGCACCCTTTTAACAAGAGAATCGGGAGAGACTCCCCAAACCCGCTATTGCTCCCTGATAATAGAGGGGTCAGTAACATCATCGGAATGATTACCAAATCTTGAAAAATTAAGATTGCCAGAGTATTTTTCCCATAGGGTGTGTCGATCTCTCCACGTTGTTGAAGCAGTTTTATGACTATTGCAGTACTTGATAAGGAAATAAGAAAACCAATAAAAATTGCCTCGCCAAAATTATGTCCAATAAATGTTAAAAAGAGTAAAACAGCAGCAATGGTTGTTAAAACTTGTAACGAACCGCCGATTATTACGGCTTTTTTAACTTCGATCAAACTTTTAAAAGAAAATTGCAGACCGATAGTGAATAGTAATAATACCACTCCAATTTCGGCAAAAGTATCTACTTGATTAACATCAGTTATGAATGCCAGACCAAATGGCCCTGCCAGAATACCCGTAATAAGAAAACCGACAATCGTTGGAACACGAAAAAATGAACAAATGAAAAGTACAATGATTGACAAGCCAAATATTATGATAAGATTTATTAAAAATTGAGGATCCATATGAATATCCTTCAATTAATTTAATCATTAAAAAATGTAACCGTTTACCCCACATGTTCTTCACTAAAGGTTATGGGGTTCGTCCTCGGAATCGTAACTTCTATCGATGGAATCGACATTGAAGGAATTAAATTGACTCTGTCGAAATCCTCAAGGCACATTGAATATTTACACTAATACTTTTTCTTAGATTTTCCAAGGAACTAAGGATTTCAACAAACCCCAAAAAAACGTGAAAATTAAGGGAAGAAAAAATTTAAAACCGGTGTCATTCCAAATCCAAATAAAAATCCCGTAATTAGTCGCAATTCATTATTACTCTGTCTCAATTTGAACGCTTGTGAAAAACCATCAATTAACATTGGGATTAAGCAGAAAAAACCGAAAATTGGTGGCAGATTATAATCTAAACGGTACATAACAATACCAAGTAATCCTCCTAAAAGCAGACCCAAACATCGTGCACATAAATATCTCTCCAGTCCGAAAAAACGAACAGATCTTTCTTTCATTCTATGGCATAGACAGAGCCCATAATGTTGATTATTGACGTTAATAATGAAAATTGGACCGATTTTCTGATCCCAGAAAAAATCGAATTTCATATCCAATCCATTGTTCAATGTTTAGTAAACACATACATTAAAAATATGATAATAATCACTACAATGCAACATATACAAATAATCTCATTTGTAGCGTATTTTCTTTGAATAGTAGGTGGCTTATAATTAGGATCGAGTTTCTGTAATTTGGTTGAATATTCATTCATTTTATTTGTAAATACTCTAACATAACTTTCTGAAACTCTTCTGACATCATGTGTTGTACCATCAGATGTCCGACGTATATATGCCACACCTTCAAGATTCGCTTTACAAATTTGGATTATCCTCGTTATAATATTTTGATTATTTGGATCCAAACTATGGCCAAACTCCAATAAAGACATTAAACCTTCCGATCTCGCGAGATATTTTTCCCAAACTCCATCTACAGAAGAGTTCTCAGTAACATACTTATATATTAGATTAAAATATGCAGAAGATAATTCATAGATAGTTGATCCACATTGAATTTGCAAATTATTTTTATTTTTATCAGATATGTTGGCAATGGCGTTTTGGAAACCAGAAATCACTTCAGGGAATCTTGGATCATCTATAGTCGATAACCATCCGGCAGCTCTTGCTTTACCGAACCAAGCTTCTGGGTTTTTTATTTCAATTTCTAACACTTTTGAATAATAATTATATGCTTCTTGATAATTTCCTGCTTTTTGGGCCGTTACTGCCAATTCTATATAATTTTTAATATTTACCCCAGAACCCGCTTGAATCGCTTGGAGGACAATTATATCCGTACCACAATACATGCATTTTACTGTGTCCCGATCATCGGGGACTTGTAATTGCCCTCCACAACTTGGACAAACCGCTGCTTTGAATGCCATAAGATAACCCTTAAATATCTTTCTTCAGTTGCATTTTTTTAAAATGATCAATTGTCTTTTTTGCAAGGTCGTGATACGTCACCCGCACACCATTATTAATAACATATGAGTCGTCATACGATTCCATCAGAGATAGAATTTCACTCGTTTTTTCTAATTCACTAAGAGCAAGATAACAATTAATCATCAATAAATAATATTTTGCTGCGGTTCTCCCAAATTCATTACCTGCACCGAGAACCGTGATTGTAGCATCAGGATAATCTTTTATTAATTTTTTCAGGTTCAAAATTGCACTATCGAATTGATTGAGTTCATAATAACAGCGAGATATGTTATATTCAGCATCATCAACTAATTCACTATCTGGAAAATCTTTGATAATTTTTTTAAATTGTTCAATTGCATCGATAAAAAATTTACTTTGAATATACTTCAAGCCCTCTAGGAAGTAACCAATTTCCAATTCGTGCATTATTTTTCCTCTTTCTTATTCATTGCAGCGTTTTTATAATCATTTGACAGAAACGGCAAAACCCGAATAATCTTAAAATAAAAAATACTTCCCCCGATTAATATTGCGAGAAGGATACCCCATATCGCATCCAGATAGCTGAACTTGTAAATAATATAGAGCACAAAAATGCTGAAAGCAACAAGGATAAAACTCATTACTGTTGATTTAAAAGACGAGATAAAAGTAATGGGAATTATAAAAAGGAAAAACCCGATTGCAAATTGAATAAATGATTTTCCGGATTCGATTATAAAAATAATCAAGGCAGCTGTAATAATTGCAATAACACTGCCTATGAGGATGTTTCTCATTTATATCCCCGCCAACAATTCTTTCTTTTTCAATTCAAATTCATCTTTTGAAATTGCTCCTATATCGAGCAATTCCTTCAATTTTTTGATCCTATCAAAAGGTGAATCAGAAGGGGTTGCAATTTGTCCCTGATCAGATCGGACCGCACTTTGTAACATTTGTGGTAGTATAAATCCCATTCCCATACCAGCACCGACCCCCACGCCAGCTGCAGCACTTCCACTTGGGTTTTCAGCTGCTTTTTCGAGTGACATTGCAGCTTTAAATTTCATGAATTTGTCCATATTTCCAACCGCGGCCATACCGGATCTCGCATCAACCATTTCTTGTACTGCAGGGGGCAACGATATTGAATTGACGTAAAAATCATGAAGGGTTAATCCGAGCCCTTCAAAATCAAGATCAAGACTGGATTTAATGATTAATGAGAGCCGATTCAATTCCTTTGGCATGTCAAAAATTGTTTTCAGAGTGTTCCCAAGGACATCAGTCATTCTTGTTGCGATAATATTCCGGAGATAATCTTCGATATCGGTATCGTAGTATAATCCCTGAGTTCCTACGATTTTGTTGAGGAAAAGTGAGGGATCGGATATTTGAATTGAAAATATTCCATACGAACGAAGTCTAATCATTTGTAATTCCGAATCTCTAAAGAGAATCGGCTCTTTTGTCCCCCATTTAAGATTGGGGAACAATTTCATATTAAGGAAATACACTTCAGATCTAAACGGAGATTTTGGCCCATAACCCAATGATGTTACAAATTTCGTTAATCCGGGAAGATTTTGGGTTTGTAAAACATAACGGCCAGGAACAAAGATATCTAAAGATCGACCATCTCTAAAAAAAACTGCGGTTTGACTTTCTCGAACAATTAATTGGGATCCCCAGACTATCTCATATTCACCGTCATCGGGAAGTCTTTTTACCATTGTGGTTCCCGAATCGTCGAGGAACTCTAATATCCCCATGAGTTTAGGCATTACTTAAACTCCTTGATGAATTCATTTCGTTCATTCAACATTCCTTCGAGGTCGTCTATTATTTTTAAGATTGTTTTGCCATCTAAATCAGTGACTGTCCGATTAATTTCATTTGCCTTATCTAAAAGTGCGAAATCCTTCTGATATATGATTAATAATTCATCTTCTTTTAATTGAGCACTACTAAAAAAAGCGGACTCGCCATAGGGAGCAAATTTTATTTTGTCGCGTATTGTATTCAATTTTTTTCGACACTCTTCACTCTCGTTTAGTTGCCCGTGCTCATTTGCTTTAATTGACGCTGCAATCCGTTTTGACATCAATTTCTCGGAGGAGTTTATCGTCACAGCGATTTTTTCGCGCAGAAGTTTGTCACATTGCCTCCGGTTATTACGTTCTGCGTACCCTGAATAACCGGGGATAAGAGAACCTATTTTATCAAAGATATTTACTGGCCTGTCCATCTTTTGTAAATACTTATTCTCAAGATTTATGCCTTTCTAAGACTTTCAATAAAAAAGACCAAATAAAATCAAGGGATCTTACATAAAGCTGATAAAAGGTTGCAATTCGAAAAATTATTTCATAGTTATTAGAAAAACGGCATTCACCGGAATACTTGTCGAGAAGGTGGGGGTAGCTGATCTGGCGGAATTTCAAAGGGGAGTGGATCTTTCACGAGGACTAAGCACTTACTGCAAAACTTATCCCCTGGAGTAATAGTATTTCCACATGCCCGGCAATTGCGGAATCTTGACGGTTGGACTGCAGGGAGAGGAGCGTTATTTTTTGTTGTGGGGGTTGTATTTGCCTGAGACTTAAGGGGGGGTTCCATTTTAGAGGTATCAACTGATGATGATGCTAGTGGTTGTAATCCTCCGCATTGGCGGCAAAATTTATCTGATGGGGCAACGGAATTACCGCATTTATCACAGTATGGCATAATAATCACCAAAAATAAGTTACTCTCACACTATTAAGAGTATTGCCCTCTCTCAATGCTTTTCAAAAAGATAAAAATCAATTAAAAACCTGCGTAATTGTTTACCTCATTCGCTGTTTATTTTTAGTTGGTGGGGTCGTAGACTGAACAGTAACTAAAAATTATTGCTTTTACACTATTAGTCACTCTACACAAAGAATTCAATTATATACCCCAAAATAAATCTTATCCTGCACGGACAAAGATGTCCGGAAAATATTATCGATAAATAGTAAATGAATTATCATCAATGGGAGATAGAGAAAACTCTCAAAGAAATTGCTCAATTTTTTGGAGTAATATTTACCCCATTTTTCTAATAATGACAGGTCCAGTGTGAGGTATATCCTTGATTAAAAGTTGTTTTTCCTGAGCATATTGAGAAAATATTTTTTTAACAAGTTTCAAATCCAAGCATTCATGGGTTGTCGAAAATTCTATACAATACTTTAATGAAACAGATTGATTGACAAGAAGTTTATGATCCATTTCAGGATAAAGGATCTCCTTTAATTTTAAGTGTTTTTCTTCTCCTGTTTCTATGTCACATAAGTTGGATAATTCAATAGATATTTCATCACTTTCATTAAAATTTTTTTTATTTTTATTCAAATCGAAAAAACATACTGAAACATTTGGGGATATAAAACTATTAAGCAATTTATTATCTGAAGAGGATCGCCCAATATTTTCGAATCCGGTTGGTGAAGCAATACAAAACAAAATTTGATTTTTATTTTTGCCAGAATTCCTAATTATAGAATCTAAATATCCATTAATTTCCTTCAATTCAAGTGGTTTGCTATCGAATCCATTATCAAAGTAATGCTCAATATGTGATGCAAAGACTGCATAAAAAATGAAGGATCTTTTACGCCATGATATGCTTTTTTCAGTAAGTTCTGCTTTAATATATTGATTCTTAGGCAGATTAGTCATCATTCTGAATTTATTTTTATCCACTGAATCGAATTTTTGTAATCTTTTAAGGCAGTCATTTCCTTTTAATATCTTATCAACAGTAAAATCTATACCTAAAAAGTTAATGTGATTTCCGTTAGATTTTAATTTATATTCAATTCTATTAATAAAATTTAATTCGCTTTGTTGAGCATAAGACGTTGTTACTATAAATCCCCCCCACTTCTTCCCAATTGCAGTTTCAATTTTTTCATTATAATTATCCCCCCGTTTTTTCAAATATTGCCGAATACCAGGTCTAATCTCTTCTTGGCTTACCAAATGATCCATTGATTGCTTTATCTCCATATACTCTTTAAAAAAAGATTCCACGGATTTCTCTCCAGAAATTAATTTCTGACGAAGTTCAGTGGAAGAGTAAATATCAAGCAAATAAAATTTTTTCAACAGATCATATACTTCGAATTCTTTATCAGAAAAAAGGAATATTGTGGGTTGTAATATCTGCTTATTTTTCTTTGCAAAATACGATACTACAAGTAAAGCCATCTGAAACTGTGCATGCATTTCTTGATCGACACTTGGACTATATTCACCACATTGCGCCTCTTTAAATTTCCGGTAATCTTCTTGAATTTGTTTGAATAATTCATCAATGCGTTCACTGGATTCAATGTGTATAGAAAAAGATGGAGTAAGTACTTGTTGAGATGACTTCAATAATTTATTAAGGCATGTCCAATTTTCTTTTTCAGTCATAAAGATCTTCAAACACGATACAACTGTTTATGGGTGGATTGTTTTGAATATTTTTCCTTCTTTAACAAAAGATATCTTCCCACCACTTTGTGATACAACTATTCCTATTGATTTTGTTTCTTGAGTGATGGCGGCTATTGAAGAATGACGAGTTCCATGTCCCGGGGGAATATTTACTTTACTTGTATCAATTGTGATATATCGGGCTGCTGCTTCAACAATTCCATTTCCCCTCACTATAAATGCACCATCAAGTTGTGCAAGTTCTTTAATACACTCTTTCATTTCGGGATTAATTATACTACGATCTTCATCCGTATGGCCTTGAAATGGGTTTAGAATCAATTGCTTCGAGTGTTCAAGTACGGTATCGACATCACCGATAAGAAAGGCAGTACCAACATGCCTGCCCTCTCTCCCTTCTCGGGCGATTTCTAAAGCAATATGAAAAACAGTATCTATCACGGATATTTGGATATCTGAATTATCAAGGATATTGTGTTGCCAAAACTGTTCATTAATTTCATTATTGTCTGGGGTTGTGTTCTTATCTTCTTCTAACTTCAGGGAATTAGAACTGATAGTTTTATTAAGCATCTGCTCTTTAAGTGACGACTCAATTTTTTTCCATTCTTTCGCTTTTATTTGGAATGATTGTGGGTGATGGGGGTAGCGGTCTGCGAGTTTCCTAAATATAAAAATACATTTTTGAACATAGGTCATGGCATTTTCAAGGTCTCCGTTTGAGATGGCAACCTTGTAACCAGCTGAAAAATTCTCAGCTGCTTGAATAAGGGCTGATGATACATCGATCTTCATTAAATTCCCTGATATTTTTCCTAATTTGATTAATAGAGATTACACTCCAAACTCATCGTTCCAATTTCTAAACCGCTCGATGTCCTTCTGAGTCATTGGAGATTTTACTTTTTCCAATGCACTTTGGAAATATTCCATTATGATTGGCCCTACAGATAATGTCTGTTTCTTTAACTCTTCAAATGGAAGTTCTGATTTCTTATAAAGATCAGGGTTATGGGCCCGAATCATACTTCTGATAGCTTCCTGACAGAGGAATTGAATATCTCTCCCGGAGTAATTTTTCTTGACACAAATATCACAGATCTTCCCCAGATTTAACGAGGTGATGTCCAGCCCTTTCAATTGGATTTTTACTATTTCCTCACAGGATTTTGTATCGGGCAACGGGATATAAATACGCAAGGGGAAACGTGATAGAATGGCTTCATCAAGGTCCCAGGGAGTGTTCGTTGCAGCAAGTGTCAGAAGTAATTCGTCACTTTTTTTATCCTGAAATCCATCAAGTTCTGAAAGTAATGTCGATAACACCTTTCGTGATGCATCACCGGTTTCTTCCTCTCTGGACATGGTGATGGAATCAAATTCATCAATAAAAATGATTGATGGCTGTTTTTTTCGTCCCGTCTCATAAAGTGCTGTTATCAATTTTGAGGATTCTCCAAAATATTTTGAAAGCACATTGCTGATTTTAACATTGAAAAATGTAGCGTTAAGACTCCCCGCTGCAGCTGCTGCAAGAAGGGTTTTTCCTGTGCCTGGAGGACCAAAAAGAAGAATTCCTTTATCGGGTTTGATAGATACCGGTTTCCTTAAACCAGCGATTACGATGGTTTCCATTATTCTTACTTTTACTGTATCAAGTCCTCCAATATCTTTCCATGTAACTGTAGATTTTGAGATGAGACTCTCTGCATAACCGGAGAGATCTTTTTGGTCGTTTTGAATTTGCTCAAAATTACTTACAGGGGAAGTTGATGAAACGGGTTTTGTTCCTGAATCTGCATAATTTTTATAACTTTTAGCTGCTTCAATATAATCTGCCTTTTTGTTTGGATCGGATTTTGCTAGCTGGATAAGAATATTACAACAAACCAGAGCCAGTTTTTTAGCTTCGTCAAGTTCTCCTTTTGATTTTGCGTCGTCGAATTGTTTATGTGCTTTCTCGAATTCACGTTTTAAAGGTATTGTTAAATCGATACTAATCGCCATAAATAACCTCTCAAGGTATTATCAAACCACTTCAATATATTAAAAATTTGATTTCAGCCAACATTGTATACCTTCACTATTTTATTCGAGATCTTTTTGTTCTTTAAAGGTTTGTTTTTCGGGGATCTGAATTTTGTAGGTTTCTTTTTCTTTAGTTGCTTTAATCGCTTGCAAAGTAGCTTTTACATCATCGTCGATCTCATGATCTTTGCGGTTTATTTGCTCGTCCAATATTTTGTCTTTCTGATGTTTTACTTCTTCATCAATTTTTATTTTTTCAACTAACTCGGTTATTTTTATCTTATCGAGGGGATCTATGTGGTTTTTCTCTTCTAATTTATTGATAAATTCTTCGACTGTTCGAAGACGAGTTGAATTTTCAGAAATTTTTTGAAGGTTATTAGCTCTTTTTTGAGAGAGAGTAGTAATTATTTCAGCAAAAGCTAATTCATCCGCGGATGATTTTGTTTCTTTAGCTTTATTCCAATTGATATCGATTTCTTTATCAATTGCATTATTTTCTTTGCGAAGATTTTCAATTTGATATTCAAGTTTAATTTTATCATCCACAACGGCTTTAGGATCAATCAAATCTAGAGGATTTTTCGTGAAAAAATATTTGATTCTTCGAAGAACCATCTAATTAACCCTCTTTTTCCTCAAGTGTCTTATCAAAAGAAATGGCTTTTTGAGCTTCTTCTATGGGGAGAACTCCTTTCTGGACACTCGTGATAGCATCGATAATTTGTTTGACTGAATCATCTTCTTCCGATATTTTATATTCATCCAATCCGCTTTCGAGAGTGTCATTAATTAAATCCACGATCCCTTCAAAATTTTTACCTACAAGATTAATTTTCCCCATAATTTCAATGAGTGCTTCGGAATCCATATGAACAAGCTTTGTCCACAATTTACTCTGTTTCAATTCTTTCTCATATTTTTTTAATAATAAGAGGTTTGTTATCGCGACACTCATCTTGGTATATCTCATAAAAAAATTATATTGCTGTTCAACTTCCAAACTCAGTCGTTTGATTTCATGAGCATGAACTTTTATCATTAAAGGACTGGCCCCAACAGCCGTATTAAACAATTTTGATTTTTCCTTTTCAACTTTTGAAATTGTTTTAATAATCGTGTCAGTTCGGGTTTTTAAACGAATTTTTTCTAATTCCAAGTCTTTTACTTTCATCCTTTCAAAAGGAGTTCCGAATAATGTGTCAACCATTCCCATCGCTTTTCACCACACTCATAAATTTAATAATATAGTTGATTATTCCTCTTCATGTTTATACATTTTACCTAGTTTTTAGTCAGGGCATTCAATTAAATGAAAATATCTACAAAAATTAAGGCCAGAAAATGGTGATTAATGGATTTATATAAAAATTACTTAAATATATTATATTATAAAATATAAAAGGACAAAATTTAATACTCTTAAATACAGTGTCATTCCATGTCATAAAATAATATCAATATTTGGTTCACATATGTCTTTGAGAGAAATTTTTTTATTGTTTCTATTTATTTGTCTTATAGTTATCAGTCATGCTTCAGCTCAAATTACCAACCAAATTCAATTACCTTATACGAAAAATTTTGTTTTAAGTGGGAACGAAGTTGGCCTTTCCAGTGATCATATTTCACCACCATTAGATATCGAATATCAAATCACAACAAAAATGGTGACCGATAAAAAATATATTCCTCCGGATTATGGGACGGCCGAAGGAACTTATAAAAATGTGACTCATCCTTCCGATGAAGCCTGGTTTACAATCATGATTAAAAATACAGATACCTCTGCAATCTTATTTGAAGATGGATTTGGTGGGAAATATCCAAAGAATACACTTGAGAGAAAGAATGTAATTAAAAATAAAGGTCCATATGAAATTGATTTATCAGGAAATGATGTGACTATTGATATTTCAATTAACGCACCAAATCCAGATCCTATTCAAACAACCCCGACTTTTTCTAAAAAAACTCAAATCTCTCCATCTAAAACCCAAGATGTTAGTCATAATAATAGTTCAGATTCAAACAATTCTTCATCACACAATATATCTATACCACTATTAATATTAAGTTTGATTTTTGCTTTAGTATTGTTTGCGGTTATCGAATATTTTTTTATATTAAAAAAAGATAAAAAAACAAAATAATAAGTTTGGGCTGATCTGATTATATCCATATATTATTTAAAGAAAATTACCCGGTGTGGGATATGAAGAAAACCATAAACATAAAAATCCAAAAAGTAAAATTTTCAAAACTATTTATATTTTTTTTCTATTGTATGCTTACATTAACACTTATCCCC